>Ga0181471_100157_pt1 | contig 20030 bp, 11 predicted proteins | sample InSIn5gowninarea_FD_119083 | JGI IMG/M metagenome (GOLD analysis project Ga0181471, IMG submission 119083) | Clean room microbial communities from NASA Spacecraft Assembly Facility at Jet Propulsion Laboratory, Pasadena, California, USA -... ...
CTGTACTTCAGATATCGTATGCCCCTGGTGCTACATCGGCCACACCCGCCTCACAAAAGCCATCGAAGCCCACAAAAAGAAATACCCAAACGATACCTTCCACCTCCGATACCTACCCTTCTATCTAAACCCGCCACCCCAGCTATCATCAAACAACGTCCCCGCCTTCCCCGTCCGATCCGTAAATAAAAGGGAATACTACGCCGCCAAATTCGGCCCCGAACGCGGCAAACAAATCGAAGAACGCCTCATCGCCACCGCCGCCTCCGAAGGCCTAACCTTCTCCTTCGGCGGAAACACAGGCATATCCCGCAACGGCCATCGCCTAGTCTACTACGGCCAAACCCACGGCGGCGAGCAAGGTCAGAATGACGTCATGCTCGGACTCTGGCGACGATACTACGAGCGCGAAGTCGACATAACCCGACTGGACGTATTAGTGGAAGTTGGTGTGGAGGCTGGACTAGGTACGGCGGAGGAGATTAGAGAGTATTTGGAGAGTGGGAGGGATGGAGTTGAGGTTGATCAGTTGGCCGAGGAGCAGAAGATGAATGGGATTAGTGGGGTGCCGAATTATGTGTTGATGGATTTGTGGGAGGTGTCGGGGGCGCAGGATCCGAAGGTTTTTGAGCAGTTGTTTGAGAGGTGGAAGAAGAGGGAGGCGACGAAGAAGGGGGGTGATGGGGAGGGGAAGGTGGATGGGGAGGCGTGCAGTATTGATAAGCCGGAGGCTTGTTTGTAGCTGGGTGTTCGTGAGCATGTCCATAATGATGATGCAACTTTCAGATTCTATTTCCCGGCATGTGCAAGGGAAGTATCATTGATCAGAACGACTACGAAAAGATCTGAGAGCGAATGCAACAGTGTTTGTACACAAGAGTGCAAGTTCTGTACACACCTTTGTCAAAAGGCAAGCCAATGTGCTTCTGACATTACGATGGACTTTCAAACCGCTTGCTAATGGTCCTTTCCATCCCAAGAAACGCCTGCTTGCTGCACAATGTTCTTAGTCGCCTCCAAAAGTATCTTGAATAATCGAACACCTATCTGAACTTGCTGTAAATAACTCCAATGATTAGCAAAACCAATACTGTAATGATTGCAATGGTGATTATCCGGTTGGTAGCCATCCTCACACAAGTCAGCATATTACATTCTGCGAACGGATTCAGATTCGAACTTACCTCCTTGCCATCCCTCGTAATGTCTTCACACTGCGGTCCACATATCCCTCGCTCTGCTGTAGGTTCTGGTGTGTATGTTCAATGACTTGTCTCTGTTGATGTAGATCTGCCAATGTATTCGCACCAATAGCCTCGGTCTCTAGCGCTATGCGCTGTGAGTCCTTCAGTCGCTGCGTTGAGCGGCCTAGTCGCTCGGTGCCGGAAAGTAGTTGCTGGCGCTGTTCAAGCGCGGCATCGCGACTACCAGCTTCTGGATCGTCTGTGTAGCGGTCACCGAAGAGGGCTTTCCTGTCTGAGTTTTGAGAGGTGAGCGTCTTTAGCTTGCGTGAGAGAGTATCAATGTCGGTTTGAGCATTGCGGTATCGCTGATTGGCTTTGGAACGGGCAGAGGTAGGTATGTTAGCTTTCTCGAGGTTCATTTGATCAAGCTACAAAATCCACAGTGTTAGTGGGGTGTAATCACGTCCTGCAATGGCCATCGAGATTGCGCCATCGCGGGTAAGAGATGATGTTTGATGGACATACCAGCTCTTTCGCCTCATCAAGTGCTCGCTGCGCTCCCCTGATAGCAGACTTTCGTTCCTCGCCAGACAACTCTTCTGCCTGGTCTAATTTCTGATTGAGGTCTGCCTGTACAAGCTTGAGCTCGGCTTCATAGTTCGTGAAGAGCTCGGAGCCAGCATCGGTGTCAAGCGGGTTCGCCATCGTGTCAGGGTCAATGGTGAGCCTATTGCTGCTGCGCTGGTTGATCAGGTCGAACTGATAAAGATATTGGCGCAATGTGGTTCTCTGTACTGTGATCGATGGTTGACGGATTCGGAGTATACGGCACGGCGCCTTGTATCTGAGCGATGCGATTCGGCGACTCTCAAGAAAAGAATTGGGAACAAGTTGTATTTGTGAGAGGAATTGTGCAGATGTGTGTTTCAGTGTATTCACGAGGCTCGAACACACGAAACCTGTTCGTCACGACCATGTGGTTTCAATAGCGCAGGTACAGCGCCGAACAACGGCAAGGGCCATTGACCCAGTCCGCGTCATTGCCGGTTCAGAGTGGATTCCTACTCGATCCGAAGATCTCCACTCAATGCTCGCATTGTGCACACGGACGCCTTACAGAATTCTACCTCTAAGCTGGTAACCTCGGTCTTTGATAATTCAGGTGTCAGGAATGTTGTAGTCATACTAGCACAATGATGCCAGCATCGAATATTCCTCCCATTAGTAGGATACAACAGTGGACGGAACATGCCGACAAGAGGTGCTTTACAGAAAGTTGCAGGAACCGTTAAAGATGTGGAAGGAAGTCGCCCTTTGGGCGTTGAAGAGTGCTGACGATTGAGGTACCTCTATCGAAGCAGGTTGTAGACTCAGAGGCCACACTAACACAGTCATATTTTAAGGGACGGAGGGCAGCCCATGGATAATGGTTTTATCGTTATGAACATCGCTACCTACCGTCCGTCAGATCGCTCATCAACTATCAGACCCTCTGACATATGCCGTAGCAAACTTCATCGGATTCTTCAAGCATCTCGACATACCCACCAACAAGACTGAAATGTCATTTGGCATCACTCAAGATTGTGGAGACTTGAGTGGTCTGGAAACTCTCTCAGAGCCATGTTTGCGCAAAAATGCAGCTTCTTAAGTCTGAGAAGGTAGCACTCGATCTTCGACATCATTCAGTCCAACTAGTTTGCTCTTGATGTGATTATCGACAAAGACAAAATCCACAAGACTTTCAGATGTGTCAACCGATAAGGGAACATCGCAGCAACGGCAGGAGAGTATCGATCAGTACCTTGATAGGGAGGGATGTTCTCAACCCTTCGAAGATGACTACCTTATACCCATCGCAGCCATAGTCTGGAGCACAACACTTGACAAATGCTCGCTTCACTTTCCGCAAGACTCCTGATCAGGCTCATGTAGAACCACCATTTTTTGAGCACAATTGCCGAAAGACCGGATTGGCCGACGATTTCAGGAGGTACGAAACAATACATCAAGGCAGTCATAAAAGATCTTCCCAAGAATCGAGTGCATCCCAACACGAAGGTCACCGCCGTAGTACCTGAAGCTAAGGGCAAGGTCAAACTGCAGGTGAACAACGAGGACTTACTGTTCGACCACGATTCTTGCAACTCACGGCGACCAAGCTCTTGATTGGTGAAAGCCGACGCATCTAAGCAGGTGGACGTCCTGAAGGGTTTCCGGACGACCCACAATCGCTGTGCTTCATTCTGATTTGTCGCTCATGCCTCGACATTGCATCACATGGTCTGTTTGGAGCTTCATCACAGAATCTCGTTCTCGGTAAGAGGCTCATCGAATGCATCCAAAATATGTTTGACGTACTGCACGAACTTGCTTCAACATATTCCCGAAGAGAAATTCAGTCCTCTCTTGATTACTCTCAATCGACCGCATCCACTGAAAACAGAACTCACACAGGGTATCTGGGGATGTTCATGTCCCTTGTACGATACCAAGGCTGTCCAGTCTCGGAAACTGCTACCAACGCCACAGAGGCGAAGGGCCAGCAGCTATTGCGGAGCCTGGATGAAGTATGGTTTCCATGAGGACGGTTTCAGCAGCAATTGGGCTGTGGCTATAGATCATCTCAGAGCATAGCTGCCATTTGGATTTATTGATTCCACGTTCTCGTGTGGACAGAAGCCTGTCCTGATACTTCGAAACCACAATGTTCGTATCATCATCATCCTATCGTTCAAATCCTGTTGTTGCTAGGTGAAATCTGGTTGACCTTGTTTCAAAATTTTCTGGCAACACGAAACGCTCTAGTGAATGAGAAGCGTTGATAGTATGATCTCAGGAGGCACTGATCTCAAGTGCAGCAACGTGCCGCGTTAAGGTGATGCTGCCCCTATCGTTTTCAGCACCAATCTCAATAGGGGTTGATGGTCGTGCTTTGTTCAACCCTTCGAGCAACATGCAGGCTTTGCAAACACTCTGGCTGGACAAATAGCCGCACCTTTCGCAGCGTCCCATAACCTGCTTGACAATCTTCCTCCGACCGCGTTTCTTCTTGTCATGTATGGAGGGTGGATCAGTTAGCTGCACAGATTCTTGTACTACACTCTCACCATTAGCAGGAAACTTGAACTCAACTTCTCGGCCTGCTGCTGCTTCGTTTGCAGCAAGCCGCCTCTCCATTTCTGCCATCTCACCACCACTCGACCGACCAGCCGCTGATCCGCAACCCGCAGTAGCTTCCTCACCATCGCCGCAGGAAGAAGCAGCGCTGACTTCAGGCGGTACCAGAGCCGCCATATCCTCACCACTCTTAACAATATCCAAGATACTGCTAGGTCGAATCTTCTCCAAATCCTTGATCAACGCCCTGGCGCTCCCACGAAACGCCTCAGGGCTGTAGATACATTCTGTACTGAAGTAATCCAACTTCTTATGATGCGCATAAAGCACAATCTCCTTCTCATAAGCATATTTCAGCGGCTTGCTCCTCTTAATGTCACTCGCCGCACTGCTCGTCACGATGCTGGTCGCCCTTGCTAGTCTTGGCAGATCCCCTCTTAGCAAGTTCATCATAACCGTCTCCGCAACATCATCTGCATTATGTCCTGTGACAACATGCTTAATGTTCAACTTTGCAGCTCCCCGGTCCAGCGCTTGCCGTCTAAACACACCACAATACGTGCAATTACCCTTCTTCCCGATTTGAGCCACAACTTGGTCCATGGTCCATCCATAGAGCTCATCATAACCCACAATTTCTAATGGCATGTCATACTGAACAGCATTGCGCTTTACAGTCTCCAAACTATCATCCCGGTAGCCTTTAATGCCTTCATCAATAGACAACAACACTAATTCGAGCCCGTAATCATGCCGTTCATTCAACGTCTTCAAGACTGAAGCGAGGACTGTCGAATCTTTGCCTCCAGATGCACCGATTGCTATGCGTTCGCCGCGCCGGAAGAGCGCATTGCTGATGATTGTTTCATGGATTTCTGATTCGAAGAGGGTGAGAAAGCAAGGCTTGCAGATTTTTTGAAGATTCTTTGGGCGCACGATGACAGCGCGGCCGGTGTGGCAATGTTCGCAGGTTGTTGGTGGCATGCCTCGTCAAATGTGAGAAGGGATCCGAGATTCAGTGGACAAGCGAGATCATACAAGACAAATCATAAGCAGAGTTGAAAGCGTTGGCTGAGCATGACTCTGGAGAATCATAAGATACAGCTATGAATCAAGTGGAGTCGTAATTTACGAGCCTGATCGCGGGCCGCACCTGCATGCGCGTCCGTGTAATTTTGGGAGGAAAAGAGCGCTCCTTTCATTTCATGAACCAGTAACCGCCAAACAACCGTATAGAGGAGCGGATGTATTCAAGTTTGCGACCGGAGATCCGAGGTGCTCAAAGAGTCCTTCGGTCTATCCAGAATCCTTCTTCAAGGTCCACACATCGCACTGTCCGTTCATTTTCCAGCTATATTCGCTTACAAGCACAATCTGGATCGAACGGAGATCAAAGCAAACCTCAGAGTACAGATAGCGTGAACACAAGCTCGCCAACGACGCACAAGATCCATGAATTCCTGAAATCATTTAGCAGCGATTCACAGCACAAACCTCCGAAAGATGGCGATGCCAAATCGGGTCTCCCATCGCAGTTTCCAGATCTCGATTTCGCTGAGATAGCAAGGAAGGGCCAGGACGAAAAAAGGGAAATAGACGAAGCGCTCGACAAGGGCGAGATCCCGAAAGGCTACAGAGTGGTTGACAGTCTTAAAGATGTGCCGCGGGAACTGCAATCCTTTACACAATTCGGACATGGTCTGACATTGCCGTTCCTTCTCTGTGAGGATAAGTCGAAGCTCGTGAGGGTATTACCACTTCCCGAAGGTTTTCGCAAACCAAAGGAGTCTGAAGGCGAATCTCAAAGATTTGATGAAGGACAAGAAACAGATCAAGCCAGCACAACAGATTTGACAGGTTCAAATAATGGCTTAGATACACATTTCTATGGTTCTTCAAATGCAAGGCGGAAACGAGCTCGAACAAGCAAATCGACACAATTCTCGCAAGAACATACACCCTCATGGCTCCTGGACCACAATCTCAAGCTCACCAGATTACCCGGGGCTATGCAGTCATTTCGACCACGTGTGTGGTCGGCGGTCTTCAAAGCAGACGAGGCATCTGTCTCAGAATACGAACCACTTCCAGAACCCCAAATTCGCTCGAAGGATGTAAGGCAGCCGAAAGAGCAAGCTGATGGCTCGGGTGACGAAGGACACACAGGCCCGAACAATGGTGCATCGACTCCTGTACCTCATGCAGAGCCCAACACGTTGCCACCAAAACAACTGTCTGACTCACGGTATTTTATTGACTTTGCTCAAGCGCAAGAACTAAATGCGACCTTCAATGGACGTCTAAATATGTCTCCTGATCCTACCTCAAGCAAATATCCTGGGCCCTCTGCGGCGAATCATCTTGCTATCTATCACACTGCGAAGGATGCGGACTTCCTCCTGGATGCGCTTGTGGATGATCTGTGCATGACCTGGAATGCCGATCTGTTAAGACTCGATGTTCAGGACATATCAGCCCTCATTGCACAGGCAGATGTTGATCCTGAAGTAGCGGACAAAGGCGGCAAAGCTAGTTTCGGAGTATTCCAAAACATCTATGGGACTTCTCCTCAATCAGTAGATGTGATGAACACTCCGGGAGGGGGTTTTCTGGGAGGTCAATTCGAGGATGAGATGGGTGATGATGATGATTCTATGAGCCCTCGAGACTCCGTGGACATCCCTGTGACGTCCTTCGTAGCCTTACCGGGTCCGGGAATACCCAAAGGTTTCTTGGATGGTTTTCGGAAAAAGATCTTTGGATCTGGCGGACCATTGGGCCAAATCCTCAACACGGATAATAGTGGTGACAAGAGCGGTCTGTTCTGGCGTACCATCGACTCCCTCTTATCTTCGGCCAATCGACGGAAAAGGGTAACTTATGGCCGTTTTCTTGAGCTTGACGAGGCAGTCGAAGATGGTGAGGATACCCAAGTCTGGAAGAAGCGCACAAATGATCGACCCCTCATCATCCACGTATCTGATATTGATGCACTGCAAACGGACTCCTTGCTTCCGCGGTTTGTGGAGGAACTCATACAAGCCGCCGATGCCTCCACAAAAACTGGTCGACGCATAATGGTCGTTGTTACTGCTTGTTCAAATGACGTACATAATCACAGCAATTCACGGACGTTCCAGCTTATGCAAGATCACAAAATGGTTTTCACATCGGCGACCAACATTGTGCTTACACCAGTGTTTCCCAACCAGGAAGCAAGGTTAGCACTCCTCGAAGATCGAAAGCGACGAATAGCAAGTATCAATGCGCGACATTTATGGTCTGTCCTGCAGAGTCGGGGAGTTCTGCTCAAGGACCTTGAGGCTGGCTTCTGGACTCGTGACTTCTCATCTGAGATTGGGGAGAAGGACTACGAGGCCCTCAAAAAGACCTACTGGTCATATTTCCAGGTACAAAGACTAGCAACGCTATTGAATGCGGATCATTATGAGCAGTCGCAAACGCCTATTTATGATGCCCTCTCGGTGATCGAAGCAAGCGACCTTAGTAAGAAAGATTGGTTCAGGCGCAATCAGCCCGACATTGTGAAGGAAGAGCTCAACGAGGCTGAACAAACGGAGCAGAAAAAAATGACGCAAATTCGTGCAAAAGCGACTCGCCATGAGAAGAAGCTGCTCAGCGGTGTAATCGAGCCTGGCAAAATCAACACGACCTTCAAGGACATCCATATTCCAGTGGAGACGATTGATGCACTTCAAACATTGACAAGCTTGTCCCTTGTGAGACCTGACGCCTTCCGTTACGGTGTATTGAAATCAGATCGTATTCCTGGTCTTCTTCTTTATGGTCCACCAGGAACCGGCAAGACGCTCGCAGCGAAGGCAGTCGCAAAAGAGTCAGGTGCAACCATGCTCGAAGTTAGTGCCGCCGATCTCAACGACATGTATGTTGGAGAAGGTGAGAAGAACATTCAAGCACTATTCAGCTTAGCCAAGAAGCTCTCGCCTTGCGTTGTCTTCCTTGACGAAGCAGACGCCATGTTTTCAGCCCGCTCAGCCCAAGGCCGCCGTGTCAGCCACCGCGAGCTCTTGAATCAGTTCCTGAAAGAATGGGATGGCATGTCTAATGATTCTGGCAGTGCATTCATCATGGTTGCCACCAACCGGCCTATGGACCTTGATGATGCAGTACTTCGTCGTCTGCCTCGACGCATCCTGGTCGACCTTCCGACCGAACAAGACCGTCTCGAGATTCTCAAGATCCACCTCCGTCATGAAAGTTTAGCTAATGATGTCAATATCTCCGAACTCGCAAAGAAGACACCATTCTACTCTGGCTCGGATCTCAAGAACGTGGCTGTCGCGGCGGCACTCAATGCTGTTCGTGAGGAGGAGGAAGGAGCAAAGAAATATCGACAAGAAAATCCAGATGGTGAACCGTATCAGTATCCCGAGAAGCGTACATTAACCAAAGCCCATTTTGATAAGGCGCTTGAGGAAATCAGCGCGAGTATTAGTGAGGATATGTCGAGTCTGAAGGATATCAAGAAGTTTGATGAGCAGTATGGTGACAAAAGAGGCAAGAAGAAGAAATCTTCGAAATGGGGGTTTGGTAGTGCAGCGGAGGCAGATCGGAAATTGGATACTGTGAAGGTACGCTCATAAGGTGGGAACTTGTGTAGGAATAACTCCTGTGAGAGTGTGGCACTGGTTGACGTCAAAAGCATTTCACAGGGTTCGTTTAGAAGGGTTGTCTGCATTAAAGGTTTTGAGCAAATGCTCCTAAGAACAGTGTTCAGTTATTCATCACCGATTTCTCGCCAAGCCTTCCTTTTCCATCTTCGAGTTCATGCTGATTCTCATCCAGCATTTTAGAGCGCGGCTAGCTACTTCTTGACACGGAATGATTCGTCCTTCGAGTCAGACTAGACAACGCTGCCTCATACCTGCGTTCTTTGCCGTTGGTGTCCCTCAGCACATTCACGCGGACTCATTCCATGGAGTGATAGCATCGTCTCCAACTTTCTCTCTGATGATTCGGTGTGACAAATCCCATAACGCAGCTCCGAGCATAGGATCCGATGCTTGGGAAGTTTCCTTGCCAGGTTGGCCTGGGTCGTTGAAATAATATCCGTTCCATCCTTTCTCTTCGATATCGGAACTCGTTGCTGCCCATCTGTTGACACGGAAGGAGTTAGTTGAATCTGCGTTTTTGGAAAGGAAGGGGGTCTCAATGATACTTACAAGGCGCTGTAAGATCCCTGCTCAACATCACGGCCACCGGCGAGCATGATGGCTGTCAGCATTTTACCGAATAGTCCGGGGTAAGCGTCTTTCCATTGCTGCTGCATCGAGGTGTTTACCTAACGGCGTAATCAGCAATTTTGTCATCTGTCTTGAACGAACGAACGATAACGTACCGCACCGGGGTGCACCGAGAGCGCATAGATATTATCTCCATTCGGCTTGATAACTCGATCCAGCAACCCGTATTTCACACCGAGGATAATCGCCAGCTTGGTTCGGCCGTAGACCTCCAGGTTCCCGATCTCGGGATTGTTGATCTCGTCCATGGATCCGAAGTGGACGATACTGGGCGCGGCGCGATGTTGCTCAGATGACTCGAATACGATTCTTGGGGCGGGTGTGTTTGGCATTTTTGATGTCTTGCGGAGGAGGGGCCATAGGAGGTTGACGACGTAGAATTGTCCTAGCCAGTTTACGCCGAAGTGGCGGTCGATGTTGTCTGCGTCTAGGCCGAATTGGTTTGCGTTGATACCCGCGCTGAGAATCAACTACCACCATCACCACCACGTTAGCATCATTCTCTACCATATCATACATCACCCCAGCAAACCGTGAAAACCAAGGGGGGAAAACCGACTCACCAAATCCAACCGACTTTCCTTCTCCCTCCACTCCCCAAACACCTTTTTTATCTCCTTCAAATTCCCCATGTCACACCCCATCCACTCAATCTGGGCGTGCGCCCCAACCTCTTCCTTAATCTTCTTGATCGCCTCGTCGCCTTGCTCCTCCTTGCGATTCACCATGATGACACGGGCGCCGTATTGGACGAATGTCTTTGCGACTTCGAAGCCGATGCCTAGGGCGCCGCCTGTTACCAGAGCGACACGACCGGTTAGGTCGTCCATTTCGCCTTTGGGGTTTTTGGGGCCGATGAGGGGGTGGAGGATTGATTGGGCCATTGTTTTGGTTGTGGTGCGGTGGTTGGGATGTGATATGATAGTGTTGGTGGTATATGTGTGTGGTTGATGAGCTTTATGGGAGTATTGGGACTGTTAGTTGTTGGGTTAGAGTTTAGTTCGTTGGATGGATAGACTTGGGGTGTCTTTATAGCGTTTTGTGTTCTGTTTCTGCCCGGCCTTTTTACCTCGTTGTGTGTCGTGCTGTCATATTGAGACAGGCAATGAAGTAGTTACGGAGTTACACATCCGCTTCTGGCTTTCGTAATGCGTTTGAGGCGGATAAAGGCTCCGCGGCTTGGGTTTGCGTATCATGATGAAATCATGTTGGTTTTGTTGTTGGATCCTTGTCGTTCGTTCTGAAGTCATACAGTTTGCGTCAGTTGTTGATGGTAGCGATGGGCTTGGCTCGTTTATGAGTTGTCAGGGGTGAGTTGAGGTGTCGGAACATGTGAAGGTTTTAGGGTTAGGGTCGCTCCTATACTGGCTTGGCAGAAGGGAAGGTCGGTGGCCGAGGTGTTCTTGGATGGATATTGTGAAGCTAGCTGCTCCTAATGCTTAGTATCTAGAATTTTTTCGAGAGTTCTGTTCTGTATCTCTCATTGTTTGTGCCCAATAGATAGAATGAATGGCATTGTATCCTTAATGGGTGGTCGTCACATTCCGGAGAGAAATATCCCTTGCTTAGCCAGCCCAATATGGCTACATTATCTGATGATACCTATCCGTAATCTTCTATCCATCCGTTCAGCTCAAAGTGTCCCTCCGCATCTCATTGCCATAGACATTCTGGCCACTGGACTAACCAAGCGCATGGATCTCGCAGAGAGCGATCGTCAGACCCTGCTGCAAACCCAGCAATATCATCCATTTAACCAAGACCCAACCCTTAGGGGTGCACTCAACTTTGTTGATCGGGTCAAAGCGCGCTTCAAGGACCGGCCTGAATTGTGGGAGAAATTCGAGGACATCTTAATGGAATCTCACAATCAAAACATAGAGATTCCTGATGTTGAGGAAAGAATTCTAGAGTTGTTTGATGGACAGCCTGATCTTATGCAAGGGATTAGTGTGTTTCTGCCTTCGCGGCACCGGCTGGAGGACAGCACTGGAGAAGGAGACGAAAACACGGACAAGGACCCAGATGTATCCTCAACATTGCACACACCCGACCTCGATCTGGACAAAACCTGCCACAACCACAATGAAAGCGAAGATGAAACCATGTCAGCAGCTTCCGCAACAACGACGCAAGCCTCAAAAGCCACTGCTGGTTCAACCTCTACCCCAGCCAGGCCACCCCCAAAACCACGAATCTCGACACACTCCTTCCTCGATCCAATCCCTGACTGATCATTCGGAAGCCTCGGCCCCCTGTTCGTCCTCTTCTATACTCTCACAACCACCCTTCCCGATGTAATGTTGTCCGAAATATTCTCGTTGATGTATCCGAACAGGGTGTTACTGGAACACCAGATCCGCGAGATTGTGGAAGCTCTCGAGATACGGCTAGCAGAGAATCGGGAGCAGTGGGAAGAGGCAGACCGTCGAAGGGAGCTGGGGAAGATTATGATGAGGAGTGCGAAGAGAGGTTGGGGATGGGATCTGTGTGATTTTGGCGAGATGTCGGGTAATGAGGTAGGGTTGGAGACGCTGCCAAACGGAGAGATGAGGAATAGAAGGAAGGCGAGACAACTAGGACTGTATTTTGGATGTGAGTGGACGAAGGATATAAAATCAGAGGAGTGGAAGAGCGCAAGGGAGATCGCCGAGTTGGTGTTCATGGGGAGTTGGGAGGAGGTGCTCGGCTGCTCAAGGAGGGGATCTGACGCTGGTTGCAGGGACGAATCCGCATCTGTGCCACCTCATCCTAATATGGACAATTCGAACTCCAAGGAAGAGGAAAGCCAGGATACCTACGCTCAGAACTAGTCATCAAGACATCGACCTCTATCGCTGGTCTTCAGTCAAACTCTCATCAACACCTTCATCTGGCTCATCCTTGTCAACCAATTCTTCGTTCCGACATCAACATCACAAGCACTGCTCAACCGCTTTAATATATTCTGTCACTCCTGGCTTGGAGTCGCGTTCACAATCACAACTGCATTATGCATCCCTCATGCCACCGCTTCAATTCTTAGCAAGCTTTTGTCAGTACCAGCGATTTCTTCTGATGTCGAATGCAGATCCCACTACCGAACATGGGGCGGCATCTTGGCTAAATTAGCAGTGAACTTCGTGGCGATCAACTGCGCCACAATCGCAACGGCTAGTTTGGGATTGGTTGACAATCTGATCGAGGTTGAAACGGTGAGGTACAGTAGTGTATCGAGGCCAGATATATCGAGTTGGACGGTGCAGGCGGAGTTACTGAGAGGTTGGTATGAGTGGTGGATGCGGAAGGCCGCGGACGTGAGCAGAGAGTGGAGGTTCAGCGACTGGTTGTGGACGATGATGGAACGGATGCATGAGAGCGATATGCTGGTCGATTGGATGTACTTGGTAGAATAAAAAAGTGAATGGCCCCCCCATCTTTCTTACATAGACACACGGACAGACAGACAGGATTTGCACAGTCATGGGGGACCTTTTGTACACATAGAGAGCTAACGGTATGGTTGATCGTAACTCCTCGCCGTAAATTAAGAAGCATTTACTTTTTTGTTTCATCCAGTAGGGTCACAGCCGTCCGTAGCTGTAGCCGCACCATAAAATCATACTCCGTGTGTACCTCAAGATATTTCGGTCTTTCCAGGGTATCACATCAACACAGCCAACATGCTGTTACAACAAGTGCCAATTCTGTCATTGTCCGAACGCCCTGCCGAAGAATACATAATCGTTGCTACCACCATCTAGATTTTCTAGCGCCATTAGTGCCACTGTACGCCGATTCCTCCTCTTCAAATACTTTATGTTCCATTATACTTCGCGCTCTAAAAGCCCGTACGAAACGCCACGCTTCGAGGTCTGCCAGGTTCCACTTCTCTGAAACATCGCGCATCAGTCGAAGGTGCTTATCCCTACTGTTGATCGTGTCGCGTGCTTTCTGCAAAAGCTTGATTTCGATCTCCTGCTGCTGCGTTGTTGGGTCTGGCGGGTCGTAGCTTCCCTTTTTGTCCTCTGGAATGCCTTGCTGACCTTTCTGCCATCGCTCCGGAAGCGGGACTGGGTTTATCGACTCGCCATGAGAAATAGTTGTTCTAGATATGGGAAAGCCAAAGTACCAGTCGATGTCCTCAAGCCAATTCTCCGGGAATAGAGCTTTCGGTTCTGGGCGTTGCTGGACGTCATTGGACGGTGTTTTATCTTGAGTTATTGCGACGTTAATGTCGGCCGGGAAATGCTCGACTGTGAACCACAGCGAACGGCTCCTGCCAAATTCGGAAGCTACGGCGTCCTTGACTGCAATAACTCTGCTTGGTCCACCTCTCCCATCGCCAAGGACATCACGAGTCACAGCGTGGATCCATGCATCTCGATCGGTGTTTCGGCGGATATGTGCAACAGTGATTTCTTCGGTCTGGTTGTTCAATGTAATCATTGTGTATGGATGTGGTACAGTGACGATGGTATAAACCGACGAGCTGTTTTGGAAGGCCTCAGGTTGTGATATTCGCATCTTGGAACCAACACAGGGACTGCATTTCGGCTTATTCGGCGGACATGATGAAGGTAGCATAGTCTCAGGACATTCGGCAAGGAGCTGTGCCAGATGTAAAGAGGGCTCCACCAAAGCGGTGGTATGCGCCGGTAGCGGTTTAAGCACTTCAACACCGCCACTGAAGGTGTTTTGCCAGATGATGTGCAAATGTGAGATCATGAGTCTGTTCAGCCCCCGACGACCCTTGTTTGGATCTTGCAAAATGGCGTCGGCAACAGCAGGATACTTCTTGGTCAATGTCTCGGTGTCATAGTAAGCCAGGGCGGTGGGCTGTTCAACACGGAACGAGTGATCCGGGATGGCATCAATAATGGAGGTGTATGTGCTCAATCTGACATCCTGGAGGGCATCCTTGACGGCTGACTCAATGTCCTTTTTCGCACCAGCAAACAAGCCAGTCCTCAAACCATCAAATCGTGTCAGCTGGGCAAATTGTCCTCGTCGCAAATGCACCAGCAGGGGATCGTCATAGGCGCCCATTGGCAAGCAGTAATAATCGGCTAACAAGCCTGTTCCCATATGACTCCAGGCCATCCACCGAGCAAATTCATATTCCAGGGCTTTGGGCATCCCCTTAGGATGCAGCTCTGTATACAGGGGGTTGCTAATTGCTTCGGCTTGTGTCAGGATAACGGGGCGGAAACCCTTGGCCCACCATGCCCTTCGCCATATCAGCAAGAGTTCTTGATCGATCTGTCCCGCCTCTTTGTCCCTTTTCAGCGTTGTGTCATAGTAGGTGTAGATGTAAGGTCGCTCGGGCAGAGGTGGGAGCACGGCACGATCCTCGTCGAGAGTTACAGAAGACGAGAAGGGGTTGAGCCAGCGCCAATCGGAATACCACGATGCTTCGCCGCTCGTACTGTTCTTCTGCTCTGGTGGTTTATGTGGCGACTTATGCCAAGTAAAGCGGACGGGGACATTAAGGTCGAAAGAAGGAAGTTTGCCCTCAAGTATGGCCGGTGGTGTTACAGCATTCGCAGCTTCTGACGCGATCCTTCGCGATGAGGAAGAAAGAATGAATAAAGCTGTCAAAGCCGCTGCTGCGATTGTAATGAACGTTCGGAAGCTTGTCGGGGGCATTGTAGGAAAGACAATCCAAGAATCGTAGACTGCAGTGGGCGGCTACTCTAGCCAAAGATGCCTCAAAGCATCGAGGCTGACGAGCGAGAAGTGTCAGGGGCTCTTGTCCGGTATAGATGACAAGACTATAGCACCGTCAATCGAGGATATTCGGCAGCGACGACCCCCTCGTCACTTCCTGTAAATGGCTGCACCACATCTGAGTTCCATGCCAGATCTCACAGCTTGGACCCAGTCAATCGGGCAAGCCTCATGTTCATGGCTCCTGTTGGCAAGTTAGTGGGCCGTGAGACGCGTAACTGAGTTTTGACCAATCATATAAAAATCGCGAAATCGGAGTCACGAAAGACGGGATTGGAGAAATTTCTCGACTACTCGAAGAGCAACTGAAAAGCAACACGACTAACTTATTGAAACTTGCAACAACTTCGCCGCAATTGATGGTTCGATAGCAACACTCGCCTCAGCCGCAAGGCATAATGACTTCTTTACACCTGGATTGGTGGGCGGCCAAGCTCGACAGTCCCACCGTTACTCCCCTGACTCGAGACTACCCTGAGACCTCCCAGGACAATGTGCCAAAACGTCCGATCGAAGCTTTTGAATCATTCACCGCTCAATCTGAAGGCCTTTCAAAGCTCAGTCAGGGCCGGAATGCTGGCACCATCCTACTTGCCGCTTTTGTCTCCTTAGTGGGACGTTTCACTGGCGATGAGGATGTATCCATTGGCACAAACATCGGTCCTGACGGTACCCCCATTGTACTGAGGTTGTCTCTGACGGCCACTGAGCCATTCGAGCAATTGGTCTCGAGGGTCAAGTCAGCCATCAATGAAGCTCAGCAGCACCCTGTAGACCTACAGCAGGTCCGATCGAAAATAAATATCCCCATACTGTTCCGTTTTGCAGTCTATGAGACATCGTCCCCAGGCTCTTCAGCTTTCGATGCCGTTGAGAATGTTGACCTCTTACTAGATTACAAATGCTCGAGCAGTGGTACTTTACAGCTCACGGCCAAATACAACCAACGTCTATTCTCTTCTTCTAGGATATCTGGGATACTCGCCCAGATCGCACAATTCATTGAAAATGCTGCCGTTGACCCCGTGGCGCCAATTGGTGCCATTGAATTCATCACGCCGCAGCAGAGGACGCTACTACCGAACCCAACCACAGATCTGGAATGGTCATCCTTTCGAGGGGCAATCCACGACATTTTCGCTGCAAATGCCGAGAGACACCCGGATCGTGTTTGCGTCGTCGAGACTCCGTCCGAACACTCGCCTACTCGTACCTTTACCTATCAGCAGATTCATGAAGCCTCGAACATTCTAGCACATCATCTTGTAGACTCTGGCCTGGAGCGAGGAGACGTGGTCATGATTTACTCCTATCGTGGAGTTGATCTGGTGGTTGCTGTAATGGGTACCCTGAAAGCTGGTGGCACTTTCTCCGTGCTTGATCCTAAATATCCCCCAGACCGACAAAATATCTATCTTGAAGTATCGAGGCCGCGTGCACTGGTGGTTATTGACAAAGCTACACAAGAACAAGCATTGGATGACAAGGTTCGCGCTTTCATCAAGGAGAACCTCGACTTGAAGACAGCAGTACCAGCGCTAAGGCTCCACAATGATGGCTCACTTACTGGAGGGGCTGAGAGTGGAAAAGACATTTTCGAAAAGGTAATCTCTCGAAAGGGCAAAAGTCCTGGTGTAGTGGTGGGACCAGACTCAACGCCAACTCTATCCTTCACCTCTGGCTCTGAGGGCAAGCCTAAGGGTGTACGAGGACGCCATTACTCTCTGGCATTCTACTTTGATTGGATGGCAAAAACGTTCAAGCTTTCGGAAAATGACAAGTTCACCATGCTGAGCGGAATTGCTCATGATCCAATCCAGCGTGACATGTTCACCCCGCTATTTCTAGGAGCGCAATTGCTGGTGCCACATGGGGATGATATACAGAATGAGAAGTTAGCTCAGTGGATGAAGATGTATGGAGCTACGGTGACACATCTTACACCCGCTATGGGCCAAATCCTGGTTGGCGGAGCTACGCATACTTTCGAAAAGCTGCATCATGCTTTCTTCGTTGGAGACATACTGATCAAGCGTGATTGCCGCTCACTTCAAACTCTTGCGCCGAACGTTGCGATTGTCAACATGTATGGTACGACAGAAACACAAAGAGCTGTGAGCTATTACGAGATTCCGAGTAGGCATGCAAGAGAAGGGTACCTTGATGGCATGAAAGACGTCATCCCAGCAGGCAAGGGCATGTACAATGTCCAACTCTTGGTCGTCAACAGATTCGATCGAACAAAGACGTGTGCGGTAGGCGAGATTGGCGAAATCTATGTCCGAGCCGGTGGCTTGGCTGAAGGTTACTTGGGCACCCCAGAATTGACAAAGACAAAGTTTGTCGAGAATTGGTTTCCAGGCCACGAAGCAGGCATCGAGAGCGATCGAAAGAGCTCCTCGGCCTCCCACATTGGCAAGGGCTTTCTTCTGCTCATCCGACACAGCCACGCGAGGGAGCACTTTCACCGATGATGCCATTCTCTGATGGCCATTCGCCTCTCTGTTCTTAGGTGATGGCAAGAATCCAATCGCCGCCAGGTAGGCGAGGTATACACCAATAGTGTTTTTAGTCACACCACTTCCAGCACTGACATCTTCTCCTGTCCACTTACTATCTTCGTAAAGCGACGCTTCAGCATGGCTGTCATCAAGCTCTGGTGCAAGTGTGTTCGAAGGAAGGTCATTAGACACGAATGTGAACAGTGGCATCAGTGCGAAATCTTGATGTGCAGCCACATAGTCATCCAAGGATGATGCCCAGGGAACGTAATCGACGACTTTGGCGGTGTAGCCGTAGGTCTCTAATGCAGCAAGATATTGGTTGAATCTCAACCTTGGATGTCCAGTGATTTGGGCAACACAGACACCTTCGGCAGTCGCTGGATGGAAGGCACATGCCACAACTGTGCGAGCCACATGATCAACCGGGACCATGTTAACAGTGTTGTTAATGTTCGGCCGAATGCCAAGCTGTACACACCCCTTCAGCATCCTGATCAGGAAGTCATCCGTATTGGTGACACCAGTCTTTGAGTCACCGAGCACGTAGCCAGGTCGAATGATGCATCCCCGCAAACCGCGTCGTCCGCATTCACGTGTTAAATACTCGGCAACCCATTTGCTCTGGCCATAGCCTGTGCCCAAGCCGGTTTTGCTTCCCATAAGATCATCGTCTTCAGAAATACCTTCTTCGCCTGCGGCAATTCGTCGTGTGCTTTCAAGGACATAGTGATCGTGATCTAGTACACTCGTTGAACTGACAAAAGCGAATTGCTTTGGTCTTCCTTCTGCACACAATTTCAACGCGTCAACTGTGCCAAGCACGTTTGCTGGTTTGAGCATCTCATATGTGTTTATCCAATGCACTTGGGCGCCGTTGTGGATGACCACATCAACATCCTCGACAAGTATCTTCCATTGTTCGTTGGAGATCCCGAAGTTGGCAGGACCAAGGTCTCCCGGAACACATTCAATCCGAGATAGCCAATCGTCCGACCAGACACCGTATGCTTGACATGTCCTCTTGAGCCTTTCTAAGGGATCTTGCTTGTTCCGAACCCGCACAAGGACGAAGACTTTCTTAACTTCCGGAGATCGGCGAGACAGCAGATCGCGAAGGATAAAGCAGCCAAGAAATCCTGTTGCACCTGTGAGAAAGACGGAGGAGCCATCTGGTCCAGGCAGAGCACCGGAACTTGCGACAAAGCTTTTAGGAAGAACTCCTTTCAACAGTTCAGCATCAGTGCCATATTCCAGCACTGCCTTTACACCGTTCATAGAGCCGTCCTGCTCCACATCATCAGCGTGCTGTCCGCCCAACGAGTCAGCCGCCTTGCGACGGTCGATTGTGGCTGCCATGTCCTTGAGGGTGGGCATCTTGTACAACACACTAATTGGAAGGTCAACACCAAGCCTCCTTCTGATTTGGTAAGCAAGATTTTGAGCTCTCATGCTGTCACCTCCAAGATCAAAGAAGGACTCAGAGGGCTTGATAGTCTTAGAAGGTAGACTTTGGCCATTCGGGTCGATCACATTCGCCCAAACGATTGCCAACTGATTTTCTCCATCAGTCCGGCTTTGCAGAACAGACGATTTTCTTCTCGTGGCTGTGAGCATTGCAGAGTCCGGAAATGGTAGTTTCGGCTTGTCGATCTTGCCATTCGGGTTGAGCGGCATTGCTCGCATTGGTATAATTTTAGTCGGCACAGCATATGCTGGCAGTTTTGTCCCTAGATAGGCTTGCACAGCTTTCCCAAGCAATGTGAACCGCTCGGATCTGCCAGCAAGAGAACCATCGTCTTGCTCGTCTTTGAGACCACGTTCCTCCAGAAACTGCTTCCAAGCAGGTATTTGGGGCACTATGTAGCTGACAAGTGTCTGTTCCTCGAATTTGTCTCTTCGCACAAGCGTGATGTTTTCTCTGATAAGCGGATGTTGCGACAAATGCGTATCAATCTCACCAAGCTCAACTCGATAACCTCTAATCTTGATTTGATCGTCAGCTCTGCCCGAGCATTCGACATCACCTGAAGGAGTGTAACGTCCCAGATCGCCACTCCTGTACAGTCGATCTCGTGGTCCCAGGTAATATTGGGCCCATGGTTGATCCCTTAGACCTTCAAACCTCTTTCGATCGCTCTCGATGCCTGCTTCGTGGCCTGGAAACCAATTCTCGACAAACTTTGTCTTTGTCAATTCTGGGGTGCCCAAGTAACCTTCAGCCAAGCCAC
>Ga0181471_100136_pt1 | contig 19831 bp, 17 predicted proteins | sample InSIn5gowninarea_FD_119083 | JGI IMG/M metagenome (GOLD analysis project Ga0181471, IMG submission 119083) | Clean room microbial communities from NASA Spacecraft Assembly Facility at Jet Propulsion Laboratory, Pasadena, California, USA -... ...
GTATTTGCACTCATTTCAAAATAGATAACACTACCTTCAAATTTCCTTGCTTCACCATGGTACAAAGATATTATCTTTGTATTACAAAACTTACAAGTTGCAGAGGGATTAACCAAAAATCAAGCTAGATATATTAAGTTGAAATCAGCTAAATATTGTATCATCAATGGATTTCTGTATTGGAAAGATCCAGGAGGCATACTTCTCAATTGTTTACTAAAGAAAGAGGAACAAAAAAATATAAAAGAATTCCACCAAGGAGACTGTGGTGGACATTTATACTGGAAAGTGACAACTCACAAAATCTTGAGAGATCGCTTTTACTAGCCCACTTTGTTTTCTGATGTGTTTAGAGAAGCTTCCACTTGCAATCAATGTCAAATCTTTGAGGGGAAAAGAAAACTTATCCCTCTTTCATTGAATCCCATTTTTGTTGAGTCTCCATTTCAGCAATGGGGGCTAGACTTCATAGGTGAGATAAATCCTACTTCTTCAAATCAGCATAGATTGATCCTGACAACCACAGACTATTTTTCCAAATGGGTAGAAGTTGTCCCTATCAAACAAGCAACATATTTTTTCATCATTGAATTTCTTATGAATAACATTTTATCCAGGTTTGGATGCCCAAAGAAATTAGTGGCAAACAACACCAAGGCCTTTTCTTCAGCAAAGATGATCAAATTTTGTGTTAATTATAATATTGTTTTAGCTAATACAACGACATATTATCCACAGGGGAATGGCTTGGCAGAATCTTTCAACAAGAGCCTAGTAAAAATGATCAAAAAATTTTTACAGGATAATAAAAGAGCATGGCACACTAAGTTAAAGTTTGCTCTATGGGCAGACAAAATTAACACAAAAAGGCCTCTAGGGACATCACCATTTCAACTAGTCTATGGTTTGGATGTAGTTTTTCCTCCTTCTTTGGGTTTACCAGTGATGAAATATCTACAGGAACAAGAGAGTGAACCTAATGATATCCAAAGAAGAATCAATCAACTGATTGAAGTACAACAGATAAGAGAAAATGTCTATGATAGATCTCAGTTGATGCGGGACAAAATGAAGAAAATATTTGACAGAAAGGTCAAGGTTGATGATTTCTAGCTTGGTGATTTAGTGTTAAAATAGGATTTAGTGTTAAAATAAAAGGGAAAACATGGGAAATTTGAAGGTAGTGTTATCTATTTTGAAATGAGTGCAAATACCAACACCAGAATCTAGTTGATTTAAATTTAGGGCATCAAAATTCGACTAATCCATCAATCTTGCTAAGCCCTTTCCTTTGATTAGCTTTGTAGGTTTAATTTCTAGGTCATACTCTAACAAGACTGCTATCCATTTAGCCCTTCTTCCATCAGTATCTGATTATGTTAACACTTCTTTAATGGAAGCAGAAGGAACTTGTGCAATAATATGTGAATGTAAGATATACACCCTAAATTCCTTTAATGCTCTAACTAGAGTATAAGCTTGTTTATCCATGATATCATATTTTAGACTAGCATCCCTCAAAATTTTGCTATAAAAAGCTATAGGCTCCTATAAATTCTCAGTATTTTTCTATAGTAAGACTCCTGCTACTATATGTTCAGATGCGAAAGAAAAAATGTGGAAATCTTTAGTGCAGTAAGGACTTATCAAGACTGGGGCATCTTTCAATTCCTTTTTAATGCTTGATTAATATTTGCTGGCATCCTGATTCCATTTTATTTTATTATTCTTCTTAAGCATGTTGGTAATATGCTTCATGATTTCGACAAAATTGGAAATGAACCTTCTAAGGAAGTTGACCCTACCAATAAAATATTGTACTTCTTTCTTGGTTCTTGGTATGTCAATCTTCTGAATAACCTCTACCTTGTTGGGATCTATCTTAATACCATCTCTGGAAATGATATTCCCAAGTAGTTTCCCTTCTTCTAAAGAAAAAATGGATTTCTTATGGTTGAGAGATACCCCAAACGTTTTACACTTTTGAAAAACCTGCTCTAGATGCCTTAGATGATCCTCATCCGATCCTAAAAAAACCGTGATATCATCTAGACAGATAACCAAAAATTTATCTTTCTCCTCTGAGAAAGTGATGTCCATGGCTAGTTGGAAAGTAGCTCCAACATTCATAAGCCCAAATGGCATCTTTGCATACATAAAAGTACCCCAAGGAGTAGTGAAAGCAGTTTTCTCCTGATCTTCAGGATGCACTAGAATTTGATTATAGCCTGAGAATCCATCTAGTGTGGAAATCCTATGAGCTCCCACAACCTTTTTCAAGATGTGGTCCATCTTTGGTAAAGGGTAATTATCCTTCAGTGAGACTCTATTTAAATTTCTAAAGTCTATGCAGAGTCTTATTTCGCCAATCTTTTTCCTAACAGGCACATTGTTGGCCAACCATTTTGAATGCTTAAGACAAACGATTATCTTGGCATCAAACAATTTCCTGATTTCTTTTTCAATAAGGGGAAGCAATAAAGGATTGACTCTCCTTAGCTTTTGCTTGAAAGGCTTCTAATTTTCTTTCAATGGGATAGTGTGTCTGATCACACTAGTATCATATACTTTCAAGTTATCATAGGACCATGCAAAAACATCTGAATACTGTTTCAACAAGTTAAGATATTTTTATTTTTCCTCTGTAGACAACTTGCTAGATATCATAACTAGTTTTGGTTCCTGTTCTGTTCCAAAATTAATATCTTTCACATCTTCATGACTTGGTTTCACTCCAGGATTTTTAGCCACATTATTGTTCTCAAACAACTTTTCTAAGGGAACCAAACCCTTAGGAATACAATTATTCTTTAATTGTATGATTTCATGGTCAACAATGTTGTTAATCAAAGGATCTTCTTTATTAGGATCAACAACTTCCTCCTCATCTATGGTACAGTTTTCAAATTCTTGTGATAATGTCAAGAATATGTTCACCTACTGATCATCATCAAATACTTTCCGATATTTGATGCTATCTGGAACTATAGGTCTATGCTTTACCTCAATTTCATATTTTCATATTCGAATGAATAAGAATCTTGAAGAGACTAGCTGCAACTGCCAAGGCATTTGCTATGACATTATGGCCTCTTGGTATTGCAGTAAGTTGATAACCTTCAAAAATTTTCAATAAATCTAATACTAAATTTCTATATGACCTCATTCTGGGATGCTTTTCTTGATACACCCCTTTAACTTGGTTGATAATAAGCTCTAAATCCTCATATATGAACATGTTTTTTATTTTAAGCTCAATCAACCTCTCTATCCCCAAAATTAAGGCCTCATACTCTGAAACATTGTTTGTACAATCCAAATATAACTTATATGAACATAAAAAATTATCATGATTAGGACCATTGATGCAAATTCCAGCCCCTGCACCATCTTTTCCTACTTTTCCATCAAAATGTAGATTCCACCACTTTTCATGAACTGGCATCACTTCTATTAACTCACCCTGTTCTTCAGTGTCATTTTTCTTTATCATCATAATATTTTTAAACTGTTTGTTGGATGAATCATTACAAAATATAACAGATCCTAGATTTGTATCTATAGAGTATATAGGATGATTCTGTGGACATTCTGGGCTGCTTATCATATATGCTAATCTATTCCCCCTGTATAATATTCTTTGTTCAACAAAGATAGGTATTGTAGCATAAGACATATCCATTTGCAAAGTACCTTTCAACTTTGCAACCCAGGATCTAGATAACAACATTCCTTCTTTGACAGGAATATCTGCTACTACTACATCCATCAGTATACTCTTTTATAGTATTTGGTGTAATGAGACAACTAAATCTTTAATCAAACCTATAAACTTTAATTTTCTTGAATCAAATGAATATAGATCTTTGTAGGGTCTAGTTATATCTAAGCCTAAGTTATACATGATTACTTTAGGCATTAAATTATGCAAAGCCTCTGAATTCAACATTGTGTTATGCAAAAACATGTTGTGAATTCTTAAACTCATATAGAAAGGTGGTACTTCATCTTCATCTTGATTTTCTACTCTGGGACCAAAAAGAATTATGGGTTTTTCATCCTATAAATTGATTGTATCTGAATTTGACTGATTTTGCATGTTTGTTGATATTAATACTTCTTCCGTTTTCAACATTTTAATCAATTGTGCTCTATATTCATAATTTCTCAGGATTTCCATTGAAAATAAAAGAAATTTTAATCTTTAAAATCTCATTTTCCAGATTAAAAGAAGATAAGTTTTCTCTTCGAATAACAATCTCTTTTCTAATCTCTGGAACCTTTGCAACAATTTCTCCCAAATGTTTCTTTCCTTTCTGAGCTTCTAGATGTTCCTTATCAGTGTTATCCTTATCAGCAATAGTTTTATCAATATTACTATTTGAATGTTGATTAATATTTTTCTTAATAGGATTTTTAATTGGAACATCTCTATTTCTCAAACCCAACTGTCTTTGAAACTCTACCATGGCATTTTGGTAGACCTTTTGATAGTCATCATAGTTTTCCTGTGATTGACTTGTAGTTTCTGAAGCAAATTTATCATGCTCTTCCTTTGTCACAAAAACTTTTCCTTCACTATCTCCAAGATGATTGATGTGTTCTTCTATTTACTAGGGAAAATCATTATCATCAACTTGGTTTTGATGAAATGGGGGTCTTACATGATCATTTGTATTTCTCTATTCCCTCTGTAAAATTTGAGGGGGTGGGAGTGTTGGTTGTCTAGGTTGTATGAAATTGATATTTTTGATTTGGGGCTCATTGCATTCCCTATTTGTAGTTTGACCCCTGTCATCAATCGACAACCTGTCTATAAGCTTTTACATGGCTTTCATCATTAAATCCATTTTTACATCAGTGCTTGACTAAGAAGTAGAGGCTTGTGCCTCTTCTTTAACTCTTCTACTTTCTCCTTTTGTTTTGTCTTATTTGATGCTAACAGGTTAACCTATACCTCTATAGAATCATCCATCATATTTTCTAATGAAGTAGATCTTATTTCTCTTAATAGCAAGGTAAACTCACTATCAAAGGCATCTGCATAATGCAATTTTGTAGCCCCTAGTGGTGGTTTAACATATACAGGAATAGATTCATAAGTCCTCATGAATCTAGTAGAAAAATCTTGTACTGATTCATTCATTCCTCTCTTTAAGTTATTTTATTGGGTTAACAATTGTAAATAATTTCTTTTCTATTCCCATTTTCTAAGAAAAATGGTCTCAAATTCTTGGAAATCATGAATGCTTCTAGTTTGTAATCCTCTGAACCATTTTTTGACCTCTCCTGAAAAGCTTTGTGCAAACAGTCTTAGTTTTTCATCCTCATAGTCAACGTCTTCAAGGTCACAAAAGTCATTGCACCTGTCTAGATGTTGTTGGGCAGTGATATCTCCTTCAACACCATAATTCTTGATTCTTTGTGAGTATGCCTAAGGCAAATCATGTAATTCTATAGGGAGGACAAGAGGGGAAAATCTAGCATCCATTGCTAGTGAAAGATTTTGAGTAGGGTTTGGTAAGAAGTTACAATTGGTACATGAGTAGAAGGAGTATGAATAGGAGGGGTAGAATGAATAACAATAAAAGGTGAAGCTATAGAGGTTTGGTGTCCTATAGTAGGAGAAGTAGATGAAAATAAAGGTTGACTAAAAAATTCAAACTTTTTTTTATAATAAATTTAGGAGACTGACTATTTATATGTCTTTCAATGAGTAATTCCTTTTTCAAATCAAGGGAAAGAGTATCCCAGAACAGTTTTTGACCTTTAGCTGAAAAGTTTGAGAAACCTTTTGGAGTAATAGGATTGAAAAGTTTAGGGTCAAGGACAATCTGACTTAGGTCAGACTCAGACTTAGATTTAAATAGAGAATGTTTAAATTTTAGGTCAAAGGTTACCTCATCAATTGACTCAACACCCTTGGGTGGTAAAGATGTGGATTTGTAAAGTTGATAAGTCTCTTTTCCAACCTTACTACTACTCTTTCTAAATATCTTTTTAGGGTTTTCAACTGTTATAGGAGGATTAGGATCTAGATTAGCTCTTGTATATATTCTTTTGGGACCCAAAATTTGCCCAGTGGAGTCACTTTTATAATGGTTTATACAGTGGAATCGTTAGGAAACAAATTACAACCTTTGTTGTCCAATCTCTGTTTGTCCTCAGAAGTTAGAACTAAACTTTTATCGTTTTCCCAGCGAAGATTTACCTTCAGTCCCCGACAATGGTGCCAAGATGTTATAACTCAAGCTTTGATAATTGGGTTGTAGCAACTGAAACCCAAGGTAACAATTTCAAACCAACTTTTAGATTAGCAGCTAGCCCTACTAATCTAGAGAGGGATCTCTCTTACTGACAATTTCTATTGCTAGGAATATTAATTATGAAAGTTTGCAATAGAAAATTGTTTTTAAATACAAGATGGCTAGGCTCAGTTTAAATTTGGAAATTTATAACTCATTTTAAAATTGTTTGGAAGGTTTTAAGAATTTTATTCAATTTATCATTTGGCTATGGAGTCAATATATAAAAAAATATAAATAAACAGTGGTTTTTAATAGACTAGCTTAGGAAGCAGAGGTACATGTATGGTATATTTCATCTTTTGATTTCTTATAAACATGAATTGAAGAAGTAGAAAGATAGTTTATTATTTTCAAGGCATCTATCAATGGATGAATCTTAATTTTTTTTTGGAACAAAGTATGGAATATGTAATCAATATGGTTCATAGCATCTATCAATGGACACATTTTGACCATGTAGTTTTAATTAAATATTGAGAAGGCATACATAAATGGGATTACGAAAGAAAGAAGAACATACACATGAAAAACGTTCTTCAATACACCACAAACTTGGAAGGTCTAGTAAAAGCAATCTACTCTTGCCACTATTATTTTATTAATTTGTTCAAAATAACATAAGATACAATGGAAGTCTTTCAAATTCTCAACACTCAACCCTGCCTCCATCGCAGTTCTTGGTATCTATACATTTACAAAAGAGGTTGAGTCACTGCTGTGCAATAATGACAGATAAGAACAAATAACAAACTTATGCTAAGAAATAGGATTACAATAAATTTTGGAGGTATATCTGGCAACTAACTCAGGGATTACTGCGATCAAATATTCCTGAGTAGTTATTGAGTCCAGATATAACCAGTGTGATGATGCTTCTGAATGCTTCTTCAATAAATGTCTCTGGTGAGTGGTAATGTCCTTCAAATTTCTTAGCTGGCATCTGTTGTTTAGTATTTATGACCAAGTCTTTGACAATTTGCTGATCTGGCTTTTCTATTGGAAGGTGCTTCTTTTTCTTTTTAACTATCCATTTGGCCACCGATTCTTCAGGATTGTCTTCTTCACTTTAATTGTCATCTTCATAAGACTGGAATGACCAATCAACAAGTTCCTCAGGCTGCAATTCTTCATGTTGAACTCGTTTATGTGCTTTATCCTTCTCCATTTGCAAATACCTGTATCTTGAAGAGGAGATATGAATTTTTATACCAATAGAGAAAAAAGAGTGTGAATAATATACAACTCTTATGGTCCTTTTAAATCCCTCAATTGAGTATCTTGATGATTACTTGCACAAAATTAATCATGAAGTCTAATCAATTCATCCACTGCCATTTTTGCCAAGTACTCCATCTTGTATGATAACATTTCACACTTGTATTTAAACCATCAAAATCATTTCCAAGTGTTTGAAATGTCATATAACTCTTGATGACCTACTGTCATTCATAAAATCAACTATATATGATTCAAGACTCATGAGAAGTCCATTTATCTACAAATTGAGAAATTCTCTATTGCATTGAGCTAGCAGGGAATGCAACTACTAATAAATCTTGATTAACAACATCCAAATAAGAATAAAGGTTGTATGATGGAGAAGGAAGGCTAGTTATGATCTTTCTAGCTTCATAGAACAAGAAAAACTCCCTGTCCAGGACCTCAAAGATGTGATGGCCTTTAATAATTGGTTCCAGTTTGTCAATGGATGAAGTGTCATCCTTCCTTTCCTATAATTTTGAAATATATTCATTCTTTGCAACCATTATTCCTTCTTTATCCCAGAAATTGGGAAATCCTTGGCTGAATACATTTTTGAACATATTTTAAAATTGTTCAACCCTAGTCTTCAGGAAATTTGTGTTTAATGCTACCTCTCTAGCAAGAGTATCCTTGACAATGTACTTTTTTGCTTGAGCAATCAAGTCAGCTCTTTCTTGAATACTTGCAAATTGAAGTTGGGTTTTAGATTGTGAGTTTAGACTGTCGATAGCCTTTTGAGCCTGGATAGGCTTATCACCCATACTTTCTTGATCCAAGGATACATTTAATAAACATTTTATTACCAATGTTCTTTCATCTTGTAGCATAATTAGATAACCTTTGAACTTTTTGACTTCCTTGGTAATATTATCCCATAATAAATATTTAACATCTTTAAGAGCTTGTCTGACAATCTTCACCTATCTTTTTAGTCCTCCTTATGTGCAAAACTCTCAGCTAATAATTTATCTTTGTCTGTGATGGCCTGCTTAGCTTCTTCTTGCTCTTCTTGTACTTTTTTCAACTCAGTCTCTTTAACTGAGAAATTTCCTAACTCAGAAGCCAAGGTAAGACTAGGATCAATTATGGACATTTGATCCATTTTTTCTTTCAAGGTCTTTATTTGATCTTCGAGGGAACTCTTTTGATCCTTGATGGTTCTAAAAATGGATTTTGTATTCTACAATTCTTCCTACAAAACTTCCTTTTCCTGAAGGACAATTTTGAGTTCGACTATTTGAACTGGCCCTTCACTTGGCAACTTGAGCTGTTTTTTTAGATTCTGAATTTCAACATCTTTTTCTTGAATTATACTATTAAATGTCTCATTACCAACTCCTTTATTGATTTCCAAAATTTTCTTTTCTAATTCTGATTTCTTGATTTGTAGAGCCTTCTTTTTAGTCAACTCTATTTTCAGTTTGCTCTCCAACTTCTTGAAATCCCTGAATAATTTGTCCTTTCACACTGTGGTACTAATCAAATTTTTGCAGATGAGCTCACTTGTTTGTTTGAATAAATCTACTTTGTCCACCACACTGAATTGATTTATGTTACGTTTGAATTCGATGATTCTCTTGCTTTGCAGATCTCTTGTAGATGTTGGCTGAATAACAACAATCTTCATCATCTGACTCTTTTTTCTAGAGCACTAATCAATTGACGAGGTTGTGTTCTCCTCAACCTTTCTTCTATAATCTCCCTTTCCTCAATTGCTTGAAATTTCAATGAACTATAGTGTTCAAGCAATGCCTACTTAGTATCCACCTTCTTGCCCTTTGCTGATTCCATAGTGGGAGTAGGATACTCCACTACTTATAAAAATGCATCTTTAAATAATTTGGGCTTCTTAATAGATGAGCTAGTGGTACTAGTCATCACAACACCTTGTCCAATATTTCTCTTTCCTTTTGCATCTGTTGGAATTGATGGACTTGTAACCAGATTCATCAATTCATTCTACCTTTCCTGATTAGATGGAAGGGTGAACATATTAGCCATTTTTTCCATTTTTGGGGTGCCCTGATGCTCATAATTTCCCCTTTTCTACCTCTTCCTTCTCTTGGAGATAAGGTGATGTGGATCATATTGGCATGAAAAGTATTCAACAAAACCAAAACAGGCCATCATGTCATCAATCATCTCTACAACTGCTTTATTTTTCACTGTGAATGGCCCAACAGTAATTGGAACTTTGAAAGTGGAAGTTTGCTTTTTACTAGAAAAGTGCAACTCATCAGAGTGCAGTCTCTTCCTTAAAACTTCAGGTGAAAAAATGTGAGGAGTCAGGAAGGTTGGAATCCTATATGGCTTCTCTTCTAAACCATATACTCTTATGATAGTATAATATGGAAACAAAAACCAATCCCCAATTTGATCCTCAATGGGGGGATGTAAATAATTCTGGAATTGTTGTGGAACCTAGGGTAATTTGGTAATTTGCTTCATAGATAAAGTAATAAACTCAAGAAGTGAATTCGTTCATGAATTTGGAAAAACTGTGAGCTTGGTCTCTCCAAAAGGAGGACCTATGAATTACAGATATAACATCATAAGGGGTAAGCTGCTTAGGCTCAAGTAAGGACTAGAAATGAAATGAAAATTTGTCCAATATCAGATACATAAGGTAAGACTGATATTAAAAGAGGTAAGAGTATTAAAATTGGAGAATTGTTCATTCATGTTGTTTGATATTAGCTTAAGATAATCAAATTTCACAGAATCTGATAGATACATTAAGAAAACTAGAAAAGCTTCAGAAATAGTTTGGTCATGGTATAGACCAAAGACCTCACAATATATTGACAAAATTTGCTGAATTGTGGTGGGGAATGTATCAACTTTTATGGGGAATTCTAGGGTAGAGATAATGTATTCTGGTCTTTGAATACCCTGTACAAAAGATAATTGAACTTGGGGGGAAGAAGAAGTAAATTTTTGAACCAGTATCTCCTCTGAGAGGGTAATTATGTTCTACTCAGGGAAATTTGTAGTGCGAAGACTAAGCATCTTAATAAAATTTTCTTGAGAAATGGTAATGAAGATTTGAGAGAGTTGTTCAGTAACGATTGACTTGGAATTGCTGGTGTAATGTTCAATGCACCAGACAACTAGTTCAGGAAAATGGTACACTTGGGGTACAATGCACATAGGGAAACCTGATTCCCAGGCTCAGAATTTGACGGTTAGCTCTTCTGGGTTGCTAAGAAAGTAAACTGGAAGGTGTTCCAGGTTAGAGCATGATAGAATGGGGTCTGAAACCTCCCATTGTTGGTCAACGAGTAAGTTTTGCTCGGGGTCATGGATTCTATGAACTGTAAGTGCCATATTGATTGATTCCATGGTTATTATAACAATTTAGAAATTATACCAACGTGTACCAGATGCAATTGCTCGGAGGTCAGGATGCAAAATTTTTGCAGGTGCACTGTGGCACAGAGACGTCGTGAAGGTGGGGGGATTTCAAAATGTTATGAGACTTTTTGAAGAAGCTTTGTTTTATATGCCTTTGATAACTTTAAAATGATCTTCATCATTGATTCATTACATGCCCAGATCAGACGAATGAGAACAAAGCAGAGATTTAAACAACTCGTTTGATAATTTTGAGATTGATCTCTGCATTGACTTGGTCAGTGCTAGGTGTCGCATGATGAGCGGGTGCAGAGTTTTGAGGGATTTTGTTCAATCTTTCTCCTTCCAAACTCTATGCTTGCATGAGCTATTGATCTCATCTTTTCATGTTGTAATTGTGACTGTACGCTTTCGACCCGACCTTACACTCCGCTTGTCTGTCGTTTTAGAAACATGTTTGGAAAACTTTTAGATTCCCATCGATTTAATTGTAACTGAATACTCGCTACAGTTCACTTCTTCACTTATCTAGTTAGCGACTTATTTATACCAGTTTGAGCAATCCACCATTCTTCCTAGCAGTCTGGCATTCTTAGCGAAGCTTTCTTCTCTATTTCTTTGCTTTCAATTCTTCACTAGAACACTTCTAACTCATTTTGCAACCTTTTTGGAATGGGTGATGACATATTCAAAGCTACAAATCTGGTATTCAATGGATTTCTATCTTGGTCCATGCAAACATCATCCTATCAATTAAAAAATATCCTTGGGGATCCCTATGCCCTTTCAAATTCAATGCACACTAGATCTCTTATTTAGAATATGAAAAGATAATAAATGATTCATGGGTTCTTTACAAGTAATTCCAGGGAGATCCTCATCTTCAGTTCCTAAAGAATATCCTAAAAGAAAAATAAATCTTCATCAGTTGGAAAATGAAGAAGTTAGGAAATTATGCCCAAAGGATAAAGGACATAGAAGGAAAAATCAATTATTTACACTCCTCACAAGATATCTCCCTTGACATCCCAGATATCACTATAGAATTGGAGTCCCTTGAAAAATAACATAAATATTTGTTAGCATGGGAGGAAACTTGATGGAGATTAAAAATTCAAGAAATATGTCTCAAAGAAGGAAATCAAATCACATCCTTGTTTCACAAGCAAGTTTTTTCCAAAAGATCATATAATGCCATATGGAAAATCAAAAACCATTATGGGGCTCTTTTTGATGATTTCAACTCAATTGTTGAAGAAAGGGTCGATCATTTCCATGAACATTATGAATAGATCCAATGTGAAAATACTAGGAGCATTTTATCAGTAGCATCAACTTTCAAGCATGGGATTTATGATGAAGAAAAAGAGGCGCATTTATCATTGGTCACTGAAATGGAGACATGGATGGATTTTAATAAGTTACATTCTAACAAAATTTATAGTCTTTATGGATTCGCAGTGGAATTCTTTATAGGTTTCTGGGACCACATAAAGCAAGATATTTTCTACATGGTTGAATGGTCAAGAGCTCATGGATATATTGTAGTGGCCCTCAAGTTGACTTTTCTTACACTCATTTCTAATCTTACCACTCATATTTCATTTGATACCTTTTGACCTATATATTTATGTAACTACATTTATAAAGTCATCTCTGGAGTCATTGCAACATAAATCAAACCCATCCTCTCCATCCACATATCTAGATAATAAATGGGATTCTTATTTAATAGAGACATATAGGACATAGTTGGAATTGCTCAACAAAATTCTACATTCCATCAAATTGATAATGAAGAGGGTCTTTTATCACCAAAATTGATTTATCAAAAGCCTTTGATATAATTAATCAGGCCTATCTTCATGTTTTACTCATACATGTTGGATTTGAATGGAGCTTTATTAAGTGGATGGAAGCATGCACCACCTCCACCTCCTTTGACACCCTTATAAATGGATATTCCTCCCATTTCTTCAATGCATCTAGGGGTTTAATATAGGGTTATCCTCTCTCCCCTCTACTTTTCCTTTTTGTCACTGAAGGTCTCAGTTCTCTTATGCATTCCAACGTCTCCAATGAAGCTTTCCTTGGACTCAAGATATGCTCATTTTTCTCTATAACCAACCTCATGTTCATAGATGATATACTCATATGTGGCAATGATACTACTTATGAAGCGAAATCCTTAGCCCCAATCCTCCTAATTTTTAGCTAGGTCATTGGTATGGAAATAAACAATACTAAAAGCTCCTTTAGATTTAATCTGGTCCCTCAATATCATTAGGAAATGATACAAAAATTATTACCCTTTGACATCCAATCCTTTGACTCCCCCCCTTTTGTATTTTCAAATCCTCTTAAATCCAAATAACTATCTCATAAAGGATTGGTCATGGCTTATTTCCCAAATAAAAAAAAAAATCTATAACTGGACACATAAATGGATCTCCCATGCTACCATAGTAACTTTAATCAAAATTATCCTTTAGTCTATTCCTGTTTATTAGATTGGTTTAGAAAACATCCCTAAGAACACCCTCTCTCACATTTGACCACAAATTCTTAGTTATCTCTAGAAAGGGGGAAGATACAATGGAGGCTTACCCCTTGTTTCTTGGGATACAATTTCCTAGCCAAAAGAAATGGGGGGTTGGGGCATAAAACATCTGAATGATTTTTCAAAACACTTGGAAATTAATTAATAAAAATGGCATATGTAAATAAATACTACATTCCAAATACATTCATCCTCTCTCAATTATGGATTGGATTCTTACTTGTAACAAAACATACATTGGAGGATCATACATCTTGAAACTACTCATCATAGCAACACCTCTAATTCTTGAGCACCTTTGCTGACATGTTGGAAACGGAAACTATATTATATTGGGAACTAATTTATGGGTTGGGGCATACATGGACTACAAAATGTCAACAAAACTTCTTGATGCTCCTAGAGATAAAGGACTTGTATATCTCTCACAAGTCTCAACTTCTACAAACTCTATGAAATCATGGCTCTCTACTAGAGATATTGGTCTCCCCCCCATAGGTCAAGTATTAATATTTATTGATGGTTAGGCAATTAAAAAATGTTGGTATCACCCTTCTTCAAACTTAGGATCATCTAATTTGGTTCCGGGGTCAACTTTTTGGAAGCTACACCACACAATTTGGGTACAAGCTTCTCCATGGTTTTGAAAAAGTATATGGAAGATGGAAGCTAATCCAAAGGTTATTCTTCACACATGGCTAATCCTGAAAAACTATATTCCTACTTGGGACTTCCTTCAGAAAAAAGGTTGGAAGGGCTTTAGTATTTGTGCTTTATGTAGAGAGAATCAAGAATCAATCTCCCATATATGGCTTCACTATCATTTCAATAAGGAACTTTAGGCCATTTCTCATAGACTTTTTGATGTTGATTTCTCAAGGGAGGGTACAATCTTTGAAGAAGATCTAAGACACTAGACAATTGATTCCCCTGCATCAAATGAAAGTTTTCCATTATAAAATTCCTAACTATATTGTTAGCTCGCAATATTTCCATATTCCAAGATCGCATTACAAATATTTACTCCATCTTTTATAAGCTTGAAGCCTACAAGGAAAGTACTCAAATTCTTTCATATCACCAAACAAATACTCCTAGAGATCCTCCCAAGTATAATGAGTAGAATTGTTGTTATATTACATTTTGCCACATCATGATGATCATCCATGAGTACATTCAACAAGTATCCACTTTGCATCAAGAATCCCTGAGAGATATCCTTCAAGACACCCATAAGTGGTCTCATATGAACACCATCGCTACCCTTAAATTATTTTCCTTCAAAGGGAAATGGGACCCTTGCTGACTCTCCCATACATTGTTAGGAAGGCCTTGGCAGGATATCTATGAGGTTGGTTGAGAGGGCATTTAAAAAGGTAAATCTTCCTTAACCAGTTGTTATGGAGACTAATTGATTCAGGAATTTGGGTTTGTTTCTTCACCTACCAAGGTTGTTTAACCTCCCAAACTTCTTTGGAGTTATTTATAATTATTAGAGACCCAAGGAGGCCCATTAGCTCTAACATAGCCTTAATGAGAAATCTATGAAGACCTGAGAATCAAGATTGAGATCTAAGTTATAGTCTTATAAGTTCTTGAGGGGAAGATAGATTTACTTGTTTGAGGAAGTATCATGGAGAGTATGCAAGCAGGAGGGAGCATGGACCAATGACCAACCAAGTGGGTCAACCCACATATGGTATATTCTAATTTGTTTAAACATAATACAAATCATGTTTCTTCCCCCCCACATATGGTGTAATGATCATGTATCTATTCTTGAATGATTATGAATTATATTATTGTCTAACATTCATTATATAATCATATCTTGTGTGGGAAGTTTTGTGCATTGATTGTGACAGGTTTGAAGCAGAGAAGAAAACATATAAATAAAAAAAGGCATTCGTTTCCATGTAGGAGGTAGGCCATCCAACTTGAGGTAGGTCTCCAACCCACCTCTCTATCCTCATATAACTTGTCTATTAGGAAAGAAATACAAAGTGCATTACAGTTCTAAGTTCTATTTTCTTCACATAGTCCTAGGGATTTATCTCCTAAATCAATTGTAGAGGGAGTTTTAATGGTGCCCCCCTTGGAAACCCTGGATGTAGCAGTGGTGGAGGATGTTTACAACATCTACTAGGAAAAAACATGTCTTTCAAATTTGGTTTGGGAATAGACACAAACAATAAAGAAAAACTTCTAGTCCTCCATACCCTTTTAAATATTACACTTCAATTATATATCACAAAACTGGAGGTTTTTGGAGACTCTTAGCTTGTCATAAATTGGGTAACTGATCAATATCATTACACTTAGTCCGATCTTCAACATCTTCTCAGGAATATTAAGGATCTGGTTCATCACTTCAAGACTATCACATTCTAACATGTTTGTAGAGAATCTAACATAGAAGTTGATTCTCTTTCAAAAGATGAATGCACACTCATCTCAGGTAATCTTAGTATTGTCCACAATTTTTCATTTACACAACTTTATAATATATATAGACTAGTCCACACAAGGTGTTTTGGGTATTCAATGTGAAGATCAACCCTTTTTTTCTCTTGACTATAAACTAAGTAGTGTATAATTCCAATATAAAATAAAAATTATAATCTCTCCAAATCCATATGACAATCATACCTTTTCTATACAAAAGATGTAATGACTCTCTATGAGTACTTTTTATAAAAGACAAAAAGTAAGATCTTTTTATTTTTCATGTGTGGAAAAAAAAATAACATAGAATGCATAGAGAAATTGCAAGAGAAATGAATCTACGTATTAAATTTAATAGAAAATACATATATATAGTTTTATAGAACCGTAAAAGACTACATCTAAATCTATAATCTATGCTTTTAATTAATATTAAGAATTGCCACCTAATTAATTAACTCAACTCCTACTACTAGCACTCTCTAACTTGCTCACTTTACATCAAATTCATTGGAGTTCTCAACTCCATCACTAGTTTGTCAAGGACATCAATGGGATAGGACAATGGGAGAGGACTCGAGTAAGCCTCACAAGTCTATCCATTTTTATTTATCAAAATAAATTAAGGTCTTTTTAATGTTGACAACTATTATTGTAGTTCTTAATAATGTAGTTGTCCACTAACATAGAATGTAGAGAGAACATGAATTATAGGGCATATTACATCCCTATAAAGGTAATATGATTAATTATTTATGATTCATTTCACTATTCTCAATTTTATCCCTTCCTCCTTCACTTTTCCCAAGAAGTTCAAGAGTATCACAATGTAGCACCTGTCAAGGTTCCATCCCTACTAGGGTGTTAGTTAACCTCTAGATAATTATCGTAAACCTATTTCTCTATTTGTTACTAAACTTATTTATTTCCAAATTGGTTATGGTACTGTACTAAAATGGAAATTTATTTTAAGAAAAAAAGTGAAGAAACATTTTCAATTGATATATGATGAAGCAATAGTTTAATAATTTACAAGTAAGAATTTAGGAAAATACCTCCTCCATGGTACTATTGGAATCTAGGAAGTTGAATTTGCCATTGATTCCCTTGAGTGATATTTGTCCACTTTCCCAAAGTGGAACAATGATTTTCCTTCTAGTCAACTAGGGGCCTAGCCAACTCCTTAGCTACAAGAAACCATTTGGTTTCTTGGAAATCTGTGCCTGTGGATTGATGAACAACAATCAATCACTGGTTCCCTGGGATATCTGTCTAAATAAATTAGTTAGCTAAACACATAAGTCCTTTCATTTCCTTCCATGTTCCCCCATAAGACCCACCTTCTTCCTAGCCACCCGAGCAATATTAGAGGAAGAGGGAGAAGCATCCCTTTCCTCCTAGCCTTTCTCCCTCTTATAGACCTCCCTTACTTGCACACCAAGTCATCTCGTAATCAAATTAGATTCTTCCCCCAACCTAAGGTTAACGATCCTCCCAAGAAAATATAAAATATTTTAAATAAAATAACTCCACCATCTTACACATGGCAATGATAATTAATTCATGAGTCAATCTTATCCAAATAAAATAATAACAATAGTTCTCCCGATATTCTTTCTCTTAAATTGAAATTAAAGCAATCACACCCTAATAATTTTACCCATTCAAATACAATCAATATAATTATATTTATGTATTATAATATATTAAGCAAATTCTCGTTATTATATAGTTGAAGAATTTAATAATCATTCAAATATTCAACTAACTAATTTAAATCATACCATCATATAGTACAACAATTCAAACAAATCTTAATCGCATGTACATTAAGTAAATCTTCAATTAAATAGCTATTAACCTAATTAGATAACTAATTCATCATATTATCATACTCACATAAGGTGTTTATACATGGTCATTGTATACAAACCTCACATGGGTACTAATAATTAGCAATAGTTGTCATTAGTACACAATTCATACATATTCCTCAATCAAAAATGTAGAAGAACAATAATAATGCATCATTGATCTTTTCTCACTAATAGGATTTGTAACAATTCATCACTCATAATATTTAACCATAAAACACAATCAGTCAATATTATAGATCATCTCATCGAGATAAATAAACCGAATTAGAAAAGTATTCTTTACATGATAGGAACTTAGCAATAAATAAAAGAACACCACCACTTCCCAAGTATCTTCCACAACTAACCTAATATCACCTATCCTACCTATCCTCCTTCTTCCCCCATCCTATCCGTCCTCCATTGAATATGATTATGGTATCGTATATACCAACTTAATCATAGATAGAACCCTTAGGTGGAAGCGTTGACTATATCAACCTAACTTCCTTAGTAGGAAATTGATAGTTGTCATCACACGTATTAGGAAGTGCAGCTCTCACAATCCTCCCATGAATTCAAGTTTCAAAGTATACATAGTGGGAAATACCTCCACCCTTCCTAATATAAATAGGGTCAACACCCTAACATCAAGTCCCAACCTTATTGTGCAACTGTTATTCAAGAGCCATGTCATTGAATAACAACTCTTGGAAAGTTGTGCAACCTATTAGAACCACACCTACCCACAAATCATATCATAGTTTTCATCACAAGTACAACATATAGTACATAATTTCCTTTTTGATGTCTACTGCATCTAGGCTATTTTTGTACCGAGAATTTGACAATCCACAACCAATCTATCTACATGCCAGCTTAATAACCACATATGCATCTCATGCATAAATATATATAGCTATCTTAGTGACAAGTTATTTCACAACAATATATCTAAATAACCATGTATATTTTTATATTCATCATCGTTAACAATACAAAATGATACAAATCACCTCCTATACACACATAGGCAAGCCTATATATCTTGATAACAATTAATCTCAATTAGTCTAGTTAATGCCAACAAATAGTGAGTATATGAAATGCTAAGGTAAATCACATTAATGTTTTAACTGTTGTGTGCCAAAATATGTGGTGTTACATACAACCACCCTTCAAGTAACTTTCTCCCAATGTTATGGTCATTCACAATCATGATGTAATATCTTTGTGTCACTTTCTTGGAATTATTCGCTGTAATGGTCCCATAAGACTCTTAATTGTCTTCAATCATCTTTATGTCCCCCAAAGTTCTTCTAATTTAACCACATGGGAGGAGTTTTATGTTATATTCAACCTTTTGTATAGGTTCAAGGTTTAATATTTAAAGGTTCATTAACACACTTTATCCATTACCTATTAATACTTTTGTTAAATATCATTGTATATTTCAATAACATGACTCAAAGGATACCCTGTCTCCCATATAACTTTCCTTTACTTATAAGGTATTGTTATGACTTATTTTATTTTCTTTTAACCTTGGTTAACCTCTATCTAACTGGCACCACTTGCCTCCTTATTCATTCCTGTATGTAACTAGATATAAATCTTAACGATATATGAATCGACTATGTAAAATAACTTGAATGGCACCATGCCTACTAGATATATTTCATATTCTTATTCAATATTTTCAAAGAATATCTCCCACTCACAAGTCTCGCAATATGCACATTTTATTTCCAATCTCTATTTTGACACCAAGATCCCTCCCCTCTCAAATGAATGCAACTCATGCCCACGATAAATTTTCAGGTTACCAGGTCTAATTAGATAATTTGTACAACTACATGATATGAAAAGACCGTTGTTTTATGAATTATATCTTAGTATATTCCTATAATTCTAAGAACATGCCCTTGCTTAACATACCAAAGTTAATCAAACACACATCACTAGTCATTAGGCACATACACCCATTCTACTTCTCTTACTCAATGCTTTTGCAAGGATTCTTATACTCCTTTATGAGTGATTTC
>Ga0181471_100083_pt2 | contig 19719 bp, 15 predicted proteins | sample InSIn5gowninarea_FD_119083 | JGI IMG/M metagenome (GOLD analysis project Ga0181471, IMG submission 119083) | Clean room microbial communities from NASA Spacecraft Assembly Facility at Jet Propulsion Laboratory, Pasadena, California, USA -... ...
CAAAAGTTTATATACCACTTCTGCCCTAGTCACGGATTTGTCATAAGCCTCAGGGCCTATTGCCCATCTACGCACATCCCATATCCTGTGGTCCTCCAGAGCCAACTCTATCCTTCTCTCCAGGCGGTAGAGGTCTCTGAGGGTTTCACCTGAAGCAGTAACTGGGGGCAGCCCTGCTCTTTTTCGGATACTGTTTAGATGCAACCGTGCCTCTTCATATTCACCCAGCTCAATACAGGCTTCCACGTAATTCAACACGATTTCTGTGTATCTGATAAAGCGATAAGGAACGTCCTGCCGGATGTATTGATGATCATGCTGCGGATCAATAAATTTCCTCGAATAATAGCCGGTATAGCTTCCGTTCCAGTTTTCGATAGGGCTCTGACGGGTATCTAAACCGTGTTTAATCTGTACGGAGTTAGTGGACGCATCCCATATCTCCCATTTACCTACCTGGATGACACCTTCAGGCTCCTCGGCTCTTAGATATTCCGGGCGGGGTCTCCATTTAGCACCTTCGTACAGGATGGTGGCGTAGAACCTAGGTTCGCGATTCTCATATGGCTTGGCAGCATGGACAGGATTGTCCCAGTCGAATCTGGAGCCATCAGCCATCGCATAATCATCTACCAAATCGCCCAGTGGAGCATTGGTTCCCCAATTATGCCAGCCGTTGGGACCGGTCACCAAGCCTATCTGAACGTTGTCCCTCAAGGTAAAATATCTCAGGAAAATATCCTCCTCGTTGTTTTTTGAAATAAAAAGCTGGTTGAAGTTCTCCACAATATCTTCTCCTGGTGCAGGATCGGCTTTGTATAAGCTATACAGTCCCAGGTCCATCACGACTTTGGAAGCATCTTTGGCAGCTTGCCAACGCTCAGTCCTGCTACCGCCAACGTACGAGATGAGCTCTTTATTGGAGTAGTCCGGGAAGATGTTCGTATTGTACAGATCGCTGGCGGCCCGCACCAGCACCCGTGATTTTAATGCCAAAGCAGCACCTTTTGTAGCACGGCCTATATCGTTTCCGCTATAGGATTCAGGCAGTAAGGTGACAGCCTCGTCCAAATCGGCTACAATAAAATTGACGGTCTCCTCCAAGCTGTTTCGCGGAATGTTAAATTCATCCACCAACCCGAAGACGCGTGAAACAATAGGAACTCCTCCATACTGGCGCATGAGCAAATGGTACAGGTATGCCCTCAGGAAATGCGCCTCTCCTTTCATTCTGTTCAACACATGTTCCTCGGCCGGAATCTTATCTGCATTTTCCAAAAACATGTTAGCAAACCTGATGCTCTTGTAAAGATCATTCCAGCTACTAAAACTCTGGTTGTTGCCCCAAGAGGGTATGCCATCAGCCGTTAATTGGGATCTGTTAAACTGCAGAGAGGCTGTATTTCCCCGATAGTGGGCTTCATCTACTATCATCGCTTTAAGCCTGCCCTGGGTAAAGGTCTGATCGAGTCTTTGATAAATGTTATTAATGAAAGCTTGTGATAGACTTTGATCACCCCATACCGCCCCATCTGCGAATTCATCGAGGGGTTCCGTCTCAAGAAAGGTATCACTGCATGAGCTTATTACTAAAAAGCCCACCAGAAACGCAAGAAGAATATATTTATGCTGTCTCATTTTTTCCGTTTATTAAAAATTCAAAACAACTCCAAGATTGTACACTTTGTTCAGAGGATAAGCTGTGTTAGAGGTAGATTCTGGATCATGATCCTCTATCGTCGACCAAGTAAATAGGTTCATCCCACTGAAATAGACGTTGATTTTGGCGTCGCCCAACACAGGATTACTGAAGTTATAACCCACTACCAAATTTTTAAGCCTCAGATAATCGCTGTCTTCCAGCCAATAAGTGTTACTGTAATTCCTCCAGTATTCGGCATAACGGTTCCAAGCTCGGGGCTTGGTTGCTGTCGGATTTTCTTCTGTCCAGCGGCCTTCAGCATCAGACTGACGGTAATTCCCTCCTTCTCCTTGGAACTCGTAATACATGTTCCTTTGTGCGCCCGTGGCTCCCTGGAAAAAGATGTTGGAGTAGAAATTCTTATACCTTAAGTCGATGTTTAACCCACCCTGAAAGGTTGGAAGATCAGTTTTTTGGGTTCTTATCCTATCCAATCCGTCTATTACCCCGTCATTGTTGATATCTTCAAAGATGATATCACCTGGTCTTGCACCCACCCAGCTTGGGTAAGCATCGACGGCAGCTTGGTCTTTGAACACCCCTATAGCTTTATAAACTAACGTGGTATTCATAGGGCTTCCCGTAGATCTCTGCCATTCAGGAGCACCGGGGGTCTCATCCCAAAATTTGATTTTATTTTGCTGGTAGCCTCCGTTAACGGAAAGCGAGTAGCTCAATTCGCCCAGATTACCTTCATAACCCAAGGCCAGCTCTACTCCCTGGTTGACCACTTCTCCAATATTTTCTCGGGGGAGGGTAAGGCCACTTGTATAGGGTACAGAGGCAGATCGCTGCCATAAAATATTGGTTCGCAGGTTGTAAAAGTAATCCGCGGCAACGGTAAATCGCCCGTTAAAAAATTGGCCATCAAGCCCTATATTGGATTGATTAGCAACTTCCCAAGTGATGTTTGGATTGGCAATGCGTAGTTCGCTGAGCGTCTTATCTTCCCAAGATTCATTGAAAACATAATTGGTGCTTCCAAAGCCATAACTGGTTAGGTACTGAAAGGCCTCAATTCTGTCGTTTCCGGTTTGCCCCCACGATCCTCTAATTTTAAGGAAGTTTATCCATGAGATTTTGTTTTTCAGGAAGTTCTCCTCAGACATCACCCAACCGGCGGAGACCCCAGGGAAGAAGCCATAACGGCCTTCAGTCGGGAAGATATACGATCCGTCATACCTGAACACAAACTCAAAAAGGTATTTTCCAAGAAAATCATAATTGGCCCGACCAAAATAGTTCAGCCGGGCATTTTTAGTTGCTGAGCCGAACGCTGATTGCTCTAGTTCACCCCCAGCGAACAGCTGATCTACTGCGGTAGAGATAAAGTACCTACGGAATCCTCCGAAATTCATGGACTCGCCTGAGATTCGCTCCGAACCTACTAGAAGGCTTACGTTGTGAATTTCGCTAAAGGTTCTGCTATAATTGATCAATCCGTTGACGGTGATTCGCTGTGTCTCAGTTCCTGTCTGCCTTAACCGCGGATCAGAGAAGCCTCTTTGTCCACGGACAAGATGGGGCTCATTGCTATCATTAAAAGTGACGCCATCCCAAGTATACAGGTACCAAGGGGTTTGCCATAATTTATTGTTTTGGAAGGTTTTATCTACTGCTACATTGCCGGTGACAGACAATCCTTTAACCCACGGTAGGGTAATATCTAAATTCATTCGCGAATTAAGGTCAAAGATTTTGTCCTTGTCATAACCTGTTTGGTCGGTAGTTATTACTACAGGGTTGTCACCGTATTCTATGTCCGGTCCGTTTAATCCATTAGGCCAGTAGGCATGGAGCGTCGGCTTGCCCCTCATTAGAAATGAAAATATCGACCCCGCAGAACGGGTAGGATAATTCCGGTTCTCTTGCCTGCCGGCCACGTCAAAACTCATCCTGATATTCTCCGAGATTTTACCATCAAGGTTGGCCCGAAAATTCACCTGAGAGTATTTGGTGGCGCTGTTGATATAAATACCATCCTGAAAATTCCCTCCTACAGAAACGAAATAGTTCATGTTCTCTGAGCCGCCTCTGACAGAAAGGTTTCCAGTCCGTTGATGGGCTGAAGGTTTAAGCGTCTCTTCGAACCAATCGGTGTTAGGATATCTCCAGATATCTGATCCATCACCAAATTTTTGAATTTCTTCCGGAGTAAAAACGGGCTGCTGACCGTTGTATTGGCTCACTTCATTGAGCATCGTTGCATAGGTGCGTGCATCCGCCATTTTAGGAAGCATGGTAGGGGTAGCCCAACCTTGGTTAAATTCAGCCGTTACTTCAGGCGCTCCTACGTTTCCTCTTTTTGTGGTGATCAAAATCACCCCGTTTGCAGCCTGAGCGCCATATATGGCCGCAGAAGCGTCTTTTAGTACGGTGATGCTCTCTATGTCAGTAGGATTTAGGCGGTCTAAGCCTCTATTGGCAATGCCGTCCACCACGATTAAGGGCGAATTGTTTCCCAAAGTATTTGCCCCCCTTATTCTCAGCGTAGCAGCATCACCGCCCGGTTCGCCCGTCCTGGTGACAGCAGTTAATCCTGGAATACGACCTGCAAGGGTATTTGAATAATTGATTGATGGCACTGCTGCGAGTTTTTCTCCCCCCACCGTAGCAATGGATCCAGTAATAGTAGCTTTCTTTTGTTCGCCATAACCCACCACAACGACTTCGTCCAAAGAGGCCATATCCTCTTTTAAGACTACATCAATCACACTTCTGCCCCCAACAGCGATAGTTTGCGTTTCGAAGCCTATAAATGAAAAGACAAGAGTAGACCCCTCCGGTACGCTAAGGGAATATTGTCCGTCTAGGTCAGTTGCTGTTCCTATCGTAGTACCTGGTACAGATACTGTTACGCCTGGCAGAGGATCGCCTTTCTCATCCGTTACCTTACCTGTAACCGTGACAGCGTCGTCCGCATCTGCAACGGCAACTTCGGCTTTATCATCTTTGAGTACGTCAATGTTGTGGTTGATTTGCCGGAAGGACAGCATACTTTGCTGGGAAGCCTCCACCAGAAAATCCTCTACCGTCCCTTTGGTCCTTTCAAAATTCAGGCGGACGTTTCGATTGATCTTCTTGCTGTCAAAGGAAAAAACAAAAGGCGTCTGGGCCTGTACCTCTTTAAAAAACTGGTCAACGGTCAGCGTCTCCTGGGAGAGGCTTATAGTGACTTTTTCTATTTTCTTGTACTGCCCTTTGGCCTGGATCGGCAAGCCAAAGTTGAGGAACAGCAGTTGCAGGACAAACCCATACAGGGCGTATTTGGACAACATATAAATTGTCTTTAGTAATTTATTTTTCATAGTTTTACAGGGTTTATTAAATGATAATCTGTTTGATAAGCCTGGCCGGTCGATGTGTCCATTCCCCAATGTTCCCCATCATCCGGCCAGTTTTTGACAGCTTCTGCTGCCGGCTTATATTTATGAACTGTTGAATTTTTCCATTGTCTTAGAATTTAAATTCCACCTTATTTCCATTAATGCTATACTTGAATTTTTGTATATAAGCCATGCTGTTCAGCACATTGTCCAAGGTCTGTTTCTGGTATTCTCCAGAATATTTCCAGTCGATCTCCTCGGCGTTGTTCAATTGGATCTTTATCCCATACCACTCTTCCAGCAACCTCACTGCTTCGGGCAGGGTGGATTCGGCAAATATTAACCGGCCATCCTTCCACCCCATTACCGCTGAAGGATTAAAGCCGTCTACCGTAACCCTTTCCCGATGTGCATCATATTGTAACGCCCGACCCGGATCAAGAAAAACACCCTCAGCAACCAATGGCGCCTCTACTTTGACCCTGCCGGTGTGAAGAGATATGTTTACCCTGCCGGAGGTTTTGGTGTTGATATTGAAGGAAGTGCCCAAGGCCGTGGTGACCGTTCCCTCGGCAAGCACTTTGAAAGGTCGTCGCGGATCCTTTTCTACTTCAAAGAACGCTTCACCGGACAGCTTTACCAACCGCTCTCCCGGATCGAACTCCGCAGGAAATTCCAGTTCACTTACTGAGTTCAGCCATACCCTTGTACCGTCGGGCAAGGTAAGCTGCAGCTTCTCTCCTGGAGCCGTGTTTTTGTAAATTAGAGGGACTACATGTGCAAGTGTCGGCGTGGGATCCGATCCCTGGGGAGGATAAACCAGCCAGGACACTGAAATGGCCACTAAGAGAATCGCCGCAATACGGACTAATTGTCCTGCCTTTTCCCAAAGGTGAACACGTACCTGTTTGTTTCCAGACCCATGCGAAACAGAGGTGTTTGGCGCTGCAGGTGGGGCTTGAAGGATGTTCTCCAAGATCCGCCTCTTGGCCCCGGGCCGGGCTTCTATTTCTTTGTATCGGACTCTCAAAAGCAATTCCCTCGCAAGCTTAAGCTGCGGAAGATGCTCCGGGTGGACCGCCATCCAGTTTTTCCAATAGGCATCCGATTCCCGGTCGGGATGGTTTACCCATTTTATAAAACCTGGGTCGGTCAAAAAATCCTTTGTCGTCATGCAGGGTTTTGCTTTTATAGACAAATGCAGACGATGTGTGAAATGACACCTAGTTTTTTGGAAAAAGTTTTGAGAGGGAAGACGGGAGATTGGGGACTGAAGTGGGAAGCAGGAAGTGGGAAGCAGGAAGTTTGGAAGTGGGAAGTTTGGAAGTGGGAAGTTGTAAGACTACCAGTGGAGGGACCGGCAGAAGGTTGATGTCAACTACTACTCGACGCTTCTATTTGACTAAAGAATCCCTCAAAAAATCAAGTGCCTTGTAAAGCAGGTTTCTAGCGGATTTAATGTTATCCAAACCCATCAGCTCCTGGATCTGCGAATAATCAAGCCCCTCGTAAAAGAAATAATAGATCATTTCTTTCTTTCTGGGACTGAGTTTTTCAATGGCATGATTGAGTTGGTGAAGCTCTTCTTCATTTATTTGCTTGTCAATAAGGAACTGCTCGTGGGAGAGGGTAAAACCGAAGGAATGGCTTTCTTCCAGTTCCTCCCTTTTGTGCAGCCACTTGGACGCCTCCCGGTGGAGTTTCCTTTTGAGACACTTAAAAAGATAAAATTTAATGGAATCCGTTTCGTTGATGTGGGTTCTGTTGTTTTTTAAGTCAATGAAAACCTCTTGAATGGCATCCTCCACCAAACATTCGTCCCCCGCTATCCTCAGTCCATAAGCGTACAGCCGGTCGAAGTTATCTTCATAAATAAAAATAAAAGCCTGCTCATCGCCTGCCCTAAAAGTATTCCAGAGCTGTTTATCCACCAAAGACTGATAAGCCTTGGGAGGCCTCAGTTCAGCAAAATGCTTCAGCGGAATAACAGGATCAGAAAGGCTCATTTGGGTTTATTGCTAATCGTTGGATAAACTTAAATAATAAAACCAAAAAAGCAATAATAATTATTTGATTAACTTGATCATGAGATATTTTATGCCATCAAGGCACCTGGACAATTTTCCAATAATGGGAGAACATCTGAAATCTTCATAACAGAAGTAGATAAGAACACCTCCTTGTGCACTTCATTCGCTTATTTCATTTGACTTGCTGGCCTTGCCCGGCAAATAGTACGCTTGAAACAAATAATGCTTGATGCCAATACCCGAATGTATGAGCCTAAAATAAAGCTTCTGACCAGAGGTTTACTGTTTTTCGTGGCGGATTTATCGGTAGTTTAAAAGGTGTTGTATTACCTTAGTTTGTAAAAAGTAACCTTTGTCAAATTTTACCCCAACTATTTGTTGCTTTAGTCATGATACCATTGATCGTCTTACTTACCGTTTTTTGCTTTTCCCTGCTGTTGTTAAAGTTGTTCCGGAAAAGTTTAGACTTTGCTCTCGCAGGCAGGATAGCCGTGTCCGTCATGCTTCTCTTTACTGCGGTGGGACATTTCGCCTTCACTGAGGGTATGGCCATGATGTTACCGCCTTTTATCCCTTACAAGCAAGAAGTAGTCTACTTCACCGGGCTGATCGAAATTGCAGCCGCTTTTGGATTATTGATTCCACGCTTTAGGTTAATCACCGCTTGGCTGCTAGTTGTGTTCTTTATCTTGGTGATGCCCGCCAACATATATGCCGCGATCGAGCATGTGAACTATCAGAATGCGACCTTGGATGGAAATGGTCCCGCTTACCTTTGGTTCCGCGTACCGTTGCAGGTCTTTTTTATCATCTGGGTTTATCTTTCGGCCATCAGGAGACGATGAGCCAAGCTTTAAATGTCTATAGAGATATCCCAATAGGGAAGAGTGCAGCCATTAAGATTTATTAACATTAATGTTCTACTACTTCATTAAACCTTCACCAAAACAGAAGGTCTAAAGGTAAAAGTAAACAACAGAATCATGAAAAGAGTATTGTGGATTATCGCTGTAATTTCATTTATCAGTTTCGGCGCTGAAGCACAGCAAGAGCAAAAGAAACGCGAGCCAATGACGCCGGAAAAGGTAGCGGAAAGAATGACTGAGAGAATGGCCAAAGAGCTGGATCTTTCTGAAGAGCAAAAGAAAGAGGTGTATGCACTGCACCTTGAAAATGCCACCAAACGAGCTGAGGAAATGAAGGCCCAATGGGCAAAAATAAAAGAAGAACAAAAAACCCAGCAAGAAAAGCTAGAGGCCATTCTTAGTCCGGAACAAAAAGCACAGTGGGAAGCTAAGAAGGCAGAAGATCGCGAAAAAAGATCCCAATGGCACAGTAAGAAGCGGCAGGACTGGAAAAAAGGAGAAAGAAATAGACATGAAGGTTAAGGTTGGTTGTTGATTGGTAAAGGGAAGGTTCGATGGACCTTCCCTTTGTTTTTTAGCCTTAACGTCCCCGCCAACCTGAGAAATTCCCGTGGGCAAAAACAACACCAACAGCCCATTCGCTCTGTGCGACTCGGAGCAGACCCACGAACACGAAGCCTTCTTACTACTATTGCTGCGATGCAAAAAGCCCGGCATCCCTCTCTTGCAGTGGCGATAGACTGATGTCCAGAAACCCTCCACTGGCATTGTCGTCAGCGACAAATTGCGGGACCCCATTGATCTGCTCGAAGGAAGGCCGATGAATATGGCCCGCAAAAACCGCCAATAGGTTGGCTGCGGTAAAAACCTCCCGATAAAAAGCCATGGTCGTAGCCGTATGCCCTGTCTCCGGCCATTGCGGACGCCGTTCTATATCGTAGTTCTTATCCGTAGCCGCTCCCCAATCTGGATGCCCGCAGCCAAAACCAACCGACCTCCCGGGAGTATAAAAAGGAATGTGAACCAAGAGGACCAAAGGCATACCGGTTTGAACCTGCTGTTTAAAAAACGTCAGTTGTTCTTCCGATATCTGGTAAGTTGAATTGTCAATGGCAAGGAAGCGCACTCCTTTAACATCATAAGCAGCCATTAGCGGGTTTTGGCCCTGGTAAAGCGGCAAAAGCCGTCTTTCGATCCAAGTGGACCGGAGCTCTTCTAGGTTTCCCTCCATCCCCTCATAGTGCCAGTCATGATTCCCCGCCACATAGATGTAAGGGATCCCGGCTTTTTCCAATAGGTCGTAAGCCCACTCGATGGCTGCCTCGGAGGGCCAACTGAATATATCACCAGGCAGCGCCAGGACGTCGGCTTGGTATTCCACAGCCAGGCGGAGGGTTTCTTCAAAGCCTTTTTCAGGATGCGTGGGCTCTCCCGTCTTAAAATGTACCGTTTGGTTATAGGCTTTTGACATCCTGTCGCTATACTGCTTATAAGGATCGCCTCGCTCATCGTTCCTCCAAAGGTGCGTATCTGCTGCTAGCACCACCTTGATCGGCTCCTTCACCAAACCAGAATAAAGGCTGACCCTGTTTTCATCTTGGGTCAGGTAAGTGGGGGAGACTGTTATAGCTCCTGACAGGACGTTGGCGGAGACATGTTGGGCTGCTCCCAACCCGAGTAAGCTTGCGGAGGTTTTTCGTAGAAAATGGCGACGTTTCATGGTGCTTTATTAGACTATCGGAAGGAAAAGTATTACATAATGTTTTTCTACAATTACCAACATACCCATTGGCTAAAGGCCAAAAGTAGCTTGATACCGAAATTTATTGAAGTGCAACGGTAATACTTTTACCTGCATAAACTCCCTGTGGCAAGTCTACTAGAATTAGCGTATTTTCTTTATTTTCATCGTGGAGCATGATAAAACCGTCGCCTTGGCCATCATAGATACCTGAAACTGTAACGATAATTCTCTTCAGGTTTCTAGACGGGTCAGCTACCGTCAATTCCTTCACCCTATCTCCTTGCATCTTTAACATTGCCATCCCCTGACTGTCCATCCCCATAGTTAAGTCCTCCGATACTTCGATCTCCCCAGCGCGATGAAAAATTGATTGGCAAATACCCAGGGAATTGTGTTTTACAGCCTGTACATCAGCACTATTGGCAATGATTTCTATATTTTTCCTGCTACCATCATGGGTTGATATTTCCTCCTCCTTTACACCTGGAACGACAATATACTGATAAGAAGCCCGGTCGGGTCTGCTCCCGTGATCAAACCATAGCTTGAAAACATCTTGCCTTACAAGTTCTTGAGAAATGTTCTTTTGGTCAGTAATATCTGACCAACGCCCAGTTTCCTCTTGATTCGATAAAAACACTGTGGCTGGCTCAGGAAAAATGTATCCCACGCCATCCTGGTACACCCAGTCTATTTCGCTTAATTCCCGACTGCCTTTAGATAGCTTTTTCACCACTCCACCCTGGCTGATAGTAACATCGCTACGCATCAATACCTGATTTACGGTGGTTACCAGTGGAAAGTCAAATGGGGATCGGATATCTGTGCCCAAACAAACATATTCCTCATCAAAAAAGAACCAAGCTTTCTTGGCTTCCAACAAGTCATGGGGGCTTTTAAAATCAAAAGCCACCGCGCCGTAGAGGCCATCCGTCACTGCCCCCACAAAGTCTGTCAGGCCATCCAGTTGAATGCTGTCAATACCATGTAGCCTTGGCTTTTGCATGATCGTTGTACCCGAGATCTTTTGCCAATCATATACGGGCCAGATGTCCTGGTATTCATCCCCTTTGAGCATCAAGTAGTTGGTGCCATCTGCCCGATGGTGGGTAGGTTTACCTGGTCCATTGTAGGGCATCTCCATATTTCTGTTCCGGGTGGAAAACATCCGTACCGTGGTATAGAATCCGGGTCTTTGAAAGACAAAATGTTCTGTTTGCCAAAAGAATTTGCTAAAAGAGCGGGAAGGGCTGGCTTCTCCTTTCCTCAAACGGACAATCTCTTCTAACTCCTCTCTGCGATAATCTGTACTTACCAATAGCCTTTCGATTTCCTCAATGCCCTGCGGTTGAAAACTCGATTTCTGGGTGATGCTCCTGTTTTTCACACTTACATCTTGATAGATCCCATATACCAACTGTTTGTAAATCCCATCCAGATAATAATCCACCAATAGATTAATGTTTTCTAAGGGAAAAGCGTACCTCGTACCGGCCACATAATAAGACCACTCACCAAAAGCATTCGCATACTTCCCATATCCATAGGAGGTGGTATTGTTGACCCGGTCCTCGCGGTGGTGAAAACTGAAATCATGCTGAATTCCCCGCTCTCCGGTGCTGAACTTTACCTCAACGGCAATCAAGGAAATAATGGGATCGAAGCCTGCCGTATCCCCCAAGAACAACAGGTTTTTGGCAACGATCCCTGCAATGACGATCCTGTCCCCACTCGGCCGGGCGCCCGAAGCCTCCATATGTGCCCTGCCGATAATTGGCTGCGCACGATCCACCAATTCTTGCGGTAATTCGCCGCCAAACGCCAGCATTAAGTTTACCAAATTGGTGGGTGTTGTGATCTGATTGTCATGCCAGTTGTCTCCCACAAAATCGTTAGCAACCCAATATTCCAGGGACGTAACGATCTTGTCTTTCAAGGATGGATTTAGATAATGTTTTGAACTTTGGTTTTTGTAGGCCTTGGCCAGATACACTACATCAGCGGTATGTCTGCGGTGAGGAAATCCTGCGGTTCGGCTGAGATCCTGATAGTCAATGTCCATAAAGCTGCCGTCGGCGGCCATTCTGTGAAGGATATCGCTTACCTTTTGATCCTCTATAGGAGTTTTCATCAGTTCGTCGACCACACGTTTTTTTATGATTGCTATATCATTTGCTTGGACAGGATTGAACCAAGGCATCCAGACAATAAACAGGATGGAGATGTAGGTCTTGGAAAAAAGGGGCATATTAAGATGGTACTTTGGGTTATGTTAAAGCAAAAACAAGCGATCTCTAAAATAATAAAAATTAAGCAGCTTTTGCTTTCCCAACGACATACATTGCCATATCCGCACAAACTAAGTCTAAGTTCCCCGATTCAGCGTCATTGCGAGGATGCGAAAGCAACCTTACAACTAATATCCATGCCCATTGCCGACGCAGCCTGCCCAACGGAAGGCAGGCCATTCCACCGTTTACGAAGCGTCATTGCGAGGAGGCGCAACCCACCTTGAGGCAAGCAAAATCCCTATCGCCGACGCGGCAATCCCAAACGTAGTGACATAAGTTCAGAGAGATTGCCAGGAACGCGTGGAGATTTTCGCTTCCATCATCAACCGCAATGACGGCGTTACTCGCGGTGATGGAGCGCTATTACGACGCGGCAATCCCAAACGTAGTGACATAAGTTCAGACAGATTGCCACGGAACGCGTGGAGATTTTCGCTTCCATCATCAACCGCAATGACGGCGTTACTCGCGGTGATGGAGCGCTATTGCGACGCGTCATTGCGAGGAGGCGAAACGCACCTTGAGGCAAGCAAAATCCCTATCGCCGACGCGGCAATCCCAAACGTAGTGACATAAGTTCAGAGAGATTGCCAGGAACGCGTGGAGATTTTCGCTTCCATCATCAACCGCAATGGACGGCGTTCCTCACGATGACAGATCAAATTTCGGCTACACCAAACACCAATTCGGCTAAACTATCCTGCGGATTACTGCCCAACTTTGTATCAACAAAAACAAAGCAGATGAAGACGAAAACCGCATTGATCACAGGAGGCAGCCGGGGTTTGGGCAGGGACATGGCCCTGAACCTGGCAAAAAAAGGAATGGATATCATCCTTACCTATTACTCCAACCCCACGGCCGCCGAAGGGGTGGTCAGGGAAATACAGAAGACCGGGCAAAACGCCAAGGCCTTTCAAATAAATACTGGCGACTCGACGGGTTTCGGGTACTTTTTTGATCAAGTAGCTGAATACCTGAGCGCTGAAAATGGTAGTCCCCATTTCGATTACTTGATCAATAACGCCGGCACAGGCCTTTCTCGCCCCTTTGCGGAAACCACCGAAGAGCAATTGAATGAGATGTTCAATATCCATTTCAAAGGCGTTTACTTTTTCACCCAAAGAGCATTGGGCTATTTGAATGATGGCGGAGGCATCGTAAATTTATCCTCGGGACTGACCCGATTTACCTTTCCCAATTCCTCCGCTTATGCCGCGATGAAGGGAGCCGTCGAAGTGTTTACCCGATATCTGGCCAAAGAGTTGGGGGCTAGGAAAATCCGCGCCAACGTCGTCGCACCCGGAGCCATTGCCACTGATTTTGGCGGCGGGGACACGCGGGATAACGAACAAAAAAGAGCGGCATTAACCCATTTGACGGTTTTGGGAAGGGTTGGGGAAGCGGAAGATATTGGCGGCGTGGTGGCCTTCCTCTGCACTGATGATGCCCGATGGATCAACGGCCAGCGTATAGAAGTTTCAGGAGGAGTTTTGTTGTAGACCCACATCATTATGGACAAGGAGAGGATACAGAAAGTCAATACCATTTCGGAGTTCCACCAACTGAGAGGCCTCCAGCCCCCGGAGCACCCTTTGATCAGCCTGGTGGACTATGGACTGATCAAGCACACCCCGGAAAACAGCCAAATCAGCTGGCTGCAAAATTACTATACGGTAGGTTTGAAGCGGAATATCTCCGGCAAATACCGCTATGGCCAGCAAAGCTACGATTTTGACAATGGTCTCATGTCTTTCTTTGCCCCCAACCAAATCCTTAAGGTGGAGTATGTCGAGAACACCGCTGCTCCAAAAGCCTCCGGATGGCTGTTGTTGATCCATCCTGATTTCCTTTACGGCACCGCTTTGGCGCATAAAATAAAGCTCTACGAATTTTTCGACTACTCCCTGAATGAGTCACTGTTTCTGTCCGAAAAGGAAGAGAGGATTGTCCTTGACATTTTCAAAAGGATCCGGCAGGAATACCAGGGCAATATGGAGATGCCCTACAATGGACCAGGTAATGGTTTTAGCCAAAACATCATCGTGGCACAGATCGAGCTGTTGTTGAATTACGCCGAGCGCTTTTACCAAAGGCAATTTATCACCCGCAAAAAGGTGAACCATGAGACGCTAGACCAATTGGAATCCTTGCTGAACGATTACTTCAACAGCGAAAAATCCTCCGGTCTGGGCATACCTTCCGTCCAGTATGTCGCGGGGCAGCTGAACCTCTCCCCTACCTATCTGAGTAGCCTGACCAAAAAACTCACCGGGGAATCCACCCAGCAAATCATCCACAACAAGCTGATCGAAAAGGCGAAGGAAAAACTCTCGACCACCCATTTGACCGTTAGCGAGATTGCTTATGATTTGGGCTTTGAGCATGTACAATCCTTCAGCAAGCTGTTCAAGTCGAAGACGTCTTCCTCGCCCCTGAAATTTAGGGAGTCCTTTAACTGAGGGGAGTGGGAAGTTGGAAGTGGGGAGTGGGAAATGAAGTTGGAAGTCAGGAAGAATGACCGCGGTTGACGGCCCGCGGTCCACAGACGGGCCATTTGGAGCTGCTGGAAACACTTTAGGTTAGTACAAGTGCCACAAGGTCGATGTTAAAGGGTCATTGTGAGGAAGCGAATTCCGCCTTAAGGCTAGTACAAATCCTACCGCCGACGTGGCAATCTCCAACGTAGTGACATAAGTTCAGAGAGATTGCCACGGAACACATAGAGTTTCGTTTCCATGGTTTAATGGCAGTACAATGTTCCTCGCAATGACGGCAGGCAAGGAACCCAAGGGAGATTGCCACGGAACGCCTAAAGGCTCCTTTCCATAATTAATCGCAATGGACGGCGTTCCTCGCAATGACGGGAAACAATCATCAGTGGTAATTCTGTCACATTGGGCACACCTTGTGCACATAAGGCACTGCCGGCACTGTCCTAAAATGCCCGGACTCTACTTTACCCCTACGTTGCCCCTACTTTGGTACTACTTTGGTACTACTCTGGTACCCCTCTGACGGGCAGTTGCCTAGGCCTTATATTAGGAATGTGGTCAGGCCAAAACAAGTGTTGCCGGACAAATTTTTTGATTTATGGAGGCCTTTCACCGGTACTTGCCTTATTATTTTCTATCTTGGTGTCAGTTTTAACAATGTCAGCCGATACACCTATGGAAAAGAAGGTTCACCAGGGCCGGAATATCAAGCGCTTCCGTGAGATGCTGGGCATCAAGACGATGCCCTGGCACATGAGCTGGGCGGGGACTGGTCGCAAAAGAAAGTTTCCCTGCTCGAGCAGAAGGACGTGGTAGAAGAAGGGATCCTCCGGCAGGTATCCGATATCCTCCATGTGCCCGTGGAGGCTTTCAGGAATTTCGATGAGGAGCAGGCAGTGATTTTTATCTCAAATACTTTTGATAACGGTTCAGTTGGTTTTCAAAAAAACGAACAGTGTACTTTTAACCCAATTGATAAGGTTATTCAGCTCCACGAGGAAAAATTCGCTTTGTACGAGCGGATGCTAAAGGAAAAGGACGAGATGATGGCAAGGCTGGAGCGGTTGATGGACAAGAGGGGATAAGTGTTTTTTCCTGTCTATTCCGGCGGGTGTAATTTGCAATTTAAACCCTATTATCTACGGCAATTTTAATCACCGGCATACCCTGGACATGGTTTGCGGAAGTCCGGAAGCGGCGCAGCCGATAGGTCAGGAAACAGTAGGTTTCCGTATACAAGGACCAGCCGGCGTGCTTCATGCTGGGCATTTTCTGTTTTTGTGATCAAAAGGTCCACCTCTTCTCCTGAAATATGGAAAGAACTCTTATACCGGACATTCAGATAAGCCCTTTCTATCCCGGGCAAGATGGATGAGAGGCTATCCCGTTCACCGAAACACCCGCAGAGGGTAGGCGCGATCATCCCCGATAGCTTAAAGTGGCTGCCGATTTTGTGGGATTTTTTGGGCTTTGCCAGGAGCATGATTTCCATGCCTGTAAACATCAGTTCGAGGGACTGGTGGAGCATAAAGGCAGCCATCTCAACTTGATCAGTCCCTATGTAAAATTTTGCCCCGTCCAGAAAGGCCCTGGAGCGTTGGTGGCTACTGTTGAACTGCGGAAATGCTTTTAAAAACCGGCTGCGGACCAACTCCCATGTGGCTGAAGGGAGCCTAAAATCCGGTCTGCTGTAAACAAGCCTCCCTGCTGCGCAGTGTACACTGTAAAAGACGCTTCCGTTGTCAAAGAGCTGTTGGAATTCCAGGGGAGAGAAAAAGATATAGAAGCAGCCGGATCTGCCATCTATACCCGTCAGTTCCTTCCTGATGGCCACCTTCAACGAAGGTCTTATGCCTTCCACAATCAGTGCATAGGTTTTTGGGCTATTAGTGGTAAGATGGATTTCCTCATAATCCATTTCAAGAATGGCCGTTGTCCGCTCCAATATGCCGAAGTGCGCGCATTGTCTTATATCAATCCCGAACAGCTGTTGGTATGCGTCGCATAATGTGCTATCGGTGGCCGCTTCTTTCATGTGGTTAGAACCGGATTTAAGACGATTTTAAGATCATGGAAGCATGAACTGGCGAGGGGATAAAGTTCCTGCCCCAACGGCGAGACGGGAAATTCCGTGGAGTTCCCCATATGGTCCATATAAACGGTATAAAACCGCTCCGCCTTCTCCGGGGGAACGCCCATGATCTTTTCGACAAGCCCAGCGATGCCCAGATGATAATCCTGGTCAACCTCCAGGCCCACCTGTTCAAGTCTGTAGACCAGCTGAAAGAACTTCAGGTCCTGAACGATCAGTGTTACGATGATTTCGTCGGTCTTTATATTTTTCATTTTGTTAGGATTTAGTTAAAGCAAATGCTACGGTCGCCGTGGCTAGCGCTTCTTCATAACGGATAAGTTTCCATTAATCCTGTGGCTATCCTATTCCCGGTAAGAATAATTTATCCCTTGAATAGTATGGATAAACCTGTTCACCTCTGCCCATATTAAGAGGAACATGTATTTTCCTGGTTATTGGCCTCCTCTGATACTTTTTAATGTAAATTCTTTGTTATATTTAAGCTGGATATCTACGAAAGCAAATATTGCAATATGGCCTTATGCACCCATGGAGAAAAGTGTCTGGCTTAGAAGATATCGTTCTAAATCAGTAATATGTATACTGAAAACTATGAAAGCTCAGAAAATCATGCGTATTCTTAGGGAGTCCAGGGACTATAGCCAGGAGTATGTGGCGAATGTACTGGATATCAACCAGAAGACTTACTCCAATCTGGAATCAGGAAAGACAAAGCTGACCTTGGAAAGGATCAATCAGCTGGCTGAATTTTATCAGGTAAAGCCAGAGTACTTTCTATCGGAGGATTTGCCGGTTATCAATTACAACAATGGGCCAAATAGTCACGGGGGCATTTTTAAAACCTATACCAATAATTCCGGAGAATCAGAGTTTTTGAAGGAAATTTATGAAAAGTTGCTATTTGAAAAAAATGAAAGAATAATTCAGCTGGAAAAGCAAATCGAAAAACTAACATCCCTTTTGGAAAATATATCAAAGAAATAATGGAATACACAGTAATAGGATCATTTAGAATAAGTCATAATTATGCTCCTGAACATTTGGCAGCAGAGCTTGATTTATCTATTGAGGATTATCTAAAAATGGAGAAAGGTGAACTTCTCTTAACCACAGAGCAAGCAACTAAACTTGGTAAGTTGTATAATGTAGATCCGGCACTATTTTTCTTAAAAGGGCTTTCGGTGACTAATTACAATCATGGAGCTAATTCCCATAGTGGGCCAATTACGACTTACAATAATAACTACGGTTTCAAGGAACTAGTGGAAAAACTTTTAATTGAAAATGATGAGTTGAAGAAAAAACTACAGGAACATAGGAATCAATAGCGGGAACGTTAAAGGATCCTTAAGATCAAAAGAGGGAAAAGTTAAACAAATAATACTCTGCATTATAAAAAGAAGTTTCCATACAGGCTAATGTCCGTAAAGATCCTTCTGCGAATCAGTCTTTCTGTCGCTTTTTTGAAGAGGCCGATCCTTCCCGAGATCAGAAAGCGCCCGTGGGTTTCCAGTTCGCGATGGCTTTTGATGATGGCGTTCCGTTTGTAGCTGCGGATCTGGAAGTAGTTAAAGAGCTGTTTGTGATTGGGTAGGTCCAGGTTGTACATCCTCAGCCAATCCTGTTTCATTTGGCATTTGATACTTTTCATACTCGTAAAAGTTTAATTTATTAAATAATAACCCTCTTGGGGTTCTATGTTTAAAAGTCACTGATCAGCAAAAAGTATGGCCTGGGCCCCTCCATCCTGATACTAATAGCTTGGAATGGCAGCTAAACCTTCGGCAGATACTCCTTTATCCTATCCCTCCCCCTACCTGCCTAATGTTTAAGGAATATAAAAAGACTCTTTAAAAAATGCAAGGGTAAAGTTGAAAAATGCAGTTTTCAGGCGGATTTTCTGCCAGGTGGCGGGAAAAAGTTTTTTGGGGAGCGCCACTCAATGCCCCTTCTGGTTATTTCGGTCTGACCATGCCAGGCGTTTCGGTCAAACCGTGCCACTTTGAAAGATCATCTAAAATAGGTTAATTTTTATTCATTTTTCAAAATCCCCTTCCTCAAAGATTCGCCTTTGAGGTCTATCCGGTGGGAGGAGTTTACCAGTCGGTCAAGGATTGCGTCCGCTATTGTTCCTTCCCCGATGATATCGTACCATGCAGATACCGGGATCTGCGAAGAGACGATAGTGGAGCTTTCATTGAACCTGTCATCGATTATATCCATGAGTATTTCCCTTGCGGTGGCATCGAAGGCCTGTAACCCAAAGTCATCAAGGATCAGAAGATCCGTCTTCTGGAGTCTGCGGAGCTCTTTGGGGTAGGTGCCGTCCAGTTTGGAGAGCTTGAGCTTTGACATGATCCTTGAGGTACCGGTGTAAAGGGTCTTGTGCCCCATCAGGCATGCCTGGTTTCCGAGTGCCTGTGCGAGATAGCTTTTCCCCACCCCGGACGGGCCGGTCAGGATGATGTTTTCCTTTTTGTCGATAAAGGCCAGTGCCGCAAGCCTGGCAAACATGTTTTTGTCAAGGTTGCGGCTGTGGCCGTAGTCGGTGTCGGCAACCGAGGCTTTTTGTCTGAACCCGGCTCCCTGGATAAGCCTTGCCATTTTTTTGCCCTGCCTGTCCTCCCATTCGTGGTCGGCCAGAAGGGCAATGTACTCATCGGGGGTAAAGTCATTGAACCTGTTGTCCTTTACGTTCCGGTTGTGGAGTTCCGCCATGGCGCCAAGCCTCATCTGCCTGAGTTTTTCTACTGTCTGGTTACTGTTCATAATTGTTGTATTTATCGGTAATTGGATGCCCCCCTGATGTTTTCGTGTTTGGGGATATGGGATTGTTTTGTTCCGTTTTCTTCGGGTGCGGCCCTGTCGAGGTTGTTTTCAAGAATGTTTTTGATCCGGTTGTACGAAACGGCCTCTGCATAGATGGCCCTGTGGCATGCCGCATCAAGCCTTTCTTTGCCGTAGCCCTTTGATAGCTGTATGATGCCCATGGCCCGTTTGTAAGCTGTCTCGGGATAATCCGATCCGGTGAAAAGTCCGGTGACGCAGGCCAGTACGTTGGGGCCGAGGGCGGCGGCCTGTCTTTTAAAATATTCCGGGCTCCAGTCCAGGTATTTTCTGTGTGTGCTACTGAGATGGTCCCCGACCGTGTTGTAGCTCCCCTGGCACCT
>Ga0181471_100163_pt1 | contig 19588 bp, 11 predicted proteins | sample InSIn5gowninarea_FD_119083 | JGI IMG/M metagenome (GOLD analysis project Ga0181471, IMG submission 119083) | Clean room microbial communities from NASA Spacecraft Assembly Facility at Jet Propulsion Laboratory, Pasadena, California, USA -... ...
GTCTCTTATCGCATCACAAGCAAGCCAAAGTGGACCGAACCTTGTTGTTAATCCAGGGTTTGAAACAGACTCAAACAGTGGAGATATTTCAGAAGGATGGCAGGTTTTGAACGGCGGAACCCAGTTCAGTATTTCTGCTACAGGTGGTAACTCAGGGACTAAAGGATTGCAGGCAGATGTTCCGGCGGGAGGTGAAAGTTGGAGAACCCAAATCATAACAAAAACTCCAATCCCGGTAACAGCGGGAAAAACGTATGCAATCTCGTATTTTATCAAAGGTACATCATCACAAAATATTCAACTTGAAGTAAGACCAAATACGGGTTCAGTAAGCTACCAGGGAGGAATGCCTGTTACTACCAGCTTCGCAAAAGTATCCTACAATTACACCGTCCCTGCAAGTGTTACTTCCATTCAGGTAGCGTTTGATCTTGGGGGAACGGCTAACGTTATTAATATAGATGATGTAAGTATCGCTGAAGTTATCGAAGGCACGCCGCGCCCAACTGAAGAAATTGCAGGTATTGTTGATCAGACCATGAAAAAGCACATCGAGACTGTAATGAATCATTATAAAGGAAAGATTAAGGCTTGGGATGTGATTAATGAGCCGTTTACAGATGGAGGTGGAGAACTGCGTAACAGTCAAAATTCAGTGTATCCGGGACGCAATGATGTATTCTTCTGGCAGCAATACTTGGGAAGAGACTATGCAGCAAAAGCGTTCCAATATGCACGTGCTGTGGATGCTACTGCGGATCTTTATATGAATGATTTTAACCTCGAAATAAGTCCTGCGAAACTTGATGCATTCGTGAAACTCGCAACGGATCTAAAAGCGGCTAATGCCGGGATTACGGGCGTGGGGACTCAGATGCACATGTTCGTTTCAGACTCTCGGGCGGGAATTACGAGTATGATGCAAAAGTTAGCCGCTACAGGTTTAAAAGTGCGTATCTCCGAATTGGATATTCGAATCAATCCCGGACGCCTTAACCCTGTTGCTAATTATGTTCCTTCAGCAGCTGACCTTCAGCAGCAAGCTGATATGTACAAGTTTGTGATCGACACTTACTACAAGTATGTTCCGAAAGCACAACGCGGAGGTATCACTTTCTGGGGTGTTGACGATGCTACCAGCTGGTTTAATAGTTCGGCTGAAGCAAATAAATTAATAGAATATCCTCTGCTATTTGATAAAAGCTTTGCGAAAAAGCCGGCATACGATGCGGTTAAGCAAGCTTTGATCGATGGAGAAAAGTTAAAATAAATTAACGACAATAAAATTTTTCATGGCAGGCTTGCAAAGCCTGCCTTTTTACAAATACCAAATGCAAAAACTGTCCTTATTTACCGCTGCTTTATTAGGTATTGTATCAATTTCTACATCGATGGTCCGGGCTGACGTTAAATTACCCAGACTTATCAGTGATGGTATGATCCTGCAAAGAGATCAAAAGATTAAGATTTGGGGATGGGCATCTCAGGGAGAGAAAGTATCTGTTAACTTCAATAATAAGAGCCAGTCTACCGTTACCCCCGCAAGTGGAAAATGGAGCATAGAACTTCCCGCAATGAAAGCTTAATGCGATCTAACCAACAAATGCTAAAACAATTCCTGTTTTAGCATTCTACACTTGATATTTTATAAGGCAGCAAAAGCCCTAAAGCCTTTGCTACCAGTAAAACTTTATTAATATCCTGGGTTTTGGTAAGCCGCTTTTTCTTCCGCGGTTCCTTCCATCGCATCTAGCTGACCTTGTGGAATAGGACGTAAATAGTGTTGCGGCGTAATGGTACGAGTAACCGTTTGTGGCGTATGATCTTGTGGATTAACTCCTCCAATTCTGTAAGTTGTAGCAAATTCGTTCCACTTTTGAGTACGTACCAAATCAAACCAACGGTAACCTTCTCCGTAGTATTCACGAGAGCGTTCTTGCAGGATGTAGTTGATATCTATTGTTGCAGGGGTAGCTGCTACCATAGCGGCACTGTTATCTACTACCTTAGCTATGTTTTCGCTATTACTCCAACGCCATTTTCCTGCTCTCGCACGAATAACATTGATTAACTCTCTTGCACCCAATCCAGCTTGCGCGACTGCACCTTTAACAGCTGCTTCTGCTGCGATAAAGTATAATTCTGAGAACTTAGCAATATAGAACGGACGAGTACTGCCTGCATTGGGATTTCCAAAACCTGTACCATTATCGGTACGATAAGGACCTAGTTTCCAAAGACCTGGATATACCTTCCTGTTAATACCGCTCGGTGCCACCACGTAATCAGATCTTCCCGGCATTTCGCCTGCACCGATGTTGCTTCTACCGCCGTTATTAGGATAAATAACCGGTATAGCAGGATCTTCATTCAGGAAAGTAAGAATTGGCTGTCCCACAGTAACAGGTAAAAGGTTTGCATTGTAGACAGTAGGTGTTCCGCTGTTTGCTGCATTCTTTGTCCAATTACCGCGATAAACAGTAGTAAAAGTACCATCGTAACGAGAGTCTAACGTCTTGTCTGCGAAAGTATTTGTAATCACATCAATAGTTGGAGCCATCCGGGTCCATGGGCGGCCCAATGCTTGTACCGCTTCTCGCTGAACCGTATTGATGGGTGCAGAGCCGTCAGGAGCCGTAGCACTTCTTAACTCCGTATAGTTCCAGGTCATAAACCAACTGGCGAAATTATCAGGCGCGCCACCGCTTCCGAACCCATTCGGGTCGTTTCCATTGTATTGAGCACTTTTTTTCAGTGTGATCTGCATATAACATGGTTTCCTTGTTACGATCATTCGCTCCCCTATTCACATCGTAGTAGGTTTCTACCAAACCGTAAGGACCGGGATTGTTAATACCTGCTATAGCCACATCGTATGCCTGCTGAAAATACCACTGAGCATCGTGTCCATCAGGATCAGTCCGAGTAGTTTCTGGATAAGTAGGAATATTATTGGGGTTTTGCAACCACCATGCATAGGTAAGATAGGCTTTAGCCAAATACAGTCTCGCTAATGTTTGAGTTGCGGTTCCAGTCAACCTAGGGTTCACCGGTAAATCCGTTACCGCTTGCATTAGGTCTGGAAATATTGCCTTCGTATATACTTCTGGTACAGTGTTCCGCTTAGAAGTTCTAACGGGCTGAGTGTTAAATTTCATTTCACCTGCTCCCAGATCCAAAGGAACTCCCCCAAAGGTCTGAACAAGCATAAAGTAATTGAATGCCCGGAAGAATTTCGCTTCTGCAATAAGAGCACTGGAAGCGCCTGCTCCCGCTCCTAACTCAATAATACCACTGGCGGTATTGATGGCTGAATAAGCTTCGTTCCATAAAACGTCTGACCGGCTGGAAGCAGCATTTAGTGGCCCCTCACCCGAAAGATCCATTACTTTAAAGTTTGCATCTGCACTTTGTGCCCACGTAACCTCATCCGTTCCAGTAAGGGTAGCATTGAAATAATACCCGTTTCCGTAGACATTTCGTAAGTTGGAATAAAGAGCTGATAATCCACCCTGAATCCCTTGGGGAGTCTCGAAAAAGCCTGGGGTATAAACACTGCGTGGCTCCTCGTCAAGGATGTCTGAACATCCAGTGGCTGCTACCGAAAGTAGCACTGCACCTACAAAAGTTTTTATATATTTCAGTTTCATTATTGTCGTCTTTTAAAATGTTAGATTAACACCTACTAAATAAGTACGGGTTGCTGGCGAGTTGGTACCTATAACTAACAGGCGATTAAGACCACCCGCAAAAGGTACAGCTGTATTTCCTCCATCGTTAGCGTACGAATTTGTTTCAGGATCCATACCTGATTCCTTGTGATAAGGAGAAAACAATACAAATGGATTCTGAGCAGTTGCGTAAACTCTCAACCTGCTTAAACCTGCCTTCTTTACCCAATTGTTATTTTGGAAATTGTAGCCAAGAGTGATGGTACGCACCTTAAGATAAGAAGCATCGAAGTAACCTAAAGTACTACCATAGTTAGGGTTGTCTGAGCTAATTAAACTACCCGGTCTTGGATACTTAGCATCGGTATTTTCTGGGGTCCAGTAATCTACCTTCACATTATTCCTACGCCCTGTATTCATATTCAAATAGCCTGCAGACGAGTAAAGGGTACTGATAAGGACACCACCGCTTTTGAAAGCACCAACAGCTGAAAGATCGAAGCCTTTATAAGACACCCGAGTGGTTAAACCACCCTGAAAATCAGGATCAGCATCGATAATTTGACGATCAGCAGGACCAATTGCTCTTACTGGGGTTCCATCTGCGTTATATTCTCCAGTGTATTTAACCTTGATCGATCCAAGTACCTGGTTTGCTGGCCCTGGTTGAAGAATGCTCATATGAGGATCTCCTTCTTGCCAAAGTCCAACTTTCTCATAATCGTAGATTACGTTCAGTGGGTGACCGACAAACCACCAGTTGTTTTCATTCCGCGTCTCCCCAGATGCTAAGGATACCAGTCTGTTTTCGTTGGTATAAAAGTTTACACCAGCTTCCCATCTCCATCCTTTAGCGTCTTCCAAAATCACTCCATTAAGAGAAAGCTCCAAACCTTTGTTTTGAGTTGCTCCAACATTCGCAGTATAACCTCCGGTTACACCGGCTGTTCGTGGTAAGCCAAGTCCCAAAAGAATATCTTCTGTTTTAGTAACGTAGTATTCAACAGTACCAGAAAGACGGTTACCTAACAATCCAAAGTCCAAACCATAGTTCCAGGTCTTAGAGAATTCCCAGCCCAAGTTTGGATTTGGTAAATCGGATACATAGAAGCCTGTTGAGTAGGTGTCTCCAAAATTGTAGTTTCGTGCCTGTAAACGTCCAAGCGTAGAATATACTCCTACAGCCTGATTTGAAGTCTGACCAAATCCCGCCCGAAGTTTCAAGTTATCTACAAACTTCACATTCTTCATGAAGGATTCGTTAGAGATGTTCCACCCAGCAGATACTGCAGGGTAAGTATGCCACTGATGTCCTGGAGCTAATCTCGATGATCCGTCAGAACGTAGGGTAGCAGATAGCATGTAACGATTATCGTATGAGTACATTACACGTCCCATATAAGACATCAAACCGGATACTTCGTATCTCTGGTCACCAATAGGGAAGGCAATCTCACCAAACGCAGATCCTAAATTATAATATTGGAAAGCTTCATTAGGTAGGTTTCTAGCAGTAGCACGACTTTGTGTAAACTTATTTTGTGCTGCAGAGTATAATGCGATGGCATTAAGTTGATGCTTTTCTTTAAAAGTACGATCGTAGCTTAAAATATTCTCTATCGTCCAGTCAAGGGTTAGGGAGTTTCTGTAGCTAGCGTTAGATTCTGCTAGTGGGTTTTGGGCGTTACCAATTCCTTGTCCTGTAAAGCTACCACCTGTACTAGAGCGATAATTCACCCCTAGATTGGCCCGATACTTCAGACCTTCTACGCCCGGAATTTTAACTTCACCGTACAAGGTGTTGTAGGTAGCAAAAGCCCTTGTGTCGTCCAACCAAACATCACGCAAATTCTCAACTACATCCTTATTGTAGATCCAGAACTGATCCTGGCTACCCATTAACACTGACCTCTTTAACGATCCATCCGGATTATAGGGATTAGCAATAGGCGTAGCACTTAAAACACCATACAAACCAACGTTATTGCCCGTAGTTAAGTTGAAGTTATTATTACTTACAAAACCTACTCGGAAATACTTTCCTATTCCCTGATCAAGAGACCCACGAATGGAATAGCGTGAATATTCCTGGGTAGGGATTACACCTTCATCTTCGAAATAACCTAAGCCGAAATTGTAACTTCCTTTTTCAGTTCCGCCGGAAACACCTAAATCGTGGCTTTGAGTAAGACCATTCTGATAAAGCATGTCTTGCCAATCAATGTTCAAATCTTCTGATTCATCCAGAGAATTTGTAATCAGGCCAGCTGCCTTACGAAGAGCAACAAACTCGGGACCGCTCATCATCGGGTATTTAGCAAAAACAGTTTTCGGACCGATAAAATTATTATAGCTTACTGTTGGTTTTTGGCCAGCCTGTCCTTTATTTGTTGTTACCAAGATAACCCCGTTAGCTCCTCTTGATCCGTAAATTGCAGTCGCGGATGCATCTTTAAGGATATCAATACTTCTGATATCATTCGGATTGATATCACTTATGGAGCCGGCGAAAGGAATACCATCCAGAACGACCAATGGATCGTTACTTGCACTAAGAGAGCGTGTTCCACGAACGCGAATCTGCATAGCAGCACCAGGACGGCTGGAACTTTGTGTCATTTCTACCCCTGGTAAGCGACCTTGTAACGCTTGGGAAATATTTCCAGAGGGGACTTCGCGAAGTGCTTCACCGCGAATTGAAGCAACAGACCCTGTTACCGCTTCTGCACGTTGAGTACCGTAACCGATAACAACTACTTCCTGAAGAGCCTTAGCTTCTGGCTCCATTTTAATATTTAAGGTAGCAGTTTGCGAAGTTATAGGTACCACCTTTACTACATACCCAATAAAAGAAACATTTAAAGATTTGTCAGAATCTTGCACACGCACGGTATAATTTCCATCCGCATCGGTTGAAGTGCTGGCATTCGATGGCTTAGCAGTAACACTCGCTCCTGCAAGTGGCTGGTTAGCTTCATCAACTACTTTACCTGTTATGGTTCGTTGCTGAGCCAAAAGGCTCATAGAAAACAATGTAAATCCTAGTAAGAAGGAATACATTTTCCAGGATTGGAAGAGTCGAATTCTCGTCATAATTGTTAATTGTTGATTAGTTTATGTATGGGGTTGTGATTAAAAAAAATAGTAGCGATTGAAAAAAATTCAATACACGACCTACTTCCGTCGGTTAAAATACTATGGTTCATGAAGAGGGTTTATTAAGGGTTAATCTTAACTGGTTAATGTTCCGGAGATAAAAGTAGAAAAGTTTTTTTTAATTGCAACCGATTGCAAGAAAAAAATTTTTATTTACCTTTATCGCGACTGAGAAAAAGGTATACCAATTATACTTTATTGACTAAAGGCCTTTTTTCAACTATTAAACCTAATAATATTTTTGTTTTCCTTCTTAGAAGATGGTCCAAGGGATAGTGGAGCCTTTAATATATTGGTGTAACCGATTTACCGAAGAAGAGCAATTATCTGATTAGATCAAGAGTGTAACCGAGTAATATCGACAAAAGACAATGGAACTTACATTAAAAAAATGGAGAGTAATAAAGAAAGACAAATAGCAATCGTAACAGGGGGAGCCTCAGGAATTGGACTAGCTATTACAGAGGAACTGGTAAAGAATAAAATATTCACAATCATAATAGGACGCGATAAAGAAAAGCTAAATAAGGCGAAAGAGTCCTTTGGAGATCTTTGTGATATCGTATCGGCAGACTTATCAGACCTAAAAGAAATGCCCGCTCTTATTGAAAGCTTACATCAAAAGTATGGCAGGATCGATATTCTTGTTAATAATGCCGGAATAAACCAAAAGAAAGAGTTTTGTGATGTTACAGATGCTGATTTTGTCAACATCTTGCAAACTAATGTTGTGTCTGTCTTTGCCATCTCCAGAGAGGTGGTGAAATACATGCTTCCAAACAAGAAGGGATGTATTATCAATATCAGCTCGATGGCCGCACAGTACGGGATACCAAAAGTAATTGCCTATACTGCCTCTAAATCCGCCATTGACGGAATGACAAAAGCAATGGCAGTTGAGCTTTCACCAAGTGGAATTCGCGTAAATGCAATTGCACCAGGGTTTATTGCAACGGATATGTCGGCGAAAGCCCTGGACAGCGAACCGGAAAGAAAGCGAAAAGTGCTATCAAGAACCCCAATGGGTTATTTAGGAACCCCTTCGGACGTGGGCACAACTGCTTTATTTTTAGCTTCCGAAGCTGCTAAATACATAACGGGAGTAATTTTACCTGTAGACGGAGGAAACTCAATCGGATTTTAAAAGACAAATGATGAGACTATTTTTTACCAGATACATACAAAAGACCTCAATGCTTACGGTCATTGCAACTGCCAGTCTTTTATTCGGCTGTAAAGTGAAAGAAAAGGGGCTTAAAGACTATTTTAAAAAAGATTTTCCGATAGGAGTTGCAGTATCACCCAGAATATTAACAGGTGAGGAATCAAAGCTAATCTTACAACAGTTTAGTAGTATTACGCCCGAGAATGCAATGAAGATGGGCCCGATCCACCCGAAAGAGGACGAATACTTTTGGCGAGACGCAGATTCTATCGTTAATTATGCCCAAAAGCATGGATTAAAAGTAAGAGGTCACAACCTTTGCTGGCACGAACAAACTCCCAAATGGATGTTTGTCGATCAGAAAGGCGACACTGTGAGCCGGGAAGTTTTGCTAAAACGACTAAAGGATCACATCACAGAAGTCGTAACACGATACAAAGGAAAGATTTATGTATGGGATGTCGTGAATGAAGCCATCGACGACGACAGTACCAAATTCCTTCGAAATTCGGAATGGTATAGAATTATCGGGGAAGACTTTATTGCAAAAGCATTTGAATATGCACACGAAGCTGATCCGCAGGCAAAACTTTTCTATAACGACTACAACACCGAGCGCCCTGAAAAAAGGGAAAGAATCTATAAACTACTTAAAAAACTAGTGGATGCTAAGGTACCGATCCACGGGGTTGGACTACAAGCGCACTGGTCTTTAACAGAGCCTACAGAAAAAGAACTTCGGGACGCTATCGAAAAATACTCCTCTTTGGGTTTGGAAGTCCAGTTTACGGAATTAGATGTTTCTATCTATCCATGGGAAAAAAACAGACGGGCAAGAAGACCGGACGAGTCAGATGCTTTTACTCCCGAACTTGAGCAAAAACAAATTGAACAATACAGTAAAGCATTCAGCATTTTCAGAGAATATAGCAATGTAATTACGAGTGTTACCTTTTGGAATTTATCTGACAAATACACCTGGTTGGACGAGTATCCGGTTAGAGGGAGAAAAAATTATCCGCTGCTTTTTGATCAGAACCTAAAACCTAAAAAAGTGTATTGGGAAGTTATAAAGACAAAGAAATCAAAGAAATAAACCCAAAGAACCGATTATTATCCTGATGAAAGTATTTCCTAATGCACTCACGCTTAACAGACTTATTTGTGCTGTAACTGCTATAATTATCCTAACCATCGGTAACTCAGCAAAAGCTACTGATGATATAACTTACGTGGCCTTTACAAATAAGGAAGGGAGCTTTCCTCTATCAGAACGTGGGAAGTCATCTTCAATTTACGCTTCAGAAACCGACTTCCAAGGAGTAAAACACACCTTAAAAAACTTCCAGACGGATATCCAATCGGTTACAAAGGCTAAACCTAACATCCTTCATACGGGTACTCCCAAAGAAAAGAACGTTGTTCTTGTAGGCACAATAGGAAAAAATTCTTTGATTGATAAATTAATTGCTCAAAAGCGGATAGATGTCTCCGGTATAAAAGGAAAATGGGAAACTCACCTTATTCAGGTTATTGAAAATCCGTTCCCGGGAGTGGAAAAAGCCTTAGTGATATTAGGAAGCGATAAGCGCGGAACTATTTATGGAATCTACGACCTATCAGCACAGATCGGCGTTTCCCCCTGGTATTACTGGGCAGATGTTCCGGTAAAAGAACATAGTGCTATTTACGTTCTGCCGGGAAAGCATTCAAAAGGAGAACCCAAGGTTAAATTTCGGGGAATCTTTATAAATGATGAAGCCCCTGCCCTCTCCGGATGGTCAAAAGAAAAGTTCGGCGGGTTTAATCACAAATTTTATGAAAAGGTTTTTGAGTTGATATTGAGATTGAAAGGGAATTATCTATGGCCGGCGATGTGGGGAAGTGCTTTTTATGATGATGACCCTTTGAATGCAAAATTAGCTAACGAATATGGAATTGTAATTGGGACCTCTCATCACGAGCCAATGATGCGAGCACACGACGAATGGAGAAGAGTTAGCGGCGGTGCATGGAATTACAATACAAATGCTGAAAAATTAAAAGACTTCTGGCGCCAGGGCATCAAGCGTATGGGTGAGAACGAAAGCGTGGTAACAGTTGGAATGCGGGGTGACGGCGATGAACCGATGACAGAAGGAAGTAACATTGCTTTACTTGAGAAAATCGTCAAAGATCAACGGGAAATTATAAAGGAAGTAACTGGTAAAAATCCGGAAGAAACACCGCAATTATGGGCGCTATATAAGGAGGTACAAGATTATTACGATAAAGGCATGCGAGTCCCGGAGGACGTTACTCTCCTGCTTTGCGATGACAACTGGGGTAATATCCGAAAACTTCCGAAGTTGAACGAAGCTCCCCGAAAGGGAGGCTACGGCATCTATTATCACTACGATTACGTGGGTGGGCCAAGGAATTACAAATGGCTAAATACGAATCCAATCACGAAGGTTTGGGAACAAATGCATCTGGCCTATCAGTACAAGGTCGACCGCCTGTGGCTGGTAAATGTAGGCGATATTAAGCCTATGGAGTTTCCAATTGAGTTCTTTTTAGACTATGCCTGGGATCCCGATAAATGGCCTGTAGAAAGGTTAGGTGAATATACCAGACTTTGGGCCTCCAGGGAATTTGGAACAAAATACGCCCAGGAAATAGCTAATATTATCTCGAAGTATACGAAGTATAACAGTCGAAGGAAGCCTGAACTTTTAAGCCCCGAAACCTATAGCATCACAAATTATGCTGAGGCAGAAAGAGTTCTTGCAGAATGGCAGGATATAGAAGATAAAGCAGAAAAGATTTATTCGTCGCTCCCCAAAGCTTACAAGGACGCTTTCTTCCAATTAGTCCTGCATCCGGTTAAAGCTTGTTCAAATCTAAATCTGCTCTATATTACGGTTGCTAAAAACCGGCAAAGCGCTAAACAAGGAAGAGCAAATACTAATGAACTTGCCGATCTGGCTGAAGGACTTTTTGCGAAAGATGCTGAAATAAGCAGGTATTACAATTTAGAGATGGCTAATGGTAAGTGGAACCACATGATGGATCAAACTCATATTGGCTACACCTACTGGCAACAACCTGAAAAAAATGCTATGCCTGAAGTACAACGAATTCAAATACCTTCTGATGCTCAAATTGGAGTTGCAATAGAGGGCTCTGACGAATGGTGGCCAGAATCAAAAAAAGAGGCTATTTTGCCTGATTTCACTGAACAGTTGAACCAGAAGTACTATATCGACATTTTTAACAAAGGATCGAAATCGTTCAACTATGTCATCAAGACCGAATCGCCTTGGCTGATAATAAACTCTAGAAATGGAAAAGTGGAAAAAGAAGAAAGAGTTTGGATTTCTATTGACTGGAAAAAGGTACCAGAAGGAGTCCATGACGTACCGGTGCATATAAGTGGGCCAAATGATAAAACAATCTCGGTTACAGCGAGACTGGTAAAGCCAACTGTAAGTTCGGTGAATTTCTTGGCAAATGACGGCTATATTTCTGTAGAAGCCCTTCACTATACAAATGCCATCGGCGATAGAATTAAGTGGAAAACACTTCCTGATTATGGCAGAACCTTGTCGGGTATAACTCCGTTTCCCGTAACTTCACCCAGGCAACAGATCGCTTCGGAAAGCCCCCGACTAGAATACGAAGTATTTGTACCTGAAGCGAAAGAAATTGAACTTCATACCTATGTCTCTCCTACTATAGATTTCAAGAACACGGACGGTTTAAAATTTGCCGTTTCCTTCGATGATGAGGAACCGCAGATCCAAACCTTAAACCTAGATAAATCACAGAAGGACTGGAATAAGGCAGTAGCAGACAATATTTGGATCTTAAGATCGAAACATTTCATTAAAAATCCGGGAAGGCATACTTTGAAGTTCTGGATGATAGATCCGGGGGTAGTGACTCAAAAATTTGTAATCGACCTGGGTGGTCTAAAACCAAGCTATCTTGGACCACCAGAAACGGCGATGAAAAAATAAAATAAAATAGCGCAGATGTAAAAAACCTGCGCTATTTTATTAACTATAAACCTAATTATAAATCTATATGAAAAAGGCAATCCTGATTATTGCACTCCACTTCCTGGGCATTTCAACCTTTGCGCAGTTCAATTCACCCGAGATTCAAAAGGGAAACGAAGCCGATCACAAGCGGCTACTTAACCTTCTGAAGATCGATTCTCTTCGCCCCGGTCCATCTGGTAATCCTTCGGCACCTAATGCCGCTAACTCCGATGAATCAAAAGCGAATCCCTTTACCTCACTTCCTGATCCTTTAACTTTAAATAGTGGAGAAAAAGTAACTTCAGGAAAAGTGTGGTGGACTCAAAGAAGGCCAGAACTCGTTGAACTCTTTGATAGAGAAATCTACGGAAGAACTCCAAGCAACACTCCCAAGGTTAAATGGGAAGTTATTAGTACTAAGAATGAAACTTTAGGAGATATTCCTGTAATAACGAAAAAACTGGTAGGGCATGTTGATAATAGCTCTTATCCTTCAATCTCTGTTGATATAGATTTAACCCTCACAACGCCTGCTAATGCAAAATCCGCGGTCCCCGTTATGCTTAATTTTGGTTTTGTTTTCCCTCCAGGATTTCGCCCTCCCGGCGACGCTCCTCAAGGCCCTCCCGCCTGGCAGAAGCAGGTACTGGCAAACGGATGGGGATTTGCAGTTATTATACCAACAAGTTACCAGGCAGATAATGGCGCGGGACTTAGTCAGGGAATAATCGGCTTGGTGAACAAAGGCCAACCTAGAAAATTAGATGATTGGGGAACTCTAAAAGCATGGGCATGGGGTGCTAGCCGAGCTCTTGATTATTTTGAAACAGATAAAGCCGTCGACGCCAAACAAGTTGGGATAGAAGGTTTGTCAAGGTATGGAAAAGCGGCTATTGTGACTATGGCTTATGACCAGCGTTTTGCAATTGGCTTTATTGGCTCGTCTGGAGCGGGCGGAGCGAAAATCTTAAGACGTCAATATGGTGAACAGGTGGAGAACCTTGCATCTTCCGGAGAGTACCACTGGTTTGCAGGAAATTTTATAAAATATGCCGGCCCCCTTACTCCGAATGATCTACCAGTGGACGCCCATGAGTTAATCGCCCTTTGCGCCCCGCGGCCCGTCTTTATTAGCTCTGGATCGCCGAATGTGGAGGGAAAATGGATAGATGCTAAAGGAATGTTCGTAGGAGCTGTTCATGCAGGACCAGTGTACAAACTGCTAGGAAAAAGAGATTTAGGAACAGCAGAATACCCGGCGGAAGAAACAGGATTAATAACCGGAGAGATCGCTTTCAGACAACATAATGGTGGACATACGACTGGCCCCAATTGGCCGTTTTTTATCGAGTACGCGAATAAGTACCTGAAAACCGGCGGAAAAAAGTAGAAGAACTGACAACAAAAAAGGCTGCGTATTTCTACTGCAGCCTTCATCATTGTGATAAACTAACTATTAAATGAACCGATTAATCAAATTTTCAAGATATTCTTGTCTTCCGCTTTTGCGCTCAGGTTCGCCGTGCTCAATTGCATAAGCTCTTAAATCCTCCAAAGACAATTTGCCTTCTTCGAATTCTTTTCCTTTGCCGCTGTCATAAGAAGCGTAACGCTCTTGACGAATCTTTTTGTAATCTGAATTTTGAAGGATATTATCAGCCGTTACCAAAGCTCTTGCAAATAAATCAACGCCACCAACATGCGCATAAAACAAATCAAGAGGATCAGTAGAGTTTCTTCTTATTTTAGCATCGAAGTTGATACCTCCGCCTTGCAGACCATTTGCCTCTAAAATAATTAACATTGATTCTGTTAACTCCAGAATATCGTTAGGGAATTGATCTGTATCCCAACCATTTTGAACGTCACCACGGTTAGCATCAATTGATCCTAAAAGACCTGCATCCGCAGCTACTTGTAACTCATGTTGGAAAGAATGTCCTGCTAGAGTTGCGTGATTTACCTCAAGATTTAATTTGAAGTCATTTAACAAGTCGTACTGACGCAAGAAGCCAATAACTGTAGCAGCATCGTAATCGTACTGGTGTTTAGTAGGCTCCATTGGTTTTGGCTCAATAAAGAATGTTCCTTTAAAGCCTTGCTTACGGGCATAGTCTTTTGCAGCATGAAGAAATTTAGCTAAATGCTCTTGCTCACGCTTCATGTCTGTATTTAGAAGTGTCATATATCCTTCGCGACCGCCCCAGAATACATAATTTTCGCCGCCTAAAGCAATGGTTGCGTCTAAAGCAGCTTTAACCTGAGCCGCACCATGTGTTAAAACATGAAAATCTGGGTTTGTAGAAGCCCCGTTCATGTAGCGCTCATGAGAGAAAAGATTTGCTGTTCCCCAAAGTAGTTTAACACCACTTGCAGCTTGTTTTTCTTTAGCATATTCTACTAAAGCTTGTAGTCTTCTTTCATTTTCAACGATGTCATTTCCGTAATCAACAACATCAACATCGTGGAAACAGTAGTATGGAAGATTGATTTTTGTAATGAATTCGAAAGCAGCATCCATTTTGTCTTTAGCACGCTCAATTACATCAGCCTTTTCATCCCAAGGAAAATGTAAAGTAGCACCTCCAAATGGATCTGTACCGTTTCCATTAAATGAGTGCCAGTACGCAACTGCAAAGCGTAAGTGCTCTTTCATTGTTTTTCCAGCCACTACCCTGTTTTCGTCATACCAACGATATGCAAGAGGATTATCAGACTCCAGACCTTCGAATTTAATCTGACCCACACCTTTGAAGAATTCTTTTTCTCCTGTTAAAATATTTGCCATAAAGCTTTATATAGTTTGTTTAATTTGTTTTATTACTAAAAATACAAGGACCAGTTAGCTCATTTGTTTTTCCAACAATAACTTCCAATCCTGGTAAACCTCATCATATTTGTCCGTCTCCCTAGGTTCTACAGTTCTTAGCGCACCTGCTTTGCTAAATGCCTCCTCACTTGAAGCAAAAGCTTTCGCCCCTATCCCTGCTCCGATAGCAGCTCCTGCGCTTCCGTCGTTTTCATAAAGTTCTACCGGCACCCCTGTAGCATTAACAAAAGCCTCTGTAAATACCTCACTTAAAAACATATTAGCCTTTCCAGCTCGTATAACCTTCGGATTCATTCCATTCGAACGCATGATGTCTAATCCATATCGAAAAGAAAAAGCAATTCCTTCTTGTACAGCGCGGAAAATATGAGCTTGAGTATGTAGATTAAAATCTATCCCTTGGAAATGCGCTCCAACAATTCGATTATTTAACATACGTTCTGCTCCGTTCCCAAACGGCAAAACGCGTAAACCACTACTTCCTACCGAAATCTTTTGTGCGGCATCATTCATTGAAGAATAGCTTGCGCCAGAAGTCAACGTGTTCTTCGTCCAGCTATTTAAAATACCAGTCCCATTTATACACAAGAGAACTCCTAGTCTTTTTTCCTCGCCAGTGTAGTTAACGTGAGCAAAAGTATTTACCCGAGATTGAGGATCGTAAGACAAAGAATCGCTAACTCCATATATTACCCCGGAAGTACCGGCAGTTGCTGCCACTTCCCCTGGCTTTAAAACATTTAAAGAAAGCGCATTATTAGGTTGATCTCCTGATTTATAAGTTACCGGAATTCCTGCTTTCAGACCCAATGAAGCAGCTACGTCTTGTTTGAGTTCTCCATGGGAAGAAAAAACATCTTTAATCTCAGGAATAAAAGACCTTTCAAAACCGAAGTATTGAATTATATCTTCAGATACGGCGGCCTCTTTAAAATCCCAGAAAATTCCTTCTGATAACGCTGAAACACTCGTTGTTGCTTCCCCTGTAAAGCGTAGTGCAATAAAATCGCCTGGCAACATCGCCTTATCCACCTTTGCATAGACTTCCGGTTCGTTGGCCTTTACCCAAGCCAGCTTAGAGGCTGTAAAGTTCCCGGGAGAATTCAATAAATGAGATAGACTTTTCTCTTCGCCAATACTGCTGAATGCATTATTTCCAATTTCGACAGCTCGGCTATCGCACCATATTATGGAATCTCGCAATACTTTTTGGTCTTTGTCCACAAGTACTAAGCCGTGCATTTGGTAAGCGATCCCGATTGCTCCTATGTCCTGCGGATTATACTTCCCTGTTGCGTTCGCCTTTGAGATTGCTTTCTGAACATGTTCCCACCATAGATCAGGTGATTGTTCCGCCCATCCTGGCTGTTTAGATGTTATCGAAGTTTCCACTTCCGGATACTGGGCAGAAACAATAGTCTTTTCAGTACTTGAATCAACAACCGACACTTTGATTGATGAAGTACCTAAATCAATTCCTAATAGAAGCATTTAAATTTAGATTTATATTAACGTGACCAGTGCCAACGTTGGCATAAAGTTATTTCTTATATTTATAATTGCAAAAAAATTTAAAGAAATAATTTTAATTTTTGGAAGTACTATTGGAATTGAAAGGAATACATTGAAAAGAACAACAATACACGACATAGCAAAAGAATTAAATATTGCTTTCTCTTCCGTAGCAAGAGCTTTGAATGACCACCCGGCAATTAGCGAGGCTACAAAAAAAGCAGTAAAAGAAACAGCTGAAAGATTAGGATACCGACAAAACAAACTCGCTTCTTCCCTACGATCCGGGAAGTCGAATATTATAGGGGTAATAGTTCCAAGCTTGCATGTAAGCTTTTTCAGTTCAGTTGTACACGGAATAGAAAAAGTAATGAATGCCAATGGCCTAAATATTTTGCTATATCAGTCCAACGAATCGTTAGAGCATGAGCGAGACGGTATTGAAACCTTTTTACAATCGAGAGTAGATGGCATAATTGCATCCATAACAATAGAAACCTTTAATTTTGAACACTACAACGAAATAAAAAAACGGAATATTCCTTTGGTCTTTTTTGATAGAACAATAGATAAACTGGAAGTACCATCAGTAACTATTGATGACCATAAGGGAGGATTCATTGCTACAGATCATTTAATAAAACAAGGATTTAAGAAAATCGTTCATATCACCGCTGAGCAGGATATGCCCATCTTCAAAGAACGATTACGTGGTTACATAGATGCATTAAAGGCAAATAATCTACCTGTCATCGAAGAACTAATTGTCAAAGGAAAATTCTCGATAGACTTTGGAAGAACCGTTATTAAAGATCTCAGAGAGCGTTCTGTAGAATTTGATGGAGTTTTTGCCCTGGAAGATTTTACAGGAATGGGTGTTATCCAGGAGTTAACGGCTCAAGGAATATTAATCCCAGAGGAAGTTGGAGTCATAGGTTTTGCCAACGAATCCTTCGGCGAATTGGTGACACCTCAGCTGTCCACAATCGATCAGCAAACGATTAAAATGGGAGAAGAAGCTGCTAAACTATTTTTAAAAATCAGCAAGGAAGAAGATTTGTATAAAAAAGGTAGTTTCAATAGAGTAGTACTCGATCCCGTCTTATTGGTAAGAAATTCATCGAGCAAGATCAAATAAAAAATCCGGCTAAAGTCAATTAGCCGGGTTTAATATTAGGAAAGCGCCTAGCTGACCTTAACTTTTACGTCTTTTAATACGCGAATGAGTGCTTCCAGATTGATTGGTTTAGAAACATATTCATCCATTCCTGCTAAAAGACATATTTCTCTATCTTCCACAAGCGCATTTGCAGTCATTGCTACTATTATTGGCTGTCTTTCAAATTCTTTTCGAATGCGTCGTGTTGTTTCTAGTCCATCCAGAACCGGCATCTGTACATCCATAAGGATAACGTCATAAGGTTCTTTGGCTAATAGATCAATTGCCTCCTGGCCATTATTTGCTAGATCAGGTTGATATCCCAATTTGTTTAAAACTCGGATGATTAGCTTTTGATTAATTAAGTTATCTTCTGCTACTAAGATTTTAAGAGGATAAAGTTTCCCGAATTCTTCAGTTAACAAGTTTGCCGGTTTCTCTTCCGGAGTAACGGGTTGTTCTTCCACCTGCTGCTTCAGCTCCAATTGAATTACGCGAAGTAATTGCTGTTGTTTCACAGGCTTAGTTAGAATCGCTGCAAACAAGTGAGCATACTTTTTCTGAGTTTCATCCCCAATAGAACTCAATAGTATTATGCGAAGTTCAGAATCTTTTTCTTTGATCAATTTACACAACTGCACACCGTCCATTTCCGGCATCTGCATGTCGCTAATAACTAAGTCAAAATCTGTTGTTTTGGAAAGAATTTCCAGTGCCTCGGTACCCGATGATGCAACTGTAGGGACCAGTTTCCACTGCTCTAACTGCGTTTTAAGAATCCTGCGATTGGTTTCGTTATCATCCACAATTAACACCTTTTTACCTTCACTTCCGGCTATACCGAAGTGAACATACTGGCGGCTGGTGTTTTGACTAGATTTACAACTAATGTTAAAAATAAACGATGTACCTTTTCCTTCTTCACTTTCAACCTTAATTGCCCCTCCCATCAGCTGTACTAAGCGTTCACAAATAACCAGTCCTAATCCGGTACCGCCATATTTACGAGTCGTTGAAGAATCTACCTGTGAAAATGCTTTGAACAATCTGTTTAATTTATCAGGAGGAATACCTATACCTGTATCTCGCACTTCAAAGCACAGTTCAAGATCATCTTCCTGCTGTTTCACTAAACTTACTCCAACAAACACCTCTCCTTTCTGAGTAAATTTTATCGCATTACCTATTAGATTTATTAGAATCTGGCGTAGTCGAAGGCTATCGCCAAAAAGTTGAACGGGTATTTGATAATCTATCAGGTAAACTAAATCTAATCCTAATTGAGCAGCCCTTCCAGAAAAAAGATCCATCACCTCTTCTATGCATTTACGCAAGTCGTAGTGATGAGGATCTAACTCCATATTCCCAGATTCGATCTTAGAAAAATCAAGAATATCATTGATAACGCTTAACAATGCTTCGCCGCTACTTCTTATCGTTTCGGCATATTCTCTTTGCTCTCTGTCCAGAGTTGTTTCGCAGAGTAGCGAGGCCATTCCTAAAACTCCATTCATAGGAGTTCTGATCTCATGGCTCATAGTAGCAAGGAAAGTACTTTTTGCTTGATTCGCTTTTTCGGCTTCTTCCCGAGCCTTCTGCTCCTGCTCAGACTGTACTTGTAATTCCTCCGCCTGAACCTGTAATTCCTCTGATTGCGCTTGAAGTTCTTCGGTTTGAGATTGAAGCTCTTCGTTCAAGAGTTGTAAATGCTCCGACTGTTTGGCTAACTCCACGGTTCTTTCGAGCACTTGCTTTTCTAGCTCTTCCTTTTGTCTCCTCATTGCATTAATACGATACCGGTAGAAGGATATGCTTCCCCCAACAATCAATACCAATAGCAAGCCTCTGAACCACCATGTCATCCAAAAAGGAGGAGTAATTACAATTTTTATTGCTATTCCTTCTTCATTCCAAACGCCGTCATTATTTGAGCCTCTAACCCTAAAAATATACTCTCCCGGATCAATATTTGTATAAGTAGCCTTTCGTTGATCACCTACCTGATTCCAGTCTTTATCAAAACCTTCGAGCATATAAGCATACTGATTCATTTCGGGAATGGTGAAGTTA
>Ga0181471_100165_pt1 | contig 19529 bp, 10 predicted proteins | sample InSIn5gowninarea_FD_119083 | JGI IMG/M metagenome (GOLD analysis project Ga0181471, IMG submission 119083) | Clean room microbial communities from NASA Spacecraft Assembly Facility at Jet Propulsion Laboratory, Pasadena, California, USA -... ...
ACTCACGCAGAGACCAGCAACCACCTTGCACACACAACCTTTCTCTCGACCACCCCACACATTCCAACTAAAATGACTGACACAACAAACAAAAGAAAGTGCAACGCACAGCACAAGGGATGAGGATGACGTAGAGTGACATCACTCGTCACTAGGCAGAGAAAACAAAAGGGCACTCCAACATTCACATGAAAAAAAGCTGAACACGAGGTGAGAAACCATTGAACCTTGTGGTCCATGTTTTACGCAAAGAATGCATGTGACATTAGCCTCTGCCCACAAGCCCGGTTCGTGCAATGAAGCGCAAGCAGGTCATGCTTTGTAGGTGTCCAATATTTCTCGTTGCTCCTTGTAGAAGAGTTGAACCATCAGAACCGCAGTTTCGGACCAGCAAACACAAGTAGTACTGCAACCAACCACATACCGCCGATCATTAGCTGCAGCTTCAGACGTCCCCAGAAACCTTGTTCTTCACTCATCCGCTGCAAAGTCTTCATACCTTTACCTGCCACACCCATAGCTGAAACGTTTTGATCAAGCCCCTCAAGGGCACGATCCAATAGTCCTTTGTCTTGCTCCAGAGTGAATTGAAATTGCCGCGCTTGCTGTTTAAGCTGAGCTGCCATGCTCAACAACGAGGTCGTGATGTTTTCGTGTTCTTGAGAGGATTTGAGCAGGGACTGCTCCGTTTCCCGCAGATTTGAAAATCCGGAGGTCTTGCTTTGAGGTGACTGATCTTCATCATCAGGCTTTGCCTGTCTTCGTCGTATATTTGAGCTTGAGAAGAGCTGATCTCGTTCCTCCTCCCGTGTCTGTGATACAGGCCCTGCTCCCTGAGAAGCAATTGGAACCGTTGCGTCTGTCAAGGTGTCCGCATCATTGGACTGGGCTGTTTTCCGCCTCTTACTAGCGCGTAGCTGCTGGAGCACATCATACATTGTTTCCACCTCAACATCCTCTTCAATGTACCTTGATTCGTTGCTGTTCTTCCCCGTGCTTTCAACTTCTCTTCCAATTTCTTCTACTTTGCTGCGTAACCTCTTGATGATCATACGCTTCTCAGCCAAATCTTTGATTGCTTCTCGTTTGGTTCGCTGTACCTTGATACCTTGAACGTTTTGTTCCAGCTTGAGCAAAAGTGTCCGAGCACTCTCAATACTACGCAGCCACTTGGTGCGATGGAAAGGTAATGGAGACCACAGTTCCGCTTGGACTCTTTTCTGCAAGGGTGCTAACTTCCGGTTGAGTGAATCGTCTGGTGTTGGAATGAATAAAATTAGATTTTGGTATCGGACTAACATGCGGGACAATGTTAAGTAGTTTGGATCATGTTGCAATGGCACAGAGGCCTGCGTTGTGCTTCGCGCGGTTGTTTCCATTACAAGATATGAAACAGACGCACCAAACTACACGAGAGCAAGAGATGGTATGGTAGCAAAGATGTGTTCGCATTACATGGTAGGTAGACCCAACCAAACGACGTATGGAGACGGTGTTCTCCAAGGCTGCGGTGACACAAAAGTACGTAGTCCTGCAGTCAACCGTATTTCCCACGCTTCCATCTCGGCACTACAAAGCGACCATGTTGGATGTGCTTAACCTTTATCACTCCTCCTCCTTTCCTTATTTGTTCTTACATTGTTAGTCGTTCAACTTTGCAGCCAGTACTATGAGTCCTCTCGCTGCTTGGACTATGATTCGTTCCGCTGGTACGGTATCACAATTTCCAGACTCACTGTAATTAGATCTGTCCATTCGAAAGGAGCCTGTTCGGAAGCTGGACCACATCCAACCATAGCAGGGCGCATATACAGGTGCCACCGTCCAACAATCAATGAGTGGATGATATCACTTCTCAGCTCTCAATGTATCGTACATCAACAAGCCACCCTAGCACTTGACTGCATGTCATCCGCTGAAGTAATGATGCGAGCACACCACTTTCGTCCATCGGTTTCGATGATCGGCATTTAGGGCTCAACTGTTAACACTTGTCTTTGGTCTATGAAGTAATCCGGTGCTTCTGTTAACTTCACTGTATGGCTGGTCCAGAAGGGGAGGTCGTGACAGGATAACGACGTATGGACCTAATGGATATCATTCTGAAGAACATCAATGGGCCCGAGACTCAAGTATGGGTACTGAGTAGTACTTTAATCCAAGCATCCCAGGTCGGGGGCTAGTTCCAAGCAACCAGTGAGATGGGTGTCATGGCACACTCTTGCCTCGAGTAACTTCATTGTACACCAAATGACAGATCGGGGATCGATATAAACTTTCAAGAGGGAAGGTCAACATCGGGCAATATTCAAATGGGTGACTTACATAAGAACCGGAAGCACATCCTACCTGACAGGTATCGGGTCTTCTATCAGTCGTACAGAGCTCTTAATGCACCAAAAAACACAAACGGAGTAGTAAGAGCACGCAAGCCCAGCTAAATCACCTGATGTTGACTGCCGCTGCCAAGACCAAGTGAAGGATTACACGTCCGTCAACCAAGGTTTTAATCAAGAAAGAGCCATAAGCAGAGCTTGCTACCCCGAGTAGAGGGCGACCTGGTGCAACAGTCGGACGACGAGTTATCCGCAAATGTGAGGTAACGATTGAAGAAGTCAAATATTGTAAAAATCCGCCGCCGAAGCTGTAGGGCATATTCGAAGCAGGCACTTTTATCAAGGACAAATTGTCCAATTGAGTTTTTGTCTCTGGTTCGAATCCGGGGTCGGAAACGCCTGCTTACTTTTCAGGGCTGCTGGTTGAGATGCTATATGAGCCCTGACTCAGGGCATTCTATGAAGCTGCGGAACCATGTGACAAGCGCCGCCCGGCTCAATGAAATCGAAAGAGGCAGCAATATCCTTAACAATCTCCTTTGGTGGTTGTGCCTCAGTTTCCAACTCACGAAGTAGTCAAGCTAATCGTCTTTACTTACAGCGTGAGTGTGTCGTTACCGCAGCCTTGCTCCAGTAGCGACGGTATGTCTGTGAGAGCAAAGGGAATGTAACACGGTTCAGAGCGAGTAGGACAGTATCGAAAGAATACACAGAACGAAACTTAATGTTCGAGGAAACAAATGCAATTGTATTACGCCACTGACGGACAACCTCAGGTAAGAATCTACTTTACCCGTGTACTACTACTGAAGCACATGGATCAACAGCCTGCCTCCCCGCCCCTACGTCAACGTCTTTCGCACACACACCCACAAATTCATCTCCGCGTTGACAGTCAGCAGATCACCCCAGATCTGCTTCCACTCCCACCTCTCACTCCCTCCAGGCAGGCCGTTGATCCACCCCCTCATATCCACCAAATACTCCCCCGTTCCCCTCTCGGCCCACAAATCCCTCCTCCAACTCACCTCCCCCGTCTTCCTCATATACAACCAACTCTCCCCCTCCGACCCCCTCACCTCATAATCCCCACCCCGCCCGTGCACATCCAGCACCATCACCCCTCCCCTCTCGACCATTCTCGGTCGTTCATAATACAGCACACCTGTTGCACAGGTGGCGTTGTCATATCGGAAGTAAGACTGATATTGTGTCTTCTTCCCTTCGTTTGAGATAATCTGCCCCAGAAGGGGAGATTGTTCGAGGCCAGCGAATCCCATGAGCTGGATATTGGAGGGACCGTTGTGAATGCCATGGTTCATTCTTAGGTCTGCTGGAAAGACACCTCTTGCTGGGTGCTGTGGTGGGTCGGGAAGGGTTTCACCCGTGATTGGGTGTCTTGTCATGAAAGATCGACGGTTGTCGATCGGGTAGAATACTGGTTGTGGTGGTGGCGGTGGGATGGTGAAGGAAATTCTTGTTGTGAGACCTAGTGGTCCTGGAGCGACGACAGCTGGTTGCGGTGGTGGTGGAAGGGTTTCTTCTTCTTCGCTGTCATCTTCGACATCTAAAAGACACAGATTAGCAGATGCGAAGGTGAGTGAAGGGTATCAGACTTACCAGTGGCGCTCTCCTCACTCTCTTTATCATCGTCGTTGGCACCATCTATTTGTTCAATCAGCACAACGCAGACAATCAAAGAAAAAGAATACTTGCCTCGAGCACTGCCCTCAGTGTCCACTACTTCACTGTCGTCCATCACAGCATCATCGTTCTGTGTACTCGCCATTGCAGCTTGAACAAAGATCGTTTGTTAGTCAAGATAAGAAAGAGTGAGTAGCAACAACAAGACCTTGTAAAGGAAGATCGGTTCCTCTGACAGAGGTGAGTGTGACAGTGTTGATATGACAGCGCAGTGCAGGTATCGCACATAATGCACCACCGCAACAAAACAAACGCGGCAAACAGCGAACATGCAAACGAGCACATAGTGCAGAGTGACATACCTCTCGCGCTCGCCTCCTGCGCATGCCCTCGCCCCTGTCGTCCGGCCTTGGCGCAGTTCCCGCACAGAGGGCCCTCGGGGACCACCCTGGCGGGAACTGCAAACCTGCCGTCCGAACGTGGGAAGTCATGCTTGCACATGGCGCAGTGATAGCCGCTGGCCATTTCTTGTGATCTGTGGAGGACGCCCGTTAGCTTATTTGCGCTTTCAAACTTGCTTGAAGGGAGAGGTAAGTCCTTGGGGAATGGGTTGGCTGTGGTCTTGCTGTTCTGAACCGAATATGGTGTCGTTCAAAGGCTCAGGAGGACACCAGTGGGGATTTGCGTATCGATTCCATCAGTCTCTCATTGGTGATTCAGTATAGTTGTGCTCATATATCTGTTGCTTTGTGTTGGATATGATGGCATATTTGGAAGTTCTCGGATGACCACCAGTGAGGGGACTGGGTCATGGAAGAGGCTTCGGGGGATCAAGTCAGCACATTCACGCAATGCAACAACATCGAAGCATCAACCACTTAAGGCTAGCGGTTTTCTCGAATGGATGTCACGGGTTTAGAAAGAGGTTTGGGCATGTCGTGGACAGGGAAGAGACACCAGCATGATTGTGAACACGGTCAAGACTCTTCGAAGGGAACCGGCCAGTCTTGAAGCTGTATGAAGGATAATTGTGAGCACTTTTGGCCGATGATTTAGTCACTTGCGGCAGGTCCTGCACCTGCGTCTCAATGCGGATGCTTTCATCAACGAGAACTCGCAGGAAGCAGCCAAAGAGGGTATCTGGCAGCTTGGGGCATTCCAGATCAGCAACTTCACGCAGGTCTTCATGGACACGTCTGAGCGTGGACTTGAGGGATAGCTCAATCGACTCAGGACAGCAGCTCAATGCTCAAACATTACGAGGAGACGTCACTATCGGCCGCGTGGCAAAACAAGGAACGAAGCCTGCAAGGTTAGTACAGTCATACTGGATATGATCGGAGAACTGGCGAGAATTTGGAAGATTCCGAAGATAGGCGATAATGGCTTGGTAATAGCTGTGTCGAACACGTCTCTGGAGACGCCTTTCAGCAGCATGTTTGAGAGGTTGGTAAGCACAAGAATCACCTGGTGGGAGAACGAGGCCAATCAATTCCGGGACAGAAGTGTGTCAATAGTGTCTCAACGCTGGCACTTGTCGGATTTGGAGCCTCAGATGCAGATTCGTGGCAGTGTCGAGAAGCCAAAGCACAATCTGATGACTGAGTTTCGCATCTCTGGCTGTAAGTCATGCTACCCACTGCGAAGCTGGTCCGTTGGTGGCAGAGACATTCAGAGTCATGGACACGGCAGTCTTCATAAGGTTCCGAAGGAGTCGAGTGCCTCATTTCCCTTGCAGCAAGATGATCCTTTTGTGGCAGTGTGGAATGGCGAAAACAATGGTGCCGAAGTTGTGCCGGAGGAAGTCGGAAGATAGGGGTATGACAGTGCGGACTCTTTCATCTTGATTGTTGCTGTTCACGTTATGTTGGTTCCTTCTCTTTCTCATCCGTGGGATCACTTTGCATAGACATGAGGGAAGGAAACAATTTTCACCGACGAACAAATGCTGGGCGTAGGTGTCGGTGACAAGACAGCACCGAAGGTTTGTTCGTTCGAAGAGCTAAATCACAGAGGTCAATGTATTCACAGACCCTGAAGGTTAGTATCTGGGTCCAGCGACTTTCCATCACAATCACCGGGCTGTATGCACTTAGTTGCACATCAAGTGGACGGTTTTTGCACATCCTGGGCCTCAGGTATGGGTGTTACAGTCGTCACAGCAATCCCGAGAGTCATTGAAGAAGTGGTTCACGAGATAGAACATACCTTTGTGTGATTGTGTCGTTGAAGAAAGAGAGGAAAGAAAGTTGAGAGTGCAGACGCAAGAGGAGGGTAAAGTATGTGTGGGAGTCTCGGCATACGACAATACGATATGATTGTATTGGTTGGGCTACGGGGTATGATCAAGCTGGTATTGTCGTGTACTGTCGTCGTGGCGGGAAGACTCAAGGGATGGGAACATCCATCCAGAAGAGTATGTAGCTACAAGTATACGAACCCAAAGTCCGAACCGGACCTCACCTTCTCACATCGGTGAGAGAGCGGCGAGGTCGCTCTTCTTTATTTTTGCTTTTTGTCTATTTGTATCTTGTTGTGTCAGTCATTTTAGTTGGAATGTGTGGGGTGGTCGAGAGAAAGGTTGTGTGTGCAAGGTGGTTGCTGGTCTCTGCGTGAGTACGTAGGGACGTACCTCCCAGTGGGTCGACCGTGTCACATGAGGTTTGTGTACCTAGGTACATGTACCGATCCACGAGCTCGAAACCGTGGCAATAAATGCTCTTTTCATGGTTTACGTAAAATGGATCTACCTACGCGATCTTCTATCGGTCTTCGTCTTGATGAAATAACCTGGTCTGATGCGAACAAACAGCATGGTAGAGTAGTGGCTGCTTGAATACCTACTTACACTATCCCTACCCTCCCAGTGCTGTCCCATTCATACTCTTCCCAATACTCACCTCGCTCACCTCACCTTCCAATCTGTCCCCCACACTCTCACCTTCGTTCTCCACGATCTCATCCACCTTCTCCGCCTCCTCCATCTCTTCCTCCTCCTCATCCACAACAAGCCCATACCTCCGCGCAACACGTCTCGCAACACCCTCTCCACTCCACCACGCGCCCGTCGTAGTTCCCAACGCAACAAAAGGAGCCGTATGTTCGCCCGCCAGCCACAGTCCCTGGCCATTGTCCCCTAACCCGGCGGTACTCCGCATAATTTCGATGTCTTTGTCGCCTTCCGCGAGGCCGGTTTGGAAGCAGCAATATGAGCCGTGGCCGGCGAAGGGGTCGGTCTGCCAGGATGTTAAGTAAAAAGAGGTTGGGATGCATATTTTAGAGGTTGGGCTGTAGTTTGGGAGACGGGAGTAGAAGGGTTCGGCGAAGGATTGGAGGAGGTGGTTGTACGGTTTGGAATGAGGGGAGTGAGGAGCGAGGAGGCGTGTAAGGTAAGTGCCGCAGTCGCCGTGCATGTAGAATAGAAGGGTTGGCTGGGCTGTTGGGGGTGGAAGGTGGGCTAGGGATACGACTGATTGGTTCCATGTCGTGGACAGTTTTGAGGCTGGATCGGGATGGTATTGTGGATTGTAGAAACGGATGAAGCATGGTGTGTCCGTTGAGGGCTGGGAGTTGTCTGCTGATGGTGATGAAGTGCCAAGCCAGAAGGGCTGTGGGAATGTGATGTAGAGTTTTTCCAGTGCGCCATAGCCTATGTTGTCGATGGCGCTTGAGAGACGAGGAGGTAGAGGTGGTGTGAAAGCGGAGGACTTGTTCCTTTTGAGCCAGCCAAGAGGGCAGGTGACAATGACCTCGTCGAACTCGTGTTCAGCACCGTCTGCCAGTCTTACCTTGACAGCGCTTCCTTCAGCTGACTGGCGGTATTGTATGTGCTTGACTTCATGGCCAAGGCGGACGTTAGCCTTCATCAGAGCAGGCCTCGCCACCTTATGCAATATCTTTTGGTAGGTACTTGCCACGAACACATTTTCACCTTCGAGGCATTCCTCAAGAAAGAAGAATTTAAGAGATTGTCGCTCAATGGGACTTCCAACAAATTGTCCCCACATTCTGGAATCGTCCTTCAGATCTTGTGTTCTGCCGCTGTCACCACCAAACTTCCCTGACCACACTTCTGATAGATAGTCGAATAAGCTTGTCTCTACGTCGATAGTTGCAGAATTCTCGTCGCTGTATTTGAAAGCTTCCACGATTGTATCCCAGAACTCAGCATCCAGCTCGCCAGATTCCTTCTCTGTCCTTTTCTTCCCTGTCACATCGATGACCACCGATCCTTCTTCAGGTTCCATAATTACTGTTCGTGTCTTCTCAGCCAGCCTCGACATCGGATTGCCTCTAGTGCCGTGAATCCAGTTTGAGCCAGCGTCAACTAGATGACCCCCGTTTTCAACTTGGTGAACCCTTCCCCCAATACGATCCCGGGCTTCGAAGATTGTAACTTGTGCCCCAGCTCGAGTCAAGATATCTGCACTACGTAGGCCTGAAACTCCAGCACCCACAATTGCCACCTTGGGCAGTCTGCCATCATAGACTCGCTCCATGCTGGATCCCGAGTCGCTATTCTGGAGCTCAGTCGTTGGAGGATGGTGTCGGCTTGACGCCAGATCAGAAGCTATTCGAGACATTGCTATCGATCAAGTGAGGCAATGAATGGTGCAGAGCAACCATGCAATTCGTCATACGCAGGGCCGATGAGGGACGATAAACAAGACTAATAATGCCCCCTGAATCCCTTGGTATCGGAATGGCCGCTGTGCAAGGTGTGACTCGCTTCGAGTGAGGAATCAATTACTACTGATCAACATTGTTCTTCCTGTTCGTCCATTGACATGGTAAACGACACTGGCTGTGCAGCCTGCTCAAAGAAATCAGATAAGTCATTGACGTGCTAAGAGGGGCAAATTGTACAAGTGTAACGTAGTGATTGATGCTGGAGTTGTTCGGCCGTTATCTAGGTACAGAGTTACTAATTCATTACACGTCCAACTGAAGGTTTTATATCCACATCTTGGCAAAGCCCCGGCCGGGTTATCCTCGGCTTCCTGCTCCAAGTTGCCAATGGGCTTTTCGTTTGTCTCTCAGAAGGCTTGACTCGCATGCTGTATATGCTGGTGCCCCTAAGTAGATCTTGCTTCAAGTCCGCCGGAATTCTCGTCTGTATTACGCTCAAATTCATGGTGCCATCATCTTTGTCATCGCCACGCGCCCTGGCTGAGTGATAGTAGCCCTTGTACGCAGTCCATATCCGTCCCTTTACCTTCTCCACCTACCGGTATCGGCCGGGGTTCTTGTCCTTTCGTCTTTGGGGTGCTCACAGGCCGACTTGACTCGGTCCTGGAACTATCAAGCTCGTGCAGAACAGTGCTACGTGGAGCAGATGGACGCGTGCGCCGTAAATCGTGCACTGCATCACGCGTGCCAGGAAGCCAATTCTCCTTCTCTGAGTCACTACCTGAGTGCTGTCGGCGATGACCAGTTTTCTTAGCTATCGGACTTGATTCGTCGTATGCCCCATCGGATCTTTGTAGGCGTGCCACGGAAGATTGTATTCGTGCAAGTCCGGGTTTAGTCCTAGGCACCGAGTATGTCCTGCGGAGGTTGTGTTTAGAAATATTGGGACTAAGTGCTTGTGACCTCTTCTGGCTAGCTGATCTCATCAAGCCGAGAGCGCCAACAGCGGAACCGGTTGCTGCCTCCTCAGCGCGTGCTGCAAGGGAGCTGCGAGAGCCTCGATCGCAGTAAAACTCCCAAGTCCTTGCATCCCGCGACCGACCAGGGGCACCTTTAACAGCAGCACTTGTATCCTTGAATTGAAAGGCGCTCGCTACATCACTCTGCGCTCGTGTCAAGCCCGGGCTCCTCTTGTTGAGCGCATCTGGTGGAGGTGCCCGCTCTTTTGGTGGTGACGGTGTGGCCTCATTGTTCACGCGTACTTTTACAGATCCATCCGCATTAACAGCCAGGCGCACGAAGGATGAGGTACGTCGTAAAGACTTAGGATCTTTCGGGGAGCCATCTTTGTCGCTTACATCGGCACTTCTACCGCTCATCTGTTCGTGGCTTCGTTTTTTCGTGATTTGCGTAGCGGATTGAGTTTCGGCCGAAAGCGGGCTCGTATCAGTCAGTGCAATTTGACTTGTTTGTGCGGGACTTTCAAAGCTCGAAGGCGGAGTCGAGATGGGCGGACTTGTTTTCGGTGCTGCATTGGCCAGTACAGGGTCAGTTGGAGTAGACACAGAATCAGAATCGTTGAGAATGGCTTTCAAATCGGATGTCCGTGGAGATGGGTTATCCTGCTTTTTCTGTGTTTGTCCATCCGGATTAAGTAGCATCTGTTCACGAAGTACCTCTTGGCTGTTTTGCGGACTTGGTAGCTGAGAGGTAGCCTCAGTGGGTATACCATTCCTAAAGTGTGGAATGAGCTCGTGTGGGAGAAGTGGCTTCGATTTTCTGCGATCGTTTTGCCGGCGGTTCTGGAACCATATCTATGGCCACCTTAGCTTGACATTCGCGACGTGTCTCCAGGAAGCCTACCTGAACCTCTTTCTCACCCAAGTCTACCTGCTTCACAAGGTTAAGACGCCCCTCTTTATCTGGCTTCGAATTTTTCTGATAGGCCGATTCGAGTATTGCATGGTCGCGTGGACTACATAATCTGTTATTCAACCAACGCTCACCAACCAGACTGTCAAGCACAAACCTAGTCCTTCTTCTCTTTTGCTTCGATCCACCAACAAAGTCAAGCTGGGACGACTCGTTCTCGGAACTTGGATGTGCATGGGAAGGGGCATAGATTTCGTCGTGACTATTGGCGTTCGAGGCAGACATAGAGGGATCTGACATGGTTCAGGAAAACAGCACGGACGACATGTAAGCGTGCACGATGTGAGAGCTCATGAACGAGATAGAGGGCAAGGATGAGGAGCACAGTTCCAAGGTCAGCACTTTGCCGATGCGCGCCAGAAACGCGTGACTGAGCGTGACGTTGATCGACTTAGCGTGCCAAGACTTGAGTTAGTGGTCAACATTGGCACTACACTAAACTACATGCCAATTTCTCATATCCCTATCTCGACTATGACCGCCAGTCTCCCATTCGATTGCTAAAGCAACTTAAGAAATCCGGATGAAGAAGGCCGTGTTATTCTGTGCTTTTCTACCTGTGCGTCTGGCCTGAGTCATGCTTTGCTACCCATTTCTCTGCTCGGTCATCATAAAGAATACTCAAATTACGCTTATCAACCATGACATGGCCGTCCAAATGATTTGCGATCGAAACATTCATTTCAGTCACAAGACAGAGAGTATGAGTGGTTGGTCTTCAATACCAATTACACCGGACACCGTGTGGCGAGAACCGATTAGAGCCCCATCCCCAGCTTTATTTTGGTCATGGGTGGCCTTACACGATTCGCAATTCGTCGTCAGATGTTGCCCGTTGCCCGTTGCCCTCTGCCCTCTTACTACTTCCAATTACCTACTGTATAGCACATTTATAGCCTTTTGAACGCTATGATGATAGCATACCAAAGTACGTTTCATGTTGGCACAACGCTCATCGATGTCCAATCACCCTGGAGCACCAGCTTGGCAACAGGACATACTTCCTTATTTGCCACAACCCCAATCACTACTAGTCCAGGCCTTTTCACAAGGTAAGAATAGCTATAGCCGCCACCGGATACTCCTTTGCCGATATCTTATCCATTCAAGTCTATGTTACCACCGTTGCACGGCGCTCTACTTTCCGCTCCCGACCTCGGTATTTCTCACACGAACTCGGAACCACTACGAACGCTTTGATATTCCCTCATGATCTAACCAGCCAAAGTCTACTCAATCGTCATCAATAACGTCTTGAGCTGATCTGAAGAGTCGTTGCAGAATGTGCCTTTTCCCACTGCATAGTCGCAAATCTGACCGATGATCATTCGTGCCACCGAATGTCAGATGCCGGTAGTCTGCTTGACTCAAGACAAAAGTCAGGCCTTTACGAAGCCTAGATCTCATACGTGGTGAGTTTAACAGAAGCGCAAAAGCACTACACCCAATGAGATTAGCTGCACGGAGAATATGGGTAACGATGACATTTCCTCTTTCAGGTTCGTTGGCTCAGACACCTTACTCTCGAAGCCAGGCTACCATCCTGAACGTGGCTTCTATCATTTTCCATTTTCCTTTTGGACCCAGTGCTATGCCTGGTTCTACATCTGCAGCGCTGTAGGAGGAATTCGTCAAAGGTGTGGTGGATTGCCTCGACGTACATTCTGTTCTTGAACCGTCCAATGCCTTTCCACCAACGAAGACATACACACAAAATCTTTTTTTAACATTCTTTCCACCCCCTTTGAACATTCGCCTCCATGGGAGGGAACGATGGCTTGGCGGCGCAAGATTCTATGTGCACATTAACTACATAACAATCAAGTCCGGGCAAACCTTATTGCGTATTCAATTCTCGATAAAAATCAACCACGATGATGAAAATTGCTATTGCAGGAACCAACGGTCTTGCGCAGTTTGTTGCCTACTATCTAAGTCAAATTACGTCTCACAGTTTTGTCTTTCTCTCTAGGACGGTTCGATAGCATCACTTCTAAAAGTCTACGATTGATATATACTGACTCTATCTAGACGAACTCCGGTCTCAAAGAACGTGACTGGCAAGTACTTGTTGTTTCCTATGAGAATCAACCAGCTCTTTCCTACACTCTCAAAGGCATCGACGTGGTCATTTCGACGATCAGTGGGGAGGCTCAACTTGCGCTTGCTGATGCTGCCGCTATAGCACAAGTTCGCCATTTTGTTCCTTCCGGTTTTTCTGGGCCTCAACAGTGTGCACCACAAACCGTAGCAGCATCCACAAATGAATGGCAAACTCTCATCTCACGCCTCGATCATCACGAGTCGCATTCAGCCATGCGCTACACCATATTTACATGCGGAATCTTTTATGAGCAATTTGGTCCAGGCGGCTTAAACGGCATGCAGATCAGCACTGTCCTCAGCCAGAATGCTGGTATCGGCGACGAAGGAGCCTTCCTGGTTGACCTACGAGCAGGAAAGACGACCATACCAATTGTTCCTGGTGGCCGCCAAGAAGCTGTCATATGCATGACAAGTGCTCGGGACGTCGCACGATACATCGTCGCTGCCATGCAGACCTACGAAGAAACGGCGATGTGGCCCAACGAATTCAAGTTCTGCACTGAGCGCATGACAATGTCAGAACTACTCAACATATGCTCTAGAGTTCGAGGTCCGTACTACGTCCACTCCTCTTGTCCTTGTATTCGTTGGAGGAACGTATCTGATAGCGTCGTCTCTAACCTCAGTGTTGACGGTGCAACTATTGAACACGCAGATTCTAACCATGACAATCGTGTAGGAACGCTTTTTCCACCTGCTTTCGTTTCTCCCCAAGCACTACAGAAAACGATCACTCAAGCCGAATCATCGAGAAATGCCCGCCTCTATTCGAGCACGTCTCAGCTGCTTGCCTGCGCAGAAGGCGCATTTGATATTTCCCCTGCCAGCATCAACCTTCCGGCTACAATACTGGCATTGGCACGTACGGAAGAGCCTGCAGAGCGCTTTGAAGAGTGGCTCAGTAGTGTCTGGACAACCCCATCGAGCGCATCGACAAGCACCGCAGCGAGTGCAAGTCTCGGCGTCACTTCCCACGACACAAGCCGAAGCTCAAGCGCGAAATCTGGAACGAAGTCACGGTAGTCACGACGATCTGTGTGGCAAAACCAAACGGGGGTCAGCAGTTCAGGCAACGATCGCAGGATGGCTGGCCTTGTAGGGCTACAAAAGACCTACAGCCGGCTGGTCCGAAGAAGCAGGACTAAGCGCGATATTTAATCAGCCAATCAGAGTTGCAGAGTCGACGACCCCACACGATGCATGTCAGGCACAGCCTCGTACGTTCCTCGGTTGTGATTGGTTACTCGTGACTGACCTCATCTGGCATTAGATGATCTACAGATCTTCGTACTACCAAGTACCACGCGACTTGTTGATCGAGGTCATGCTAACTCGAGGCGGCAAGTCGATGCTGATTAGGGCGTTTTTATGAATTGGGGATTTCGGTTTGTAGCGTTGATGGTTGGGTGGAAAGGGTCATGGGCCATGCAAGGGTATTTGGCATAGGCGGCGTCACTTGGGCCGGGTCAATAGATCCATTGGCGTTCAATCTTATGGCTCTTTTCTGATCACAATCAGGTATGGGTTGACAGAGAATGAACTCGCGAACCCTGCCTAGACGAGTAACGATTGGCAGTACTTATGATCGCTTATACCTTCTACTGCTTTTCTTATTGCCGCACGGAGGGAGACAAGCGAAAGTGGCTCCTGATCATGTCGGCGAGAGTCCTCAGAACGACAACTCTTCTCACCCTCTGATTTGACAGTCCTAAGTCCTGATGCCTGCCTATCCACACAGGACGAATGACGATAGCAGGAGAAATCACAGTGGCAATCTGTAGGGCTTAGCATGTTCAACCAACCACCGGTTCAATCTCCCTCTCTGATGGCAATAGCACGCATCCAGGCTTTTACACTACTTGTGGCCACCCCCACAAACAGTAGATCTACAACCAGCCGGAAATGCAGGATATCAAATCCGATGAAGACCAACAGCTGGACGGCTAGAACACATCAAATCACCAACAACGTTATTCATAGCCGAAAGGTTACTGTCAGTCCCTCCAATCAATCCACACCTCTTCAATCCTTCACTGCGCACAAGCATTCGTTTCGAAGCAGGTACGCGCAGTATATTGCCTTGTGGATACTGGTAGGTTTGAGAGCCAGGCCTCCTATTATTCCTCTAAATTCACAATTCTGGTCTCTTACTCGAGTCTACGATGATATTGTAATCTTACTCCTAGCACTGATCATGATCACCTCCATGATCGACATTGTCGTTTATTCCTCCCTTTCGATTCAGGCAGGAAATGAGCACCAGTGTCGCCCTGACACAGCCTCACAGTTGCATTTCCAAGTCAACATCGAACAAAAAGTGCATATCGCACACCGCAATTTCTATCCCGTAGAAGTCAGCCTTCTGTACGCCACTGAACCTCTCTGCAGTCCTCTCACAAGCTCCTTGCCTGTACCGGCTGCCCGGGCCTTCGACGGTAGAGTCACAAATTATGGATGACTCGTGACCAAAGACACATCAGATCCCGCATTTTGCCAAAAACGGTATGAAATTCGCCCTTCGTAAAATGAGAAGCCTTCACTACCCTTCCGCCATGTCTACCAGTAATATTCCTGCACCGTAAGGAGACAGCACCTCCTTCATTTATCCAGTGCTACCACATCTATGATACCGTCCTCATCGGTCTGATACACTCTCATACCAACACTTCAAAATCACCAGTCCACAGATGCCTGCTACGTTGGACGTCCCGTCCTTGCTACACTCGAATTTGACATACAAGGCTGAGTGCTCATTCCACGGCCTATACATTACACCCACACCTATTCCGCCACAACTCTACATTTACACTTGCGTACCACACCCTTGTCATCCCAAACCACAGCTAAAGTCTCCACGAGCAAATCATCCTCTATTCCCAAGAGCACAGTCTACCGCCACCGAGGCGACCTCGTTCTTATCCTGGAATTTGCAACCAGAAAATAGCGTACAAACACAGCCCTGCCTTCAACTTCGATTTCCCTGCTCTACCTCTTAAGTCTAACCAAGTTTCGTCTCGTTCATCCAAGATGCTGACTCCCCTTCCTACGTCCAGTATCTCTACCTAGACTCAACTCTATGCCCTCACCCTCTCCAAGTAGTTCAATACATCACAATACCGGCACAAACTCTTTTCCGCAAGAATCGTCCTTCAATCACCCAGCCCATTAATTTCCAAGTTCAAACCACACAGCAAAACCGGCACATCCAACATCAACATTTGACTCAGATATCGACAAGCTCAGAACTCGCACTCGCGCCAATGCACTGACCCGCCAGTGCCAAATCCATCGATATCACCATCGTCATCACAATACCGATCTACCTACCTACCCACGCACCTACGAAGTTATCCAAGGCCCTCTGAGCGCACAACATCTAACAACTCAACTACCTCTCCAATCCGCTAGCTATGCAGTCACACAGCCAAAGATCCTCCGTCCCTTTCAAGTCATGCACTCAGACATCTCAGCCAGCCAGCACCGCCCACCACCACCGCCACCGCCACGAACGATCGAACTGCTGGAGACGCACAATGCAAATCATGCGAAACGCCACCGTTCCTCTGCGGCCCAGTACTTCCATTTCCTCTGAGTGGAATGCGTGAAAAACAAGCAAGATGTAAGAGGGGCACTAGGTATTCGCTTACCTGGAGGCATAGATCTTAAGAGAAGACGACGGAGGATGACCTATGGAGAGAGGATTGAGAAGGAGCTGTGGATTTCCTTGGACGAGCACTGTCTCTGCAGGTAGATTATGCTGCTTTTACGGCATACGATAGGCTTGAGGCGAGGCGTGATCAAGATAGAGTGCAGGCATAGAATGAGAAGAAGAATTGTTTTTCAGAAATGTAATTTCACATCAGTCACAACACTTAGACTTCTGCGATAAGCTATACTGTACAGTTATGAAATGCTCTTCAGTTTAAGACATGCTCATCTGTAATGTGATGCTCTCCGGAAACTTCCAGTGAACCGAACCAAACCAATCCAGCCCAAGCCAAAAAACAAACCAAGAACCGTGCCCATGCCAATGTCAATAATCATAACAATAGTCATATCAATCACCAATACTAATAATCATACCAATACAGTCAACGCTCTCCAACAATGAAACAAACCAATCACAAGCAATTGTGCAATGATCCTCCTAGGTATTTCGGTGTGAATGTTCAATCGTAGGAAATGGCTCGATCTGGCCTTGACTCTAGAGAGGTCGATGGCCAGCAAGATAGTACTCCAGAAGGTTCCTCTGACCTTCATCTTCAAAGTATGAAAAGAAGAGTTTGTCGTCATTCATGATACCATATAGTGCCTGGCAGTATGACACTATGGCTCTTTTGATGACGTGGTCGTAGTTGAACATGCAATGCACTGCCCATTTGCATAGCATGTCCGCTTTGTATTTGTTGAGGGTATGGCCTTCCAAGGCGGCTCTGTTGAGGATAACAGTAATAGCACTTGTGCCAGACTCGATGAGGAAGGGCAATTTCTTTGTTGGTGGTGTGGGAAGGTCGGCGATGTTATGTTCGTTGATTGCTTTTTTCATGTAAATGGCCATGGTTTCCTCCATGTTTGCACCGTGCATGATGGCTTGACTCTCACTAATGTGTTTCCATCTGCTGCGAATAGAATACGGGTTGTAGGTGCTGTCGATGCCGAATGAGTTTGGCTCAGGTGCGGCGTCTGGCTGTATTTGAAGCTCGAAGATTGATGCTGCTGCAATGTCGACGTCTTCTTCGGTGATAGTTTCCAGTGACTTCTCGGGTGTGGTGAGTGTTTCTTCACCTTTCGTCATAGCCTCTACAGCACTATCGATGAGGCGGAGAGGGTCATCTGCGATATTGATGATGTGGTTGATGTTTTGGTCACAATATATGAGTCTTCGATCAACTCCGTCATTTGGAAGAGCTGTGCGATACAAAATCAACGCGTAAAGAACCATGTACAGCCAGTTCTGTGCCCATGGCTTGAAGTTGTTGATGAGTGGAGTGATGATTTGGAGGAGAACCTGTCGATTGTAGACAGGATTGATGACATTTTCTGTAGGGTTTTCCTTCTTGTCTTTGGGCTCGTTGACACTAGCAAGTTGAAAGACGACAATGTTCATGAAGTCATCATACTCTTTTTGACCTTCGATGAGTCGAGTACTGTGTTGTTCCATGATCACCTTGAGTTTGCGATATCCAAGTGGATGCAAGGTCTCTTGTTTCAGATGCTTGCTGGCTGACAGGAAGAACTCGTAGGCCGTATCGAAATCGTACACCTGACTTCGCTTTGGCGGTGACTTGTTTCCTGATAAGCCCATATCCGGATATGCTTGACCATCTTTATCGATCATGTTGAGTGGTTTGCTGATCATTGCAGAATGTAAAACACCTTTCATCTCATCGTTGGTGATCTCTTTAGCGATATACGACAGCGCTGGTGGTCCATCATGCTTGAGAGGAGAAGTCTCTTGCCTTGGCTTGAATGAGGAGATCTGTCCTGGGTGGTGTCCGAGAGGAGACTGCTTCTTGGGAGAGATAGGGATAGGTGCAGTGCGTGTGTTCCAAAGGTTTTCCTTGGTCTTTTGGATGGCTGCAAAGTCGATATTGTTGTTCTCCTTGTCCTCCGCAATGAACCTCACAGGTTTGGTATGGTTATTGGTGTTGATGTTCTTGCTGGACGTACCCTTAGCTTCAGAAATGACTGCAGCGGAGAGATGGGACTCGACGTCGGCGCGGTCGTCAGCAGTGTTCTCGTTGAAACTTAATACTGCTTTGATCTTCGGCGTTGCCGGTCGAGTGATTTTCTCAGGTCGTATGGCTGGAGGTGCGGCCTTCGAGCTTGAGGATGATGTTGGTCTTGAGTCTTGGTATGGTTCTTTGTGTTCATCTTTGTTGTGATCTTTTGGTTGTGCCGCCTGGCCAATTCTAGAGGCTGGTCGACTGGTATGTGAACCATTCATAGGAGTAGCGACGATTCTAGGTCGTCTGATAGGAGCCGCGAGCAAGCGTGAGCTGGTGGTTGGCTTCGTAGCTTCGCTGTCAGCTGATTGAGTCGTCTTATGACTCGTTGTAGCAGGTTGTTCCGTCTCGAAGCCAGTGGCTGTCTTAGATGCATGCTTTTGACTGCCCTCAGCGTTGGTAGTGACAGTATGGTGTGGTCGTTCATCTCTCTTGGTTTTGTCCGATTTGGTATTCCGAGAGTCGCGTACCTCAGTACTGTCTTGGGTCACTGCTGGAGTTTCATTTGCTGCACTTTGCTGTTGCTGTTGTGCTTTCTCTTGGGCAAGCTTCTTCTTCCGTTCTTCCCGAACCTTTGCCAATGATGATTGCGGTCGGGCAGGATCTTTGGTCCTGTCGGCCGACTTCTTGTCAGGATTGTGAGGGTCGTTCTGCAGAGCGGTTTTGGCTTGTTTGTTGAGCTTTTCCATGATTGCTTGAGCTCCTTCAGGATCAAGCTTGTAATAGGTCCAATAGGTGGTCCGACTGTTGGTGCGGACTGTGGCATCGGCATCTTCAAGTGCCAGAAGCACAGACTTGGAGATCATTTCATAATCTCTGTCAGTGTGGAAGTATTTGTGGTATTCTTTCATGATGGTTTGCAACCAGGCCGTGCCGTTGATCTTCGGCCCTGCTGGCTTGTCCTCAAAAACCTGACAGACATGCCAAAGCATACGCGGACTATATGTGGAGAGTTCAATTATACTAGAAACAGCTGCAGCTGCAAACTTGGCAGTGACAGCTTTGGTAGAGGCGCATAACTTCAGGAGAACAGGGAAAATACGGTCGATATGGGTATGGAGGTCTCGCCCAAGAACTCGCGGCAACAGTGCCATCAACTTGCATCCTGCGTTAGAGAGTTGGGTTCGTTCAGAGGCTGCGCAGTCGAGGATTGAAT
>Ga0181471_100166_pt1 | contig 19526 bp, 24 predicted proteins | sample InSIn5gowninarea_FD_119083 | JGI IMG/M metagenome (GOLD analysis project Ga0181471, IMG submission 119083) | Clean room microbial communities from NASA Spacecraft Assembly Facility at Jet Propulsion Laboratory, Pasadena, California, USA -... ...
TAATAGAATAAATGAAGATGATTCTCATATTGAAGATCATGATCATGAAAATGATTCTTATGTAGTAAATAGAGTGATGTACGAGACTAAATTATTAGAAAGCGGTAAGAATTTACCTAAATGGTGTTCTATTGGTTTATACGTATTTGAAGCCCCTTTAAAATCGGATGATGATGTGAAGGCTTCTCAGTAAGTCCACTTCTCTGACTGAAAAGGGGTGCAGTCAGCTGATTTGATATTATGTTGAATCAACAGAAATATAGCAGATTCTCAAGATAGAATTGGAATTCTGGTCAAAGGTCTACAAGCTGCAAATAATAGATATATACCTTCTTTGATAATCCTAACATGGGAGGAGGAGAGTTTGGAGGAATTAGGAGAAAGGGTAAGTCAATCTTCCATTTTTAGCTGTTTAATATCCTTCGTTTTTATACGACCAATTAGCTAATAGAAGTCAAATAGCTGCAAATCTCCAAAGAACTCAATACGCTCAATAGAAAATCCATGGTCTCCCTCCAATATTCAGATGATATAGATGAAAGGTTTACTAAAGCTTTAGAAATTGCTATACCTGACTTAACTATAAAAGAACAACTTGTACTTCGATTAAATGGTAAGCGTACCCATCCCCCCTCACTCCTCGCATACACTTGCAATTGAAGAATTTGGTACTGAAAAGCTCGTTATAATATATACAGAAGTCATATCGAGTGTTTACCCAGCATGGCAAAGATTTATTGATACATCAGCTATGCAAATTCAACAAAGATCAAATGATATCGATTTAGCTTCTGAAATATTCAAGTATGGAGTAGAGTTGATAAACTCAATACCTGCTTTGATTAAAAAAACATTAGGACCAGTCAATTTGGAAGATGAAGACAAATGGAATCCTATTGTTTTACCTGAATTCAAGGAGGAAAAGGGGGATTTGTAAGTGATATCCCTATTCACTCCTCAACCAAATTCATAAGGTCCATATCGCATTCGTAAAATATTGGAGACTGGAGCACGCCAATATCTGCTGTGAGCTAACAACCCATTTGCTATCTTTAGACCATTCGAACTTGTTGATAGAATTATAGAATATTTCGAAAATGATCTACTGAGAGGTATAGATGATTTAGATTTATTAGTTACTCCATTAAGACAATCTGCTTTATTGGGACACTGTGAGTATTTCTTTTCTGTTGAGATTGCCTTTCAAATTTCCCTTTTCCGACTACTTAACTATTCCACCTCTTTCGTTTTTATTCACAAATCGATTTTGGCGATATTAATCGGAAAAAGGATAGGTGCTAAGTCTCTGACTCTTCCTGTTTTATAATTTAGCATTACCAATTATACCAGTATTACAATCACTCTCCTTTTTAGTTTTAGGTGAATTAAAAGATACAACATTAGAATTAAGAGTATTTAATTTATCCCCCAAAGAACTTAGAAAGTATAAAAACGGTTTCATGTCAACTATGAAATCAGCATATGAAAAGAAAATTGAACAAGTTGTTAAAGATATTTTACCTTCTCCTCCCCCTATTATATTGAATTTGCCTTTACCACCTGGTATATATAATTTACCATCTTGTACCAAAGATTGTATAGGTATAGTAACATCTATTATTTCTTCTTCATCTTTTTCAGATTCTTTTATACCTCTAGAAGTGCTCTAATGACTTAATAACCGTCAGAAATAGGTTGAGAAGCTGGGAGTGGCAGTGCTCAATTTGCATTGTCCTTTGATATATTTGTTGTATTCGTAACGTATATATCTTACTTGATATGACAATAATGTTTTTCAACAATGCATATAATCCATATTTATGGCTTTTCAAATAGCTTCTCAAAGCTTAATGTACTAGACTAAAGTTGCACAGCGATATTGCCTCAATTTCACTTATATCTTTCGATTGGCGTACTGACTATGTTATGTTACATACATATCAAACATACAGATTACAGAATATCTATTAAAATGACCCATACGAACAAAGAAGTAGCTAAAAAACTGCGGACCTCATTTGTTATCCAATATTATGCAATACTAAAGAATCAGAAACCAAGATTTATTCACTTTTATCATCATTCAAATTCTTGTTATGATAAACCTTGATCTTATACGGTCATCCCTTCTTCTTCTGCTCTCATCTTTTCCCCTAAATTGACATATTCTTCAAGACAATCTGGATTTCTTAAAGTAGCGGGATTTATACTTGATACAGGTGCACCATTTATCAATTTTCTGATTGGTACTGTTTGTTTTTTGGGATAATGGTGATATAAGTCAATATCAGTTATTTTCTGAGCGGATATCAATATCTGACTTGTTCCTCTTCGTACTCTCTGTTCTCTGCATCTTCACTTCCTGCCGCACCCCTTAGATAGTCGTTTCCTCCATCATGCTGGCCTTTACCTTTTGTTCACTGATATATAAGAGGGAACAACTCACCTTCTACTCTCTTATTTGTCAATGTAACGGGTATATCTGAAACTTGAATGATCTAACCATGTTTATTAGCGATAGCCCTCTTCGTATTGGCACTAGCATATAGGTAAATTGGATTTACCTTGGCTGGGACATGTCTAGCACTTCTAGCTAATCTAACATCTGTTTTTATCTTCTTGATCAAAACCTCATCTAACGATTTATTCTCTTTCATCTATGGTTTTAGATCATCCCCGTTAGTCACAAGCCTCAATCTTGTACAGCGTTAATTTCCATATAATGCAGAACTCACTTTAACAAATAAAACAACTTTCTCATCAGCACCTCCATCAACCATTAACCCAACCACTAACGTTTCTTCCACTCCTAAATTAGAATATCCTGTACCTTCCAATACTGAATAAATATCAGTTGGTCCGAATCTAATTCCACCTGGATTTAATACTCCATCTGATCTACCTAACATTAAGATACCACCTGAATTTGATGATCTGGATGGAGTGATTCGTACACTACAAAGATAGGATATATCAGCGTTTGTTATCAGAATTACAAATGACGTATAAAGATGAGATGGTATTGGCTTACTAATCTCCATGATCTACAAAGAAAGCTCATTAGTAAATGTAATAATTTGATTTGTACTATTCTACTTTCAACTTAAAACTCACACCAAGTTCCTTCTTCACACTTAAAGTAGCTCTCCTTAAACCTCTTCTTGGCTGACTCAACTTCCTCTTCAGGGAAACCATATCCTCCTAAAGGCCAAAATCCAAGAGGTTCAATCGGGAATGCTTTTCTGCAGATAAGTTCCCCGGGGTGATTTGGCGGACCATCTGTATCGAGAGCGCTATACCATAAACAACCTGATCAGCTTATCTGTGATTAGGTGAAATCATTTTTGATGATAGATTCAGCTCAGATCGTTAGATTTTCACTTACAATCCCAACATCCTAGATTGTATTTCACCCCTAAAAACAGGTAAACAAGTATTCCTACCTGCAAAGACTGAACAAATATCCGTTCCACCTATTTCAACGTAATGTCAAAACATTAAGCTGTGTACCGACCCTTCCGCAAGCGACAATTTACACACCTGTTATACTACCAACCAAAACATCTTTCTTGACATTCTCATATATAAAATCAAATAATGATCCAGGCAATGGACTGCCTGTACTTAAAATTTGTTTCAAAGTTGATAGATCATGATTATCTTTCGCATCTGGATACGATTTTGATATTACTTCTATCCATTTAGCAGAAGTTCCAAATATCGTTATTCCCAATTCATCTATCATATCAAAGAGATAAGAAGGATCTTTTAAAGGGGATCCTTCGTATAGCACTAATGTCGCCCCTGTTGACAGGGATGATATTAAGTACTGAAACATCATCCAGCCGCTGTGTATGTTGGTGATCAGTCAGCAAACCTAACGGCCGAAGAGGTTCTTTCATCTGCTGTGTCAGAGAGAATAATGAAATTCGTGGATGAATTGAGTGAAGTTGGGGCTGAATACGCACGGTGTAGTATAGTAAAAGAAGATATCTCCTCTACCTATATCACCAGCTAGATGATGTTCCCTCAATGAATCTAACAGCATTCCTCCTTGACGATGCTATATGAAGTATATCAGCTGTTGCTCCGCTTCTACCCGCTTTTACCAAGAGGTGATCACCCAGCTAACTCACAACGATGGCTTTTGGTTTCCCCGTAGTTCCAGAAGAGAACAATATCCAAATCGGATCATTGAAATCCAACTGTTCAAACTTCGTTGTTTCCTCTTTATCATCTAACCAATTATCCCAAATATCCTTTACATTCAATTCTTTCGGTATCCCAACAAGATCTTCAGGAAGGTGGTATATAATAACAACTTTTTCCGGAGGATCCTGTAATGAGTCTAATAATTTAGGTAAAAGTGGTAATAAAGGTCTTATTACACCATTGTAGATTACACCATTTGTGACAAACAGTAACTTGGGTTTAATTTGTTCTAATCTCTCTTTTACTCCATCTACACCAAAATCTGAAGCTGCCGAAGAGAATATCCCACCCAAACTTGATGTTGCCAGTACTAAGACTACAGCTTCTAATACATTTCCACCCCAAAATGCAATTCTATCTCCTTTTCTTACTCCAGCTTTGATCAGGGATCTTTGAGTTTTACCTACTAATTTATTCAATTCACTCTGTGTAATTCGTTTGGTTGGTGGAGTGTATGATGAAGTGGATTCAGAAGTTTGTATAACTGCTATATCATCCGGATTACTAACAGAATGTCGTAATTGATTTTCTGCCCAATCTAATCTACTCGCCTCGAACCATTTTGGATTATCTTCGGGAGAAGCTTTCTCATCAACCATGTGATTACCTTTGAAGCCAATCACGTTTTCCCAATCCCATAATGAGGACCAGAAATCTGCTCGATGGTCGATAGACCAGTTGTATAGATCTTCATATGTTATTAGTGAGATTGAATACTTTTGCTTTATATGTTCTCGGAATAAAGACGTTTGGGTTTGAGCAGGGTTAGAGGGGGTCCATAGTAAGTCTTGATCTGAGTTGGGAGGATAAGATGACATGCCTGGTAGGAAGGTTTTTAGACGCTGTACAGGGAAGCAAGGATGGCGACGGTGTGATGCGATTCTTCATGGATGTTAATGATGTTTACTCTATGAATTCAAGGTCTAATGCACCATGTATAATATCCTGCATATATATGTATCAACCATCAACCTGAACATCTCATCGCCCTTTCGAGGATTCTCACGAGATCAACATTAAACCTTCCGGGTAAATTAATCCCGGTCGGCGAGGGGGTCAAGATCCGGAACCCGGATCATACCACTTTGCACGCCTACCCATCTAACACATTCATGACAAGTTTGTTCATGCCAAGGGGCAATCATTCTTGATCGACTTTGAATGGAAACCTTGAAGTTCGACTGCTCTTGCAAGAACCGCAAGTCTCACGCTGTCAGTTCAAACGATGCACGAACAAGTATGCCGGAAGGAGGGAAGTAGGACATCGCGGCCTGATGAGCAAGTAACCACTTTATAGACGGATAATGGGCCAGGGCGTAGATATGCTACATGTCGGTGCATCTCCTTCCTTATTCTTTATACATCTACAATCTCTTTGACCTCTAATCGTAAATCCATAAGCTTCTCTCTGTTCCTACTTGATCCCCGGACTCCAATTTCGGAGTACTTATATCCAACCTTCTTTCACTTTCTTTATAAATTTCTATTCTACCTTGATCCTTATATATCTCTTGAACCACTTGAGATTGTTTTGATCCGACTTCCAACACAAGTTTAGGTATCTCCTTAGATCTAGAGGGATTAACGAAATCTTTATATAATTCTAAAATTCTTCTATAAAATGAATAACCATCATCTATATCTTTATTAGATTCTTCTCTTAATTTACCTTGTAATGCTAATTTACCTTCAAACCATTTACCTTCAACTTCTTTCATATCATCAGAACTTACATAAGGTGGATTAGAAATTATTATATCAAATTTACCAATCTTGGCCTGTAATTCATTGGTATTTTGAAAAATATCAAATTGTTCAAAAGATGATACATCCTCTAATCCATTATGTTTTATATTTTCTCTGGCAACTGATAATGTTCCTTCATCATATTCCAAACCGACTGTATGTATTCTTCCTTTGCCTTGTTTTGCTAATAATAGTGGTATACATCCACTTCCTGAACATATATCTAATATACGAATGGATTGATCAGAAGGGATTTTAGAAAGGATTTCTTTAGCAAGTAGCAAGACCCATTGTTCAGTCTCGACTCTGGGGATATAGACAGGTGGTCGGATTGTTAAATCGAGATTACCAAAGGTATGTTGACCTGATTTCGCAAGTTAGCGATGATTCTGTTTAGTCAATGCAGCCAGCAAACTCACCAGTGATGTATGCTAAAGGGTTACCTTTTATGTAGTCCTCTACAGCAGCGGTAATATCTGATTCTTCTTTGTTGGAGAATTTTTCGGAATTTATGATCGTACGTAATACCAATTCTGAGTTGTTCTGTCCTTCTCCACCGTACACACTAGAGTTAAGCTTGTCGAGTAGGCTCTGGTATGCCTCTTGGGAGATCGAGGAGTGGTTGGAAGACATGTTGGAGATGAAGAATAAAGTATAATATGAAAGGGGTTTTGATAAGATGAGATCTGTGAATCTATTTTACATATGTTTAAGGTCAAAAAATGCATGTATCATTATTCCTACTCAAGGTTGTATGGTTATAGGGTTGTAGGGTTGTAAGGATTGCTGGAATCGTCAGAATAATGACAACCGGGTACAGAACGATAAGTTATTAACTCAGGTTTGATTGACGTCATTGCAAAACTATTCTACGCCTTATCGATAGTTTTCATCCCAAATATACAGTACAAATTTTGTTATCAACTTGAACATTATTGCTCATTTTGTGCTTATACATGTCCTTGATGCATTCAAAATACTAATGAGTGCAAGACTCGATATATATAGACTAAATTTGAGAGTTAAATGCTTTCACCACATCGCTGCACGCCTGTTTGACAAGCCTGATTTACATAATCTGATTATGAATTATCAGGAACGTACATTTAACCCTAAATGACGATCTACATATTTAGTAATTACCCCACACATTCAATCTCAAGGCAAAGGGATTAAAGGGGGAAAAGAACACATGACTTTTGGTGTTCTAGTAACGTTTTCTGTTAGCTTGGTAACAAAGATCCTCCTCCTCGTACTGAATCTTTTCCTCTCTTACTTTGGACCATCCAGAGTATGCCAAGAGAGCTTAGTCATCTGTTTTTTCCTTTTACAAAAAAATGCAATCGGGACCACGCAACAGATATACATTTGTTGTTGTTTAAGGTACCAAAATGGAATCAACCCTTCTCTTTCTTCTGCTATCTCACCAGCAGGGTGCTTTGTTCTCGAATTTTCACAAAACTTTATTCAACTGCTGTAGACTCACAGTATTGCTGCCGAAGAAAACTACCTGTTTGTTTTCTTACGCATGTACTCGTAATCAAAACCAACAGTAACTAGTTATAATTTGGAAATCCAGACCCGATAATTCGGGTTTCACCGTACAATATATTCGCACTCCACATTCATACCTACTATATAGGTTTGGGGAGATGCGAAGTTTTCTTAAAACCCAAATTTAGGAGTCGTTGAGGGACTATAGACCCGAGTGATACATATACATATATGAATAAGCAGTGCAATTACGACCTCATTATATATCTCATTTTTGCAAAAGTCAGCTATATATAATTCGTTCAAATTCCATAATATCCTTTCATTCCTTTTATATATTTTCATAATCTTCACTCTCAGCTTTAACATCCGAAATCAAAAAGATCCATTAGACCTCAAGGTATATATATATATACGAGTGAATTCATATACTTCAATAACCATTGAAATTTATTACATCTTCTTTAAAATCGTTTACACTAATATAATCAAAAACAAATTAAATCAATCAAAAACCAAGATGAAACCTTCACAAATATTAATACCTAGACTTTTACCTATCTTCAAACATGGTCCTGAAATTTCCACAACGAATATTATGTTCAATCCGTCCGCTCAGTTATTAAGTGATCAATTTACTCGAACTCAAAATCAAGGTTCCTCTTCCTCATATAGGACTATGAATAACATCGATAATGCTAGTAGTAGTTGTAGTGGTTGGAATACATGGTGGGTATCAAATCCCAATCCTAATGTTAGTCAACAAGGGAAAGGAAGTAATATTGTAAAAGTGAGTAACCTATTAGTCTGAATTTCCCTCAATTTGATGCATTAAATCCCTGAAATCCTTATTTTAAAAGCTAAAAATGACACTAAAATATCAAATGATAGGGGCGAAATCAAAATATGAATGATCATACACATACCCAAACTTCTGTGAAATATCATAATCCTCATAATCGTCATAATGATCAGTATAACATTACAAAACCTTCTATCAATTACGATTCGATAACCACATCAACGACCACTGTTAACTTAAAACAAGATCAAAATCAAAACAAAACACAAGACATACGGTCTAAATCCAGAACCAAAGTAAAAGGTAAAGATAAAGATAAATCAAATAATTCAAATTCAAATTCAAATTCAAATGTCCCCCCTGCTACTATAAAATGGAATGATCATCTTTCAATGGTTTAAGTTAGTTTTTCTTTCCCTTCAAAGATGGGATAGAAGGATAAGATTTTCCATCTATATGTCAAACAGAAAGAAACACAATAAAAAGCTCAAGACTATGATTTCCTGGAGCTCCATTTTCCTACTTTCAATTCACGTCAACAAAATACGTATCTTAATCAATGTCACTTATTCAGCCCACTCTACCCCAATGTAAAAGAATACACGAAACTTGTTGTCTGTTTAATCCATTATCCTCGATGTCAATGTAAATGTAAATGTCAATATCAATATCAATTATCAATGTCCAATACTTAACACATCAATGTTATTTGTTGATATGAAATTATGAATTTATGTAAATATGATGTATTTTTGTTACATGTGACAATCAATGTTACGAAAAGCGTAAAACCATTTCTATTTACCCTATATTAACTTATACTAATAAGAAAGCCTAAAGACATATTTCTTTAATGAGTCATTCATTATGCGGGGTATATTTTGCGATTTTAGCAGTCTATCATTTTATCATTTTAATTCTTCTTTTCTTCTTTTTGTATTATCCCTTCACACTACACTCAAGCTTTCTTTCTTTCTTTTCATCCAGCAAATTTGCTTATCCACCAATCTACATAATCCAATAGATGTTTCCCTATTCTACTCCATAATTCGATTCCCCAGCTAATCATTTGGGAAATCGATTTTAAATACTCAATCGACCATTCTTTGGAGTGGCCGTTCATTTCAATCCGGGGTATTGTAATTTAAACGGATTAACCAAACATTCTTCTCCAAATTTCACTTCCAACTCTTCTTCTTTCAGCTGCTGCACCTTGATCACCACTCATTAAAGCTTTATTTTCAATAGCTCTTCTACCTAAGAATGGCATAACTTCTGCGAGTTTTCCATAAGCGATATACTGTAAAGCGATAGTCGTCAGCACACCGCATACACAAACGGGAGAGCAAGCTTGAGAGAAGTAAAACTCACTTTAATAGCAACTGGTCTACCATCAAATACAAATTTGGTAGCCATTTTATCCGTTAAATCATCTTTCATACCTACGATAAACACGACATATATAAAATCAGTTATGCTATTATGCTTGAGCTGGGAATATGAGAGAAATATCAACTCACCATACAACTGAGCAACACCAATTTTACCTTGAACATCTTCTCTTAATTGTAATCTACCATCTTCTAATTCTTTAGCTAAACCAACTTGTTTTAAACCATCACAAATTAAATCACATGAATCTGGATTATGTGTACCGAAAATTACTGATAATGCTAATTCTGGTTTGGGTGATTGAATTTGAGTTGCTAATGTTGAAATTACTGTATTTAATGATCCGTTATATGAAGAGTCTGTAGCGGGTTTACTGGAAACATTACAGAAATTAGTATATATTCACACTATGTATTGTTATTTCGATCGAAAATTTCCAGCTATATAGGAGTTTCCAAGAAAGATAGATCGCCCACTCACTCGGGCCAAATTGGATCAGCACCTTCTCTACCTTCATTCTTCCACTTCTTTCTTTCTTTATCAAAGTATGCACCTCTAACAAGCTTGATACCGAGTGCGTAACCATTTTCTTCAGCGTGTTTGAGAGCAGAAACGAGATGAGTAGGTTGTCTAGTGAGGTATGATTGGTATGTACCGCTAGAGGTGAGTTGAATTGCATTAGCATCAGAATGGTCCCAGATAAGCATAATGTGCTAGCTCACTAGATCAAAGGACCTCTCCATGATTTGAACTCTTCAGAATCTTTAGGAGGTGGTCTATTGAATTCAGCTGAGAGTAATGTAGTGTAAGAATCAAGAGCAGGTTGCATCCATGTGTATTCTGCATCAACGAGGAGGACGATTCTGTGGATCATAAGAGGAAGGAATTAGTTAGATCTTCTCTGTTAACTGATCAAAGTTACATATCATATTCAACTCACCCGTTATCTTTAGCAACTTGTCCAATCTTTCTTAATTTACCCCATAAATTAGATAATTCTTCCAAATCACCTTTTCTTAACCCTTCATCAGTGTCTAAAACACCCATTGAGCCCAATACACCATTTAATGATAATAACTCATGACCATCTCCCATTGATGGATCTCTAGCTATAATTCTAGCATCGGATGATTGGGGTGTACCCGGATAAGGCACTTGAGGGGGAGCATTAAGTGAGATTGGCTGGCTGGAGGTGGTTAATGGTCTGACTCGGAGTAAGGTAGTTGATGCTCTGGTTAAAATTGGGGGATCGATGAGACCGGTCTGGGGAGAAAGAAAACTGGGTTAGCATTTGTTTGGGCTTATAAAACAAAAGACGAGGAGAGAGGGTTTGTTTGTTTAAGTACTTCTTAAACGGATAGGAAGAAGATTTCAAGGATAGTATATATTTATAAGGGAATTCTGTTCCAAATCGAATTCGATTAAAAAAAAAGGGTTACACTCACAACTTTCAATGCAAAAGAAGTAGCACCTCTTTCATTATCTGGTAATGATCTTTCAAAATCACCTGATTTCTTTAATGCTCTAAAAACTTCTTGTAATCTTTCATCTCTTTGTTTTTCCTCAAGATCAACTTCTTCTTGAGGTTCTGATCCTAAATCAGCTTCAGCTGAATAATTTAACATTGATCCTACACCTCTTTCATGTAAGTTTTTCATGGTTGTTAAACATTCTTCAACATTTTCACCTGGTACAAATTGTCCAAAAAATGTTAATCTTACTATTGATTCTGTTATTGTTTTTAAACCTGGTATAAAAGAATGTGTAAATGAGTGAAGGATTGTTGGTGAATAATCAACTAGACCTGGTGTACAAATTAATGTATATACCAAATAAGATCTAAGGAGTGATCCGACACTTGCAGCTTCTAATGATGATAATGGTTTTCCAGATGCGTTTTCATCTTTTGAGGAATCAGCAGATAAAGTAGGCATGATTAATAAAGAGGCTGGAATACCGATTAAAGCGTATGGTAGATATTTTCTAGATCTTGATTTAGAACCATTGGAGCCGGAAGATCCGGATGGACCGGTAGAAGTGGATGTGGACAATGATCTACTAGAAGAAGCAGGAGTAGATCTTGAGATCAATTTGGTAGATCTAAGAATTGATGATCTTTGATTATTCAATAATCTCGATGAACGAGAAAGTAATGGTGAAATTGACATTTCAGATAGTGGAGAATGCCGAACTGATTGATCACTGAAGCTCGAGCGGCGGGAGAGTGAGTGTCTTTGATGGGTTAATGCAATCTATCAATTGATTGATCGTTTTTCTTGAAGGATGCTTGATCGTTGATGGTACCTCTACAAACGTGTTTGTTCTACTACCAGTGCTTGCTGATTATGAAGTGATTTTTTTGATTTATTTGCTTTGATCAATGTAAATGACCAGAAAGAAGAAGAACTATACACAAAAAGATGTAACTATCTTTATCGTTCTATACAGATGTGGAATAAGAGTAAAAAGAATCAGATGATTGTTGTGAATATAATTGGGTCAGACGACGTTATCATTACCATCAAAAAGAAAAAGGGGGAACAAAATCGAAATTTCCTTTGTACAATATAGCAAACATAATAAACGAGAATCAATTACATCCCTTTCCTTTCTTCAACTTTTTTTTTTGAACTCCTTAAACCGGTTTAATGTGTAGGTCTCGGACATATGCGCATCGCTCTATTCGATGTTTTAATGCATACGCATTTTTATATTTACATTCTAATATGGTAATCCCGCGGTTTACTAAGATTTCTAATCGTTAAAATTGTTCTATACCAAGACTAAGACAATCATTACTTGATTCACCGAGAAACAACCATGACAATCGGCACTGCCGCTGTTAGCATTTATGACTACGATGTATCGGGTTCTTATAGAAATTCACTCACTCACTACCTAAGCTCAATAAACCCCCACATCATATCGTAACCGAATAAACTATATTTCGGATTTGCCGCTCTGAAACCCTTAAAAGGGTGTTTTGAGACGGTCTTGTCCGATCAATCAGGCACATTTCTAATACTCAAAGAGATGATGATCAATTGGTCAAATAGATAAAAGTGGGGCAAAAGATAATCATTGACATGCATTACGAGTATGTAGATCTGATTAAATTGATGATAAAGGTATAAAACTGCACAACAATAATGAGATAAGAGATTGACCGATTCACAAGCTAAATGATACACATAAACACATATAAATATACAGAACCGATACGACAAGATATACACAATCGTCCCACACTTTATTAACCCTTACTAACCTCGAGGCTTTGCTTTATGTCCAAACATCCGAAATGAAACCTCTATACTATCTATTCATCTATCTCTCTATGCTTTTCCAACCTAAACACATATCTAATCAGTCTGATTGAGATTCCCTGCGCTGCGAACTGATACCTAAGGAAGCAGTTGAACTTCTCCTACTACCACCTATCGAAGCGGGAATATCTAACAAATCACGACTACCTTTTCTGACAGGCCGACCCTCAGTATCATTTTCATCCAAGTCGTCATCTCCTATGACGAAACCATTCGCCTCAATGTCATTGGTAGGAACAGACTCATAGCTGTAATGTTCACCTCTAAGTGTCGGACGATTAGATTGAGGTGGTGGGATGGGTGAAGGAGATCGGGAAAATGGTAATGCTTCTGGATCGTCTATCTGCGTTCTGGGGAGGGGTTTTGTGGTGGACATCTACATCAGAAGATGAGCGTTAGCTTTGGTCATTGTGAAGATGGGTGGATCCTCCTGAGCATGAATGGTTGGTAATTGTCCCGATCACGAAGTGTAACGAGAAGCGAATCAACAGCAGTGAGGTTAGACGAGGAATGTGCACTCACAGTAGCCCATAAAGCAGAACCCAAAATAATTGCCGTTCCCAAAGTACTTAAAAACGAAGGAATAGTTTGCCAAATTAAAAATTCTAAAATCAAAGAAAATACAACTTGCGTATATAATGCTAATCCGGCTCTACCGGCTTTTTCACGTTGCAGTCCTGTCGTAAGTAACATTTGAGCACAAAAGCCGAATATCTAGATTAAAGATTGCTCAAGATTATCAGCTAACTGAAGATGATACATACGTAACGGTTGCGAAGCGAAGGATGATGAAGGGTTTGTTGTCTTTAAGGTATGATATAGTAAATCAAGGCTTGGAGGTAACTTGACTTACACCTATAGTAATGATGAACAAGAAATCCCTAAAGCTTTCGACAAAAACCAAAGGTGCAGGGTTGATCAACATATATCTATATGTGAATGGAAAAATTAGCTTCGAAAAGTTCGCTCTCTTCCTTGTTTTAAGCAAACACATTTCTGTGTTATAGGAACTGATCTAGCGTTTTATTGTTTATTTTTCAGGCATATTGACGCAAAGAGGAACGGTAGAGAAAAGGAAGACGATGTTGTTTAAAAGGTAAAGGTAAACTCACAAACCACAACATATCGTACATAAATAAGAAAAATATCCAATTGAATGTAATGCATGTGCTTTATCGCCGATTCCTCGGATTGTAGTGTCTGTGAAGTTGACAATCAGCGATTATTCAGCTATCGGATTCAATCGTATCAAAGAAAATCCATTCACTCACAAGCTATAGCAGTAAAGAAAACCATTACAAAAGCCCAAGCTACTGAAATAGCTCTTTCAGGAGTTTGTATCCCTTCACTATCACCTTCACCTGGTGGTGGAGGAGGTAAATCCAGTCGTGTTCCACCGCCTTCAGGCAGACTACCCGGTAAATTCCCATCTTCTAGATTTTTACCAAAGATAAAACTTGGTCTTGAAACTAAGACCACTCCAACTAAACATGCAAAACCAGCAATAATTTCTTTCAATTTCATTTTTTCTTTTAAAAACAAATAACCTAATAATCCCGTTAGGGTAGGTGCAAGAAATTGAATAGTAACTGCATCAGAAACTGTTAATCCTCTTAAAGATTGATACATTCCTAATAGAGATATAAAACCAAATAATCCTCTTAGAAATAATAATAACCTTATTCCTTCTGGTCCTAATATTGGATTTTTATCTTTTATAACAAAGATTAGAGATAATGTACAGAATATTGCTGTTATTGACATTCTAACGAAAATTAATGTAAATGCTGATATTTTTGTAGTTGATAGAAAGTATTTTACAGTTAATGACATTAAAACAAAGAATAATTGTGCACATCCAACTAATGTTAATCCAACATTTTGTTGTATAAAATTTGTTATACCAGGTGGTAATTTTGATGTGATAGTTGATATTGATGTATTTAATAATGATTCTTTGGTTGGTGGTAAATCTGGAGAAGTGATAGAAGCATGAGATGGCGAGTTCATAGGTAAGATGCCTTGGTCATAATTGTTGAATATATCTGAACTGGAAGATATAAACTTCCTTGATACAGGTGATAATGGTACCGGTGCTTGTAATGGTGTTGTATACGGTTGATCACTATTTGTCATGCTATTTAGATTATTAATGATGATTTGAAGTCTAGAATTTTTCCACAATTGATATGATTATTATTGTTGTTGTTGTAGTAATAGTATAGGCTCAGTGATAATATCGTTACTTTCGTTATTTGATCTTCATAAAACTTCACTTGATTATCATTTGGGACTCCGAAAGTTGATTGAAGGGAAGTGAATGCAAAAGGTTTGAGAAGTTGATATTTTTACTTATATTTGCTTTTGGAGAAAGTGAAATATAATACAGAGAATGATGATGTATCTTGTTCCACTCGAATGTGGTATGCTATATAGATGATGAATAAGGATGATTCAATAATGATAATTCAACAATGCAAGCATACACATCGCTTTGATCTTTTTGCCATCCCATCTCATCACATTTCATCATTACCATTATATTATTATTATTATTGAGTCGGTCACCGGTCAATCAAACGGGATCTCTGCGATCACGTGATATAAGAATTCCTCCTTTGTTAGCCGGATGATGGATCGTTCCGAAGCGAAACCAACGAGTAATCGCAGGAATGTTACAAGTAAATTGTATGACCGTTGAGGATATGGTCTCTATTCACCTCGACTATCATATCGTCAGTTGAAGACAAACTCATACTGATATGATATAGTCACCAATTCTGTACTTTAAATAATCAGCGACAACAAAGCAAACCATCATTCACGATGGACGATCCAGGTCCTTCATCGACCTATTATAGGTCATTCGCCTCAACATCTTCAGGACCAATTCATCCACCTTCACCACCTCAATCACCATTATTATCAGCTTCCCTCCCCGTTCAATCACACGAAAGGGATTTATACGCTTTGATGAATTTACCTAAAGAAGCTAGTGAATCTCAAATTCGTGATAGATATAGATCTTTAGCAAGTACATTTCATCCAGATCGTCAGAGAAATGATCATGATCGTTCAATTGCACATACTAGATTTACAGAAATACAACGTGCATATGAGATATTGATAGATTCAAATAAAAGAATGATCTATGATTTATTTGGTGAAGAAGGTTTAAAAACTTCATGGGAAATTGGTCCAAAAAATAAATCAAAAGATGAATTAAGATCATATTTTATTTCTCAAGAACATCAAAAGAAAATTATGGAAATTGAAAGTTTAATTAAACCAAAATCTGATATTGAATTAGTTTTAGATGCTAGAGCAGTTTTTTTACCTAAAACATTTTGGAAAGATCCAAGTATAGTTTCACATGATGTTTTTTCAAGATTAGGTAGAATAAGAACAGGTAGATCAGTTATGAAACATTCTTTTGAAATTCCAATTAATGAAAAATTACAGTTCTCATTAGAAGGTCAAGCCTTATCTAGGAATGGAAGAGGAGGTTCAAATGTTTTAGGAACAGTTAAATATCAATTTTCACAAAAATTGTGGTTGGAATTTTCAACTTCTGCCCTACAACCTAGAGTTGGGAGAGTAAAAGGTACTTGGACAGTAGATGAAGATCAATATATAACTTGGAATCTAGTGCAACAAACTTTTAGTAGTCCGCCTCAAGTTGGGGTGACTTATGGTAGGAGGTTGTATAATGATTCAACTGGGTTTATCGGTGAGCGAGAGGTTTTCTTCCGGACTTTTTTTTTCCCTCGTGATTTTTGATAACATCGTTTTCGATGATATTTGTTGCTTGTGAAGTCGTCAAAGAGAAGGTTGTGGATCATATATCACACATTTCTTTCTCCATGATTCCATTCAATATATTCCCCCCTAAGACCTACCTGAAATTCCACTTGAGTCACCGGCTAACTTCTCACCTTTCACTCCCAGCATACGAATCCGGATCTTATTCAATCGGACCATGGGGTCTCTCCTCCCCCTCACAACCATCATCATTAAGTGTAGGAGTAACAACAACAAAACGTAATGGATCAGGGTGGACATTACAAACAACAGCAGGATTAGCAGCATCTAGAATATCAGCAGATTGGTCTACAAAAGTACCTGGAGGATTGAAATTGAAATTTGGTGCAGATGTCGGAATTGGTTCAAGTCCAAGTTTATTTATAAATGCAGATGGTAGATTAACTGATAATGTTAGAGGTGGGATATTGTTACAATGTGAATTTGGTGGTGGGATTATTATGAAATTTAAGTGGGTCTCTTTCTCTCTTTACACCTTTCCTACCACTACTTGAATCATGTATAAGCTAGGATCTGTAAGTAACAAAGCTGATACAATCTCAACAAACGACAGATTCAACAGATTAGGACAAAAATTATCTATCCCAGTCCTACTTTCAGAAAGACTCTCTCCAACAATATTAGCATTTTCAACTATAATACCTACAATAACTTATATAGGAGCATATAGATATGTAATCTTACCACGTAAGAAAAGACGTTTGAAAGAACGTATTCAAGAATTAAGAGAGGAAAATAAAGAATTTATCGTACAGAAAAAGGCTGAAGCGTTAGATGCTATTTCTTTGATGGAACGGGACGTTGAGAAGAAAATTAAGGGAGAGAGGGATAGGAATGGTGAGTTTAGGGTATGGTGTGATTAATGAGAGATTGGTGTTGAAGACGCAATCGGGAATATGGCATCATCATCCATGTGATGTATGCTGGAAATAAAATATTACGAAGCTCTATAAATCAGACAATTCCTTTCCACTTGACGGGAAGTGCTAATTTCTCGATCTTTATCCTTATAGGACTTATAATAATATCCGCGCAATACGGACTATCGTCTTCATTCACTTCAAGAGGTATAAAAGAATCTGAAAAAGATGAAGAAGAAATAATAGATGTTACTATACCTATACAATCTTTGGTACAAGATGGTAAATTATATATACCAGGTGGTAAAGGCAAATTCAATATAATAGGGTTCTGGGTAAGTGAAATGTTTTACCTTTCTTCCCCTTTCCGGAGTGGTCATAAATCAGAACAAGTAAAAGGGAATATTCTGCTAATTGATATCACTGTTTTATCGCCTATAGGACCCTTGCATAGGTGAGAATAAGTCGTTGAGAGTAAGATACCTTTTCAGAGGTAAATTACATGAAATAACGGTGGAAGATACTGTTGCTTTGAGAGCTCCAGTGAAAGGTATGTCATTCGCAATTTCTCCTGCTTTTGTTGTCAAGTGGCTAATTTGTTTCGGAATAAATAGCTCATGCGCTGGAGGACATGTGATCAATCATCCACTATCACAGTTCGAAATGTCTTACGCATAAATAGACCAGTAAAGTATAGGATCTGTATCATATCATATCATAAACGACAACTCCTTATGCATATTCTACTCAACATGCCGATATTTTAAGTTTAATAAGATATGATGACTAAAAGCTTATTAGCTAAATTTCGAATCTAGGAACAATCCTTTAGATTCCTATAATCCATCAAAACAGTTAAGATTAGATCCTTTGAAACTGATAACAGTGGGTCAAAGCGTCTTATTAGGTTTTACTGGAATCATCATACCTTCCTTTGATCACTTGTCTGCTTTGGAATATACCATAGAAGGTATGACGTTGAGAATTCGTACAATAATGATGATGTCTCACTTACGGTAAAAATCGCTGGAATGTTGAATGATGATGGAAGGAATGTTTTGATTGATGTCATCTTTGTTTACTCAAAAAATAAGATAAACAACACGTGTAAGGCTATCACTTTTTGTGGAAAGATTTCAAAAGTCGACTAGACTGGAATAATCAGAAATACATATATAAACAAAGAATTATTATCTTTTTCCCCTTCTTCCTCTTTTCTTTCTTTTTTTCTTTAACTATACTTTTTCCTTCTGCCTCTTTCTATCTCCGGTGCTTAAAGCTTAAAACCCAAACAAATAAATAAAACACAATCAATATGGCAGCTCCAACTAGTCCCGCAGGAACTTATACCGAACCTCATACTGGATATGACGAACCTAGACATAGTACATCAGCTGGTGCACCTCCTAATCTTGGTGGTAATACTGGTACTGGAACCGGTGGTGGTATTCTTAGGGGTACTGATACTGGTACTGGGCATGCTACTGGTACTGATACTGGTATAGGTTCAAGTACAGGTACAGGTCATACAGCTGGTACAGGTATTCCTCATGATCTTGAGAAAGGTGAGTAATTTCTCTCTTCAATAATTGTAACTTATTCATTTCCCCTTTCCTTGTCTTCTTCCTTTTAGTAACTAACCATTCATTCTTATTCCAATAACAGGTCAAAGACATGGCGATACAGAAATCAACTACGCTCAACCTGGTTTCCCAGTTTATCATAAATCAAGAGCAAATCCTGCTCCTCTTGGTATGTTCATTTCCACTTAATGCTCCCCCTCAAGTGCCTTATCCGGGTACACCCCAATCATCCGATGCTAGAATTATAGCTAGAGATCCATCAATGGGAGATGGTCATGAGTTATTATCA
>Ga0181471_100167_pt1 | contig 19491 bp, 21 predicted proteins | sample InSIn5gowninarea_FD_119083 | JGI IMG/M metagenome (GOLD analysis project Ga0181471, IMG submission 119083) | Clean room microbial communities from NASA Spacecraft Assembly Facility at Jet Propulsion Laboratory, Pasadena, California, USA -... ...
CAACAGCGCTGAGCTCTTCTGCAGTGGTGTTCAAACCGCTTATCTACCAGCTGTATGATTTCAAATCCAAGACAATATGCGGTATTAACCACGCTGCTCTATACACAGAAGTAACTGTCGAGATGCTATACCTTGTAACCCAAAAACGCCACGCTGTGCTGTTGCCCAACAACGCAAGTCCCTAAAGCGCTAAATCAGCCTTCAGCCCATACATCGACGAAGATGTTGATAACAGCGACCATAATCTCCGCTGCGATTAGAACGATGACTATGAACATGTCAGCTATATTCCCTTGATCGCAAGATCTCGATCTCACCAATCCATTCCAGCATCTCCCCATGCCCATGACTCAATTGATCCTTCAACACGGCCAGCAGATCAGCGATGACGTCCAGTCTGTCCGTCAAGAGGTTGACTCTTTGGTCCATCTCCAGGTAATTCCGAACGGCTTGATACACAGGCTCCAATTGCGGTTCTACCCAGAATAGCTCTGGAGTGTCGAGCACTGAGCCATTGAGATGGATATTGATGCGGAGGATGAAGAGCTCGCCAATCTGCATGTTGATCTCTTTGCTAGTCAATGCAATCTTGCCTGTCAGAGCTATTTGTGTGGGGATATCTTTACAGGTTTCGATTGTATTGTCTACCAGCTCTTCGAAAAGCGAGGTCTAGACTATTGTCAGATGGGGAGTTTTCAATAAAGAGAAAAGGATCGTACCTTGACACTCTGAGCAAGAGCATGCGATATAGCCAGCTTGTTCATATAATTGTTTTTCTCCCGCAACGTAATGAAGTCATTATATATCCTCGCCTGATACTCCCTTGTATAGTAGAAATTGAAGCATTCTGTCTCAATATCATCCGGAGACAACTTCTCGCTTTCGAACTTCGCCAGCTCTTTCAAGAATCGTTGCTCATGTTGCAGAGTCATGCCCCAAATGACAATAACACCGTAGTCGAAGAGGAATAATTCAGGGGTATGAATCTGGATGTCGAAATCCGGATTGCTCTCCGTAGCTTCTTCTATCCTCCTCTCCATCACCAATGGATCTGCCCCATGTCCAGTCTCGCTCTCACCATTGCTGATACTTGTATCTCCACCCTCGGTATGCAGATCCATCAGATCTTCCCTCCTATGCTGGGTATTATCCTCCACTTCAATGAAACTATCCGAACGCCTCCTCTCAAGCATCGGCGCAGGACTGCTTTGGACTTCCACGTTCCTATCCACAGGTTCGTCTTTCCGTCCGACGTAGTCATACGGTGTGTATATGCACTCATCAAACCGCTTCGGATTCGCTCCTTTCGTCTTTCCCCTTCCCTTCAAGAAACTCATCAGTCGTTCCATCTGATACTTATTCGCCGTACAGTATGCAGTGACTCTCGGCAAACGATCACGATCTGCTTTCCCAAGACGAGCAGCATCTCTCCGTGCGGTTGGGTCCTTGATTCGCGTATACTGCGAGTAAACATCTCTCCCGCTCTCCTCGTCCGGGCCCTCCTCCCCAAATTCTGGATTGGGAAGGAGTTTGAGCTTCTGCGCATTCTTTGTCGTTCGTTGTGGACCAATCTTTGACCCAGGAACATTGGCTAGATTGGCGAGAGGAGCTCCAGCACTGTTGCGTCTGCGTAGTTTGCTATTCAGAGCGGAGAGCATAGGCTGTTGTGGAGCATTTTGGAAGGGTATGAGTGGTTGGTGGTGGTGCGAAACTTTGGGATTAGAGCCTGTAGAAGTGCCTATGTTGATGATAGCTGGATTGGGACTGAAAGTGACATTTCGAGGGGACTTCTTGAGCGGTTCTGGCGGACTCGGTGCTTGGAGGAGAGGCGTGCTATCTGTTGCTGTAGATGCCATTGCGACGCAAGTTTTAGATTATTATGATTCCTAGAGCCATGTATACATGCGACATGACTGTAACAGAATCTTGACAGCTGCAAGGAAACGTTACATGCCACGCCGACTGGTACAACGCCGTTGGGCAGTCCAGAATGTGACAGCTTCTATTTCGCCGCGGACCCTTGCGAACTGCCCCACGTTGGATCCGCGCTAGCCTGCTTCTGGTGCCGTCACAGGTTTGGGAAGCTTGAGTTGGTTGAAATGATAGCGTGCTGAATCGCAAACGATATATAAATCATCGAAACAGTCATGATGAATTATTTCCGAAGCTTCCCTTGAGCTCTTCATACTGGTGCTACTAATTTACTGACCAACGCACTGGTTTAAGCGAGGTGTAAAAGGGGGAAGGAACGGGACAAATCCCGTGACCTATCAAGTCGGAAAACAGATATCCCGACTCATGACGACTTTGACTGTCTGCACATGCACAAACACTCACTACAGCTTGACAATTTCCAATGGTAGCAGCAATGGCTTCAAAAACATGCTCAATCTGCTTGCGAACATTGAGAAGGCAGTCAAGAGTTTTGGATCGGGTAAACCAACCTCTGCTGCGGACTATGCCAGCTCTGACAGTATCTATAGAAAGCTCAAACTTCAGCACTACTCCCCCTCACACACCCATTCACTACTTCCTCCATTCACAATGCCAAATCAGGCGCATCGAAGCCCCTACAGGATAGTCGAGCTCTTCCAGACAAGCAAAGTATCATGCCCGAGCGCGAAGAGCAGGAAGTGGTCAAGCCTGTCGAGCTACCTACCCGAGGAATAATTAACGCCCTCAAACAGCACAACAAGGCTCGGGGTCGGGCAGGCAGCTCATATGAAATATATGGGTCAACAGAGCTTATATACGATTTGTGCAAGAACCAGGCTAGCTATGAGATTCCACAGGCGGCAGAGAGGGATGCGGAGATGCCGAAGACTGAGGATGGAGAGGATTTAGGGGTTGGGAAGGGATGGTGGTTCAATGGTATGTTCAGCAAGGGAATAGAGAGAATCTGAAAACGAGGAGCTGATGCATTCCAGAGATGGGATTGAAGCCGACGTTTAGTACTTGGTCCCAGGTTACAATGCTGCACATGTTCATGTTCCTGGTGCGATTTCGCTGTTTCTCGGAAAGAGACGCGAAACTTCTTCAACAAAATATGGTGGATCATTTCTTCTACGATGCAGAGGATCGGATGGTGCTGAATCATAGAATGAACGCCAGGGGTACGCGGAATAAATATCTGAAAGACATATTTCTCCAGTGGAGGGGTTGCGTAGCAGCATATGATGAAGGTATTATCAGGGGTGATACCTTTCTTGCAGCAGCGATATGGAGGAATGTCTTCAAGGCGGATGAGGATATCGATTTTGGTAAGCTGGCTCTGACTGTAAGCTATGTGAGGAGGTTCTTGAGCACGCTGGACAAGCTTAGTGACGACGATATCATCGCAGCGGATGTGGAGCTCACCCATCCTCGGGAGGAGTTTACACTTGTGGGTTCTAGGAGTAAGCTTTTGAGCCAGCAATTGGAGAAAACTCCCCCGAAAGGTGCCGCTGCGAAGGCATAGGGTACAGTGTCCAAAGCCAATGTAATTACATCAAGCCACGCCGAATCATCTGATCGCTGTGATATGATGCTCGCTACTGATCCGCCGCGCTTTTATTTGTCCTCTTCCATGTCGAGGAAGCGTGAGGAATTGCGCTCGTTGCGGTGGTGGGTCAGAATGCGGTTTTGGATTCCAGTTGACTATTGAGCTTCAAGCGAGCGGCATTGAATCCCATTGAGCTCGAGTAACATTGGGTGGGATCGCGGCAGTTTTCCAGCAGTCACTATCGTTCTTAAGTTGCTATGCGTCGATGTGTCGTCGATGATGATTGATGAAGCTGTCGGATAAGGTCGTTAGGTGGAAGATGAGGAACAATGCCCATAATGTTTATCCAACCGACTTGACAATACATGCACCAGTTGGCTTGTCTTGAGCGTCACAACTCTGGCCTTCGAGTTGTGAAGGGTTAGCCCTTCCTCTCCCACATCTCGAACTCGTACTTCGTCCCATTCTCATCCTGAATACCCGTAGGGACAGTCTCTCCAACCCACTCGTCAAGCTCTTCTTTCGACTTCCGCTCCCATCCCTCCGCCGTACCGTCCACCTTGAGCTCAACGGGGAAGAATGTATCGCACTCGAACTCACTGAGGATTCTGGTAAATAAGATCCGCTTGGCTTCAGCTTTTGCCAAAGCAGCCTGATATAGTTGTGCCCCTCCAATGACGAAGGCTTTCCGTTCAACCACAGTAGAACCCACAAGTCTGATAGCATCGTCAAGCGATCGCACAATCATCACTCCTCCTAGGCCGGAAGAGCTGGTGACTGTCACGTTCAATCTGTCCTTTAGGGGTCGAAATTTGGGTGGAATGCTTGCCCACGTCTTACGGCCCATTATGACCGCATTGATGCTCTGCTTTATCAGTATCAAGCGATGATGATAGGTGGATACTGCTGACTCCCGGTTCTGACCTCCTGGTCACTCTGCTGAAATATGCCATCTCTTGTTTTAGCCCTGTCCATGGAAGCGTGCCTGCGCGTCCAATACCCATTTTGTTTGTCGCGGCCACGATAAGGGTGAGCTCTCGAGAAGCCATGCTCTGAGCGGAGTCGATTGTAGAAGGCTTCTCGGGATCGAGGCTCCGCGACATTATTCGCTATGGTCTCGAAGATGCACAATTTAGGAGATCTGAAATTGGTGGAGGGGTCGTCCGAAGATTGACGCGACCAAAAGACGCTAGCGCTGCAAGCTAGTAAGCACGTGACTATCACGTGAAGATCAAAGTACTAGTACTTCAACCAAACATCACATCAATTGAATTTGTGGGATTTGCACAAGTATCACCGTACTTCTTTAATTGTCCACTTTGATTGCAAGCTCGTTCGACGAGCACCCAACCTACAAATATTGCTCGGGGCAGCCGGCATACTACTACATACTCGTCGAACGATCTCACCCAGGGCCACAACTGTTCTTGGATTCTTTATGGTCCAGGTCGGAATTGCCAGCCTACTTAACCCAGAGCAGCTACCTCCCGATATCAGCCGTCGACAGATGGAATATTTGCTTGTCTCTCTAGGGCGTTTTCAAAATTAGGTATGGAAGACATTGTATGGGTGGATGTGCTACGTTGCAGCCACAATCGCCCACTACTTTACACCTGAACCTGAGAGCTTGGCTCTTACGGCTTATTCATTAAGCGCCCTGGCTTTCCACACCCATGCTTCGGCCGCACTGCTTCGCTTATCAGATTGATCTTGAGGCGCAGTGTCAATGATAACGAGCGTGGCCATGTAGGTCAAGCGGCCCCATCTGGTTACCTAGTGGCCCATTTCGTGGAGGAATCGTTGAGGTGGTCGGCCCCGATGTCGGAGAAAGGGGTGATATTGCAAGAATAGCAACATCACCGCTTACTCTTGCCTTACTATTGTACTATCATTGTTTATGCGTGCTTGTCAATAGTACCACATGCTATGTCTATTTCTGAGTCTGAGCCTCCTTCTACCCCGTGCTTCACAGGATTAATGCACCTTTTCTACGTCATGTTGGCTTCTACGAGCTCGCTAGTCCCATTCATCACGAGCATTCTGGCCAGTTTCAGACCAGCCCTTCCGGGCGGCTGGGCAGCCGCTGTGAGCGTTCTCGCAACCCGCTCGCAATCCTTTACCCGACCATAGGGTCTGTTCGAGCCAGTTCTCCGACGCCAGATTTCCCATAGAAAAGAACATACTACCATGGAGATTTTGTCTTGCTCTGGTGTATAAGGCCGGGCGTATGTCTCCTTTTCTGCTCTTGGTTTCTCCCTAATCACTACGTATCGTATACTTACACCCTTACAATTCACCTCTTACAACGTCGTCCTTGCGACATAAACTTTCATCATGCCGGAACCTGAGCCTAGAGTATTCAGAGACATCACGCCAACCCCGAGCACACGTGTTAATGATGCTGCCATGACGAGCCTCGGTCACCCTCGTCCTCTCCTGACACATTCATCTACTTTACCATCTCCAGACACAGCAACACGGCCTAGACCTGGATTTCCTGCTCCAACCAGTCGAATTCGAAACCGTTCATCTCATAGCGGTGGTCGCCGGAGGCAACGATTCACCTTATGGAGCGCCATCAAACTCAGTAAAGACTCTATCGATGATCCCGATTCGAGCGCAATTTATTATTGTGTGCTAACAAGCTCATTCCTTGGTGCTTTCGATAACACTGTCCTCAGCACTATATCCTACATCATGGCGGTGGATTTGGAAGCGACTGGAAAACTCGCCTGGATCATCTCATCATACTCCATTGCACAATCTGCCACCAGTCCTTTGGTGGTTGCTATGTCCAATTATTTCGGACGAAAGCCAGTACTATTATGTTCCATCGTTCTGTTTCTCGTAGGAACTACGATGTGCAGCTTCGATGCTGTGTCGAAGTATACAGACAAGGCGATCGCTAAGTGGCTCCCTGTCGTCCTAGGTAGGTTGGTCTCGGGATTTGGAGCTGCTGGTATTGTGTCCATGCCTATCTGTATAGTAGGCGACAAAGGTGTCACTAGTGAAGAGGCCACTGAGGAGGAAGTCACTGCGAAGAAGGCCCGGATGAGGAAGTGGTCTAACGCAATAGGTTTGGTGTACACTATCGCCGGCACTATCGGTGGTCCTCTCGGTGGTGTACTTGCGCAGTATTTAGGTTGGCGATGGATATTTCGTATACAGATGGGAATCTGTGGGGTTTCTTTCTTCCTTGTGTTGTTCTTCGCCGGAGAAACCAAACAAAGGGAGGACACATCCAGGCCCGATTACGATCCAATCGACTCTCAAGTTCCCAAATCTGCGTCAGAGATTGACTGGGCAGGTGGTTGCCTTCTTTTCATCTCCACAGCGTCATTACTTATTGCTCTTACACTTGGGGCTAACGTTCTTTCCTGGGGTAATCGATATACTTTGCTTATGATAGGTGTGGCTCTTGCGATGGCTCTCTCGTTTGTATTGTGGGAGTATCAAGTCGATAAAAAGATACGCCTTGAAAAGGCGGGAGAGCACCCCACAGGCTGCCTGGCTAGGATTCCCGTAACTCTCCCCGTCATTGAGTTTCAAGATTTCACTCTGCAGACGGCTACAGCAAGGTGCGGTAGCTTTTTCACCTCTTTCGCACAGGGCATCGTGACCTTCTGGGTTCCTATATACATCGAGTCGCTAGGCGTCTCTGTGCTTGATACAGGCTTGTGGCTTTTGCTTCCATCAGGCGCCACGTTGTTGGTTTACGTCCTGTCTTTGTTACTCCCCACATTTTTCAGCAGATGGCTCAAGGGGCTGATAGTTTCTACTGCTTTCTTACAGACCCTTTTTACTGCTCCTTTCCTACCCATAATCATCTACGAATGGTCGTGGAAGGGCGCGATAATCCCCATTCTTACGATATACGCAGCAGTCTCCACCCTCCCCGCTACCGGCCTATACGGCGTGATGTACGATATACTAGCAGGTATTGCATCGGCAAAAGGCAGGACGACCGAACCGGCGATCAAAAAGTTCGTAGCCACTGGACAGAGTACCAATCATATCATAGCGGGTCTTGGGTTTTCATTGAGTGTTCCTTTTGCTTCTGTTGCATATCAGACTACGCATCAGTACTATGTCGTCTTCATTATGGCCTTGGTTGCCGCAGCTATAAGTTTCGTGTTCTTTGTCCTATTTTCACGCGCCGAAGGTCCACCAACAGTGGCTGATGTAACGACAGATGCTACTACCGACGCAACTACTGGCGAAACAGTCGAACATCTTTCTGTTGAGAATTCTACTTCCGCAGCTTTGGAGACTGCGACGCCAAGTGTTGGTGCACATGTAGTCGCTAGGCATGAGGACCAGCCTCCAGCATTGGCTCCTGCACCCACTGCGCTGCTTATGGACTGGAGGACCCACACGGGAGGTAATGCTTTCGCGTCCGCACGGCGAACCAATAGAGGGAGACGGTTATCGCTACGTGGTCCATCCCCAGTGCGACGTCAGCCTTCTAGAAGACCAGTAAGCGCACCGGCTCCTTTCTCAATGGAAAGGGAATTACGAGGCACTGGGTAATTCTAAGGGGACATGATGAAGCGTCGCTGGTTGAAGGCAAGGTCGAGGCGGATTTACTTACATTTTCAGTCTTCTCCGAAAAGGGAACATGATCAACATTGTTTGGAAAAAGGACCGGCAACTTGATCCTGCTTCAGATCCTCGATATCATCGGGCTGGTACCGAGATGAAGGTTGTCTGGAGATGATATAGTGCGTACTGAATTTCAGATTGGCCTGGTGGCCGTGTATTTCTAGAGCATTTCCTTGGCGAATGGACGGTCAGAGGGACTCGGATTGGACGGCGTTCATCATTTTGTTGGGGGTTGAGATGTTGCGACATTTCGGTTGTACTTTCCTCCTTGTTTGCTTTCACATTCCAATGTCCTCATATATCTAGTCGATGTCTATGTGATCCATCGTAAGTTCAAGTACATTGAAGCAATTGTCTTGTTTGGCCGCGACAGCACATATAGCATCGTCATGTGCTAGCCAGGAGTCTGCCTACGAGTAGACGAGCTGATGTAAGAGCTATGTTTCCCAGCTATAGCCTACGTATGTTAGATGGCAGTTTTTCTGCCATGCACCATGACAATCAATCTTGACGAAAGGTTTTGTTTATAGTGAGATAGTGTACTTGCAGGTTATTTTCAGCAATTGCTGATACTCGACCTGGATAACTACTCGGCATATTCGGTTGCTCGCCAGAAGACCCTGGAATGTACTTCGCATGCGTCATTTGTTATGCCAATACAATAGGTACTCGTTCATGATTAATGAAGACCACGTTATTCCAGACTTGTAGAGCAAGTGGTCGTGCTCAATGTATTCCTCTCGCAGCCGAAACCTCCATGAAATAGCCCGATGCGGTCATCGGAGACTTTTCTGATTGGTCGAGGCGCAGTCATCCGATGAAGGCTCAGCCAAAGGTCGGAAGCCTTGGAGCAGTCACAGAGCTTGCGTAATTTGCTGAGCTGCGGCCGATGGGTCTCAGCAGGGGCAGCGTTCAGAGAGTCATTCTGATGAGGTATAAAGACGTGGGCACCTGTCGCTTTGGAGGAGGAATCTTTGAACCATCATTTTGCATCAAGAATATACAGCGCTAGATCAATATCGAAATCGCACCTTGTTGTCTACTTTTTGTACAAGGCAATAAGTCCTCGGATTAGTCAATTCCTCGAACAAAGTGATGGGTTTAATTAGATTGGGCCTCGCGGGCGCTGCCGCCTATGGCATCGTCAAAGTCGTGAAAGAGTGAGGTCACCGCACGTGTTACTTCCCGTCCAGCGCTGATAACCTCATAGCAGGCGCTCCGAAAACAACAAGAGAGAAGTCCTTGCTCAGCAGGCTCAGGCTCCAGGTTTGCAGCAATACGGACCAGCATCTCCTCATGGCAGCTATCCTTCATATCATCAAGACTACCCTTCGCGAGACTTCGACGACAAGACAGCGGCGTGGCAGGGAAGCAAGGAAGTGCAACAGTCTCTGGTGTATAGAGAAGTGACGGAGTCGGAGGAAGAGCAGAGAATGATGGAGGAAGCGATGAAGAGATCCTTGAGAGAGTCGTGATGTGCTGCTTTGAGGTGAAGACATGCTGGGAAAGTGATAGAAGGCAGTACTCAGTTGCAAGTGGGTCGCAAGGTTTCTGATCATCAAGAGCTCAACCTGATCAAGTAATGAAAGGAATAGTGTGTATCAATAGAAGCCAACTTAACCTATGGAAGATCTAGCCGTTGCCGTATCACTACTCCAACCATGAAATCTTCTAGAGTGCTCCACCATGGACTTCCACGACACTTCCACTCACATACTTACTCTCCTCACTCATCAAGAATGCCACCACATCCGGTACCTCTTCAGGCTCCCCAATCCTCGTCAAAGGAATTGTCACCACTTCCTCCACAGCCTCAGGTTGCTCCACAATCTTCGAGTTGGTCGGTGTATTGATGAACCCGGGCGCAACAGCATTCACCCTGACTCCCATAGGTCCAAGTTCCATCGCCATACATTTCGTGAAACCCGTGATAGCGTACTTGCTAGGACAGTAAGGACCGAAGTTTGGCGCAGGTGTGAGCCCAGCGGTTGAGGACACATTGACAATTGTTGAGCCGGGCTTCAGATGTGGTATGCTCGCACGGGTAATGTAGAATGTACCATTGACATTTGTGTTCATGATGGAGTTCCAATACTCATCGGTGACCTGAGTAAGAGGTCTGGTTGTAGGATTTATGCCCGCACAGTTGAAGACGTGATCAAGCCGCTGGTATTGAGTTATTGTCTTTGCGACCAGGGCATCACACTCGGCGGAGGAAGAGACGTCACAGCGCGTTGTGAGATGTCTGCCATCTGGGGACTGGGCTTGCGGAGCTTCTTCGTTTCTTCGGTGCTGGTGAGATTGATGTCTGAGAGGGAGAGGATACCACCCAATGAGGCGAGCTTGATTGCCGTAGCTCGACCTATGCCACTACCTGCGCCGGGGACGAGAATTACTTGGTTACTAAAGTCAGGCATCTTGGCATCCGGGGAAGTGATGTCGATACTTTGGAGAGAAGGAGAAGTCTCCTGAAGGTTGAAAAGAGACTTTACCCACTTTCGCGCTCAGCGCGGATTGGTATAGCATCGTCAAGCTTTGAAAGCCATATCGAAGATCAAAAGCTCGTGATTGATAGTACCAACCTGTGTGATATCTGACTAGCAATCAATCAGTTATCGAGAGGAGACACTATTGAGTCGTGAATCCCGGAAGCAGCTCTAGCACGTGATCAACCTGGACCAGCTCGGCTTCGGCCTCTCAGATCTACCGAGCTGATTGCACCACTTCAAGCGATTCAACATCGTCAGCAAGTCTCGTCAACCAGTGAACATCTGGTGCAAAAATTGTAAAGCTTCTCAAACTTGCAGTCATATCTTTATGTTGATTTTGGCTCAGCACTTCGACAGCGGGGCCAGCTTATCATGTCAAGCCTATATCTGCGGCAGCGTAGTAGCTTAGCAGCTTGATATTAATGTTTCTTCCAAACTTTCACTCACACCTCAAATGCTCAGTACAGTGATTACTTCTTGCTGTTTGCTCAATTTTGATTTGCTGAGTTTCTATTCTGCTGATCTGTCGACCTTCAGCGATTCTAGGAATTAGGCTGTTTGTATTGAAGCACTTTTGCTCATTTGTTAACTTGCTATTTGCTGTTTGGAATTACTTAACAGTCTACGTTTGGTGAATCTAATTATTAGTCAAAAGCCCTAAGCATATAATGACAGTGAGGTCTCATAGAAATGACAAGTGTTTATCTTCCGCATTTCCTTTGCATTCAGCAAGATGTGGATCAGTCTCTGAACATTCCGGTCCTGGGCTTTACGCTAGCAAGCGAGCCCCTTAGTTTAGGCACAACAGGCGCCTCTGATGTTTGTCTGTCTGATTAGGAGAGTGAATGATGCATTCACCCTTACAGTTCCATTCACCACTGTGTTTCGCTATGCTAGATTCTGAGTTAAGATTACCGACTCAACCTCCTTCAGCGCGCCCGACAAAAACAACACTCCTCAACTCCATAACCTTTTGTCGGTCAATACCCATCCTACCAATACACCTGACCTGATCAATCCAGAGCAGGAAAAATACGATCCGACCTTCTCGTCATGGCTGAACCTTTCCCACACTTTTCCAACGCCAAGGCGAACAAGCTGTTGCACCTCAATGCTCCTCAATTCCAGCAGGCACGGTTTCTTGACATCCATCTACCAGGTGATTTCATCTTTCCCGCCGATGCTGGTCTCGGTTTTCCACGTATCATCGACATGACCACTCTTGATGCGAAGGTTTTCAGCACCCAACCAGGTAGTCTCACGGTTATCAATGCAAGCACTCGTGAACAGATTGGTATCAACGCTTTGGATGCCGTCACAACACTCGTGCACACAATCAATCCTGGAGCACTACGAGACCTCTTCAACCCTGATACAACATTCAATCTAACGCACTGTTCCACACATCTCAACCTACAGATTGTGAAGGAAGCCAAAACAGAGCATCTACCTCATCAAGTCTTAGATGTAAGCAGCTAAAATCCCCAGATTTTCTGTCAAATTGTCGCAATAGCTAACGTCATCTTACATAGATATCTAGTGACAACGGGATGAAAGCCAAGATCCGTTATGAACGAGCCATGGAGGGAAGCTGGCACTTGACAATCTCTAAGGTCGAACCCGCCACAGATTGGTACAACGAGGGGGTAGACCCATGCGACGACCCAGAGGCGCTGAATGTGGACTTCCTGGTTGCTAAGGAGCTTCTCACCAACAAAGACTTGCTCCAGCCAGGTCACAATAACGGCGGTCATGACGTCGGTCTGTGGTGTTATGCTCTTATACGGTCAAATCAGACACCGACCAAGGCTCAACCATTGCATGCATACAAGCCTCAGACTGGGATGAACAATACCACTGATGCTCAGCAGCTCAAACGTTCTGTTTTGTATCTCATCGATGAGTATGCTGAGCGTGTTGACACTTTTACTGAAGCTCAAAGACGTCTCATCGAAGCAGCGAAGACTCTCATCAGGGCCTCTGATCCGGAGGTTCCACCCTCAGACCTCCACCAAGAAATCAACAAGACCAGGGCATTGTTGGATGAATCCGTTGCAACCCCCTCAAAGAAGTCGACTGAAGTGCCGAAGAGCCATTTTTTGGTGCTCAATTAGTTCAGTGGTGTTAATGGATGGATGGTGGATTGGATTGTGTGGCATGAATGGAAATAGCTTGGTCGACCAAGCATAACCTGGAAAGATCAGCTTGAGCGGTATATCAGCTTGGGTGATACATGTGCTTGGGTTGAAAACTACCATAGGAACAGATGAAAATATCAATATTGGACTCCAGCCGGAGTACGAAATCAGCGTTGGGATATTATGTAGACTGGTCAATGCCACAGATTTGAGAAAGAGAAATATCGACTACATCTTCTACCCCGTCAAGTTGTGACTTTAGCAGTGCTCGATCTTCTAAGTCTACATGGCTTGACCTAATTTGCAGCTGGTCTTGTGGTGATTCGTCTTCCCTCGAACCACGCTAAATTTCCCCTATTTTTAAGCGAGGGTTAGCGCCGTGTTTGTTTACTCGAACGAAATTCGACCTAACCGTATTTGCATATACATTACAAACCTCTCCATACACAACATCACCATTGAGGCGAGTTCGTGTTATCAGCTTGAACCCTGGCAAACAGTTCCTGAATTGTCGAACATCACAACATCAACTTCGTCAATCTGTACTAGCATCGTCAGCATGTCTGATGAGCTGTCCCACGATCAACTTGACATCAGTGATCCGCAGTCCCTCACCTTCGAAATCGATGGATTCGATGATGACAGTGTCCGCGGTGGTGGTAACCTGAAGACCGAAGGATCCAAATTTCGCAGAGCTCAATTTATAGATGTGCAATTACCAAACGGAACTAAGCTATCTGCCAACAGACCCCGGAGATATCCAGGAGTCATTGATCTAGCAACACTAGATTCAAGAGTCTTTGTTAAAGAGACAAGGCCTTGGATTGGTGTTGATGAGGATGGCCAGGAAGAGATCGGACTTGAGGTTATCGATGCCGTGGTCACTGTGCTCTACAACTTCAACATCGATGTCCTCCAGAAGTTCATGTGCCCAGACATAGAAGAAAGCTTCAAATTCTCCAACATCAGCAAAGAACGAGGAATTGCAATCGTGCGGGATGGCAAGGAGTATCTTTCGGTCAGTCGTTTGCTTGGATTCTACTCGATTCATGTACTGACTGCAGCTGAGTAGATCTTTATCAAGGATCAATCATACAGAAACATCGATCTTCACGCTCAATACCGGCGTTTGGTATCAGGTCGTTGGACGCCTCATTCTTTGAGAGTGGACTCTGCCGGCGATTTCGGGTTCGACCCAATATATGTGGACAGCCTTCGCATTTTCGAAAAAGATGTCGTAGTGGCCGATTGGAACTTTCGTATTCTTAGAGAGCTACTCATTCTTCGGCCATGGCTCGCAAGCGACGGTGCTCAACAGGATTGGGGCTTGGGTGATGAGGATTTCTTCGATTCTAAGATTCAGCAATTGGAAGATGAAAGTCGTCAATCCGACAATGATGATGACGGTCCCGATGCTCAAGTCGTTCTTCAAGATCTGAATCTCGATGAAAACAACTTGATCGATCCTCGCAAGCCGTCATCTTATCCCTTGAACAATCGTTCCGATTCCATCCCTGCAGGGGGCCTAAGATTGAAGCTGCGCAGCGCTGAATGTGGCTCTGATTTGAAAGACGAGGAGATCTTGCGACTGAAGAAGGAAAATGCAAATCTCCATTCGAAGTTCTACGAATTAGATGCTCACATACGAGATATCATGAAGGGCTTGAGTGTAAATGAGAGTTAGATCAAGGTGGATGAGAGTACTGGTCCCTATTTGCCAAGCTCCTGTCCGCCATCAATCAGAGGAAGGAGAGCAGGAGCTTATATGTGGACATAGCTTCTAGGGAGATCACTACGTGGATTTACTTAGCATAGAGTGATGTAGGATTGTTATCTATGCTAAATTCTCGAACATCTCCTCTAATATCATTAAAACAGGCAACCAGCAATCCACGACAAAGCAACTCAGCGTGACTTGTCCTTTCTTCAGGTGTCTATCATCTTCCAAAAGCCCTCCAATAACACAAGATCACTTTCGTGCCCTCGTTTGTGAGGTTCAACTACGTGAACGCCTGGTGGTCAGTGAGCGCCACCCACGATTGCACCCAATATCAACCTTAGCGAGTCAAGTTCATATACCAGTTTAAGAAAAAGTTCTCTAACCAAAAACCAGCAATGGTGCAGCGGTAGCGAGCGGACATGCTGGTACGTCACATCTGTTCCTAACGAACTTTGGTCGAGCCCACTCCGAAGGTACGTCGGGCACAAACCCCGGTCGAGCCACTTGCCGTCCACTCAAAGTACATCGTCTGATGGAACACGGAGTGAGGCCCAGAGTACAATGTTAGGATTGGAAGGGGGGGTCAAAATCTTTTTTTCCCCCTATATTTTTGCATTGTATTTCGATCGCTTCTGAGATCATGTCGTTGAGGGCGCGGAACACCCGGAGTATTATATGATTCTACCACTTCCAGCTCGGGCCTCTTTCTTTACTTCCAAGAACTGATGGACTGCTCAAGGCTGATCTTGGTGGGTACCTTAGTTTTTGATTTTGTCGATCAAGAAAACGAAAGCGAAAAGGGGTAGCGAGGCGTAAGCGAGGAGGGCGGGTCGTTAACGTTACTAGGTGGAAACATTCATCTAAGGGTGAATACTTGTCAACATAGGCTTGAAAAAGCAAGAGCCTCAATCTTTCCCTCTTCCATACTGCCGCCGATCTCAAAAATGGACCTCAGGTTTCCTTCCTCCTGTTCAAAGCTCCGATCAAATACACACAACCATCATACGCAACCATGGCGCTGCAGATCCAACCATACACGATGATGGAGCTCGCAAATGGTTCAGGAGTAGCCGGATACTCAAGCAATGACTATCCTCACGTACTCGACCTGCGCTGGTTCAACCCATATAACCTCCCGGACTCAACTCTGATGCCTCGTGGTCTCGACTACAGCTACCACTGCAGAATCATCAAAGATTGCATGAGCACCATCGTGTATAACTATGACAAGGAAGCACTTCAAAGCATGCTTGACTACGAATACGTCAACAACTTCTTCTTCAAGTTCTCGTGGCAGGGATGGGATGTCAGTATTAGACGAAGGGGCACCTCTGTCATGGTAGAATATAGAGCCAAGGTCACTTTATCCAACTGACGAGATCGTAGATTCAGCATACGTGCTCGAATGGTGCATGGTTCGATATCGACTACGACATTGATGAGAATGGAGAGTGGCATGGTACTGAAGACTTCCCTCGAAGCTTTGCTATGCTTGCTGCAGCTTTCGATTGGCGTCAGTTCTTTCGCGAGCAGGCTTGGAGAAGAGGTGCGGTTTTCGAGGTGAAGTATGAGATCAATGGGTATCTCGTTTACGGTGGAGAGAACCCTAGCTTTAGGGCGTTTGTGGCACCTGAGATAACGTTGCAGGGCGGAGAGTTGGAGAAGTGACGGACAGGATAGCAATGACATATGGCAGCTCCGGATCAGCAATATGATAGATCCAGGCACGAAGTGGCAGCTTGAACACTACCAAGCAGAGTGTGAGCCAAGCGTACCTTACACAGACTTACTTAAGAACAGTGACTGGCACTGCTTGAACAGTTTAGTCTCGACGTATATCTAGGCTTCAATCAGAGAATATCTGCGGCGAGTATGGGCGAGACAGATGTTCAACTGGTGGCGCTCTGATCATTTTTGCGATGCACGCAACCTCTCCGTGTTCAGGGCTAGATGAAAGTCCGAGCAAGCAGTTATCGACAATCAAACCCAACTCATTGTGCAGGTTTTCCAACTTCTCCGTCTGAGCCAAGCTAGTCCATCATTTTTAGGCAATACCGTATATGACATATTGCCGACAATATGGCTGAGATTAGATTTAACAAAAGCTTTCCCACCGTCGAAGACGCATCATCTTAACCGAGCGAAGCAAGGTCGACTCTACTTCTTCATTGGGCGCTAATTATCAACTGGGATCAAGTCAGATTCGCGGATTGCGAAGGTCCCGCACAAAGCCCAACGCACAATGCACCACCTCGCTTTCCTCATGTCATCAATCTAGCATCTCACAATCCTTTGACATGTTTGCGCCCCGCCTTCTTCTTGGCCGACGCCATAGCTACGCTGGTGTAATAATATAAGCTGGAAGCCTTAGGAAGATATATTGAATGCGTCCAAGAAGATGCTTCATATAAGTCTTCGATCTGCTTTGTAATCGCCACGCGTTCTGACATGAATGTGTACCTTAGGTAGGTAATCACAATCATTATGATAGTATGTACTGATGTAAAACAAATGTATCTTACACGGTGGCTTGATGGTCCTGCTACCACCATGACCATGAAGATCCATTACGCTGGTGACTGGGAACATATAAAGTGTGTCAGTACTCTGAGGTAAGGTCATCAAGCGATATGAAAGGGACGTACCAGCGGAGGAAGAGCAAAGACATGCCATGTCCGTCTTGAGCTGTAAAGTTTGATTTCTCAGTTCGGGTGGTGTAATTTATAATACATCCGTGAGTCCCGTCAACTACACATTTCCAGGAATCAACGGATATGTATGACACTGAGGAAGAGGACGCGTATGGGCTGATGACAGCATTGGGCTTTCCAGGCTTGGAAACTCAGAAGGAAGGGAAAACAAGTGCTTCAGATAAAATACACTTCTTCGAGATTACCGCTGGAGTTTGACACACTTGCTTCCTTCTCCACAGTCAAGGTCAAAGCACACTAAACTCGTATATATCACACCATCTGTCTGGCTGAGCTACCTTATATAATGTGAATCATCGTGCTTGAGCCCCGAGCTCTGTGTCACAATTCCACAAACAAGCTTCCAGTCTCACAACCGACAGTAGTCTGGAAACTCAACAGAACAACTTACACGACAGACGCTCGGTGAAAGTCACTTCTCGGCCGTCGACCTGTCTCAGATTCGAGTCGCAATAAACAACCTTCAAGACACCCTCAAGCAAATATTTCTTGAGCAGCAAGATACCAAAATCGACCAATACCCACTCGATATGGCGTACAAAGCTGATTGCAGGCGTCTTGAGTCAAAAGCTGAAGACTACTTCGACAACGAAGATCTTAAGCCATATTACCACTCACAAGCCAAACTCCGAAAGCTGAAGCTGACCTCCGTCTTCCTTGCCTTCACAACGCTCATCTTCGGTGCCACCACCTTGATGCTATGGACTCAGATCACGCACTGCGCTGCACCAACAGCCGAGGTCGGCCATGCAACAGCTCTAGGTATGTGAGCTGGCACATGAATTGAGGCAGAAGCTGAAGAATGTAGCCCTGCATAAAGCAATGCCACAAAGCAACGAAAATGCGATCTACACCAGTGCATTGCGCTTGGATGAAGGATGTGGACAGTATCACTCGGAGAAATGCCGTCATAATGTTGATGATAGAGCATCATATCTTATTCAAGCGATGGAGAGAGCACGAGGAGGTGGGTTGCACTCGCAGACCTTGACCATGCACTGACTCATACTATGAAGACCGTTATCTTAACTCCAGAGATGAAGAACCAACAGACTTCAGAAGCTTCAATTTAACCGAGTGGGTACTCTGCGTTGGTCTTACAAGCTTTCGTACTTATGTATGCCAAATAGAGACGAGGTTATGCAAACTTTGCACTGGCTGGTAAGAACCCATCTTATAGATTATCACATCTGTTTCTGACTCGATGAAGAATACTATCCTGGATACAGCACCCGAACAGACCTATAAAGATATCAAGGAGATTGCAATCATCCTTCCGGAATCCTTAAGAGAACTTCGGTATGCGTAGGCTGAGATGGGAGGCTAATCAGATGACTGACCTCATTCAGACCGACATATCGGCCAGCTTCGTGAAGCGTTTTCCGAGCTTTCAGCATACAGAGCGCTCGTAATGGTGTCGCTCAGAAGGAGCAAGAAGACGAGTCCTACTTTGACGCACCAGCTTCAGTCTCAATTGAGTTTGGAGACATGCGTGAATTATGTAAGTATGTGCGATGATGATGGGTCGGTGAAAGACTTGGCCCTCCAGAGGAATAGAGGCGCACCAAGGATCAACCTTCCCTTTGGTTAGGATGGAATAGTCATGGCTTCATTTGAGTTTGGCATGCAGCGACGACAGCTGTTGATAGGCGGGACTTGGCTGTGCGCTGACCACCAATGGATGTGAAGATCATCCTTGAGAAATATTATCCATATTTCGAGAATACAAGAGAGGCATTCGTACCCCCGAATCCGAAGCTGTTGGTTAAAGCCACATTGACAGTCTTCTCTTGTGCAATGAGCGGAATATAATTGCACTTGAAGCTGCTGTCGCGGTTTCGAAGGTTCAAAGTTGGTGGCATGATGTTCTGAGCCTATCAGCAGGTGTAATTCATAGACAAAATGTCCTCACCTCTTTGATTGCCATAATGGCAAAAATGGCTTCGAGGGAGCCCGCAGCTCCAAGAAGATGGCCGACAGCACCCTTGGTACTACTAATTGCGACCTGCTCACAGCTCTTCTTCCCCTCCTCTCCAGTCATCACAGTGGTAATAGCTGCATTCTCAGCAGCATCTCCAAGTGGTGTACTGGTGGCGTGGGCATTGATATAGTCGATGTCCTTTGGTCGTATCTGCGCATGCTTCAACGCTCTTTGCATGGCCAGAATAGCTCCCCTGCCGTCTTCTCTGGGCGCAGTAGTATGGAAGGCATCTCCACTGCAACCATAGCCTCGAACCTCAGCATAGATATTTGCACCACGTGATTTGGCATGCTCCAGCTCCTCTAAGACAAGTAATGCAGCACCTTCAGCGATGACGAAGCCTGATCTATCACGATCAAACGGTCTCGA
>Ga0181471_100159_pt2 | contig 19280 bp, 9 predicted proteins | sample InSIn5gowninarea_FD_119083 | JGI IMG/M metagenome (GOLD analysis project Ga0181471, IMG submission 119083) | Clean room microbial communities from NASA Spacecraft Assembly Facility at Jet Propulsion Laboratory, Pasadena, California, USA -... ...
GACTTGGCTTTCGAGCATGACACTGCCATTGAATTGAACTAATAGCCTCTTTCCACCGTTAGCATCTCACCACTCACCTTAGTTTCGGTCTCTCGGTCGTTACTGCAGACACCATGTCCACCTTCGACCCCACCAATATCGACCTCACCACCGCCTCCCCCAGAGACATAATCTGCTATCTTCAACTAGGGAAGAACGAATACAATGGTCATCTCCCCGCTCGTATTTCCGCCGTCTTCGTCATGCTCGTCGTTTCCACCCTCGGCACTGCATTCCCATATATTGGAAAACAGTTTCCTCGTCTACGGATCCCCACCGCGGTCTACTTGTTCGCTAGATACTTTGGCTCTGGAGTCATCGTGAGTACCGCATTTATACATTTGTAAGTTGTATTTGTAACATATAGGAAAGAAAACAAAAAGGTGGCAGTACTGATGGAGAAAAAAAAAACGGCAGATTGGATCCGGCATACCAAAACATCGGTCCAAACAGCTGTGTAGGCATGACAGGAAATTGGGCAATGTATTCCTGGACACCGGCCATCATGCTCGCTTCCTGCATGTGCATTTTCGTCGTCGATGTCGTGGCGCAGAAATACGTCGCTGATAGATATGGTTTGGATCTGCACACTAATGTCGAAGGCATAATTACTGGCTCTGCTCCCTCCACTGCTCCGGCGTCAAGAAACATCACACAGAAAACAGACGAGGAAAAAGCACTAGACACGGAAAAAGCGGAAAAAGTGGCTTTCGCCCAACAATTTGCTGCGTTCTTGATCTTGGAGTTTGGAATTATGTGGCATTCCATCTTCATCGGACTCAATTTCGGCGTCGCAGGCAGCGAATGGTCGACATTGTATATAGTGCTGATGTTCCATCAAGGGTTCGAAGGACTTGGTATCGGGGCCAGGATGTCCATGATTCCATTTCCTGTCAAGTATCGCAATTGGCTGCCTTGGTTGTGTATTGCAGGATATGGAGTCACTACTCCGATATCCATGGCTGTAGGTCTGGGCTTGAGGACTACTTATAACAGTGGGAGTTATGAATCTGTGAGTCTCTTCTTTACTGCAATGTGGGTATTGGGTACTACGATGCTGACGTGATGTAGTTACTTATCGTCGGAGTGTTCGACGCCATCAGTGCTGGTATTTTGGTTTACAACGGATTGGTGGAATTGTTGGCGAGGGACTTTCTCTTCGAACCTCAAACGAAGAGTAACAGGCGGTTGACATTCATGATGGTATGTGTTTTCTTAGGGGCTATGCTCATGTGTATTGTTGGGGAGTGGGCTTAGTAGGAGAATGTTGTTTGATCGTGAAATTGCTTCATTCGTATTTGGAGGAAAGAGCTACGTGGATACAATTGCCTTGTCTAGTTGTATCAACCTAAACAAGCAAGTAGCAACAAGCCAATCGCGCGTTCCTTCCAGTCTTGCGAATCAAGCAAGAAACTCCTCTTCCTATCTACCTCCGACACCTCAATAGCAATCTCCGAAACAAGCTGTAGATCCATCTTCGCAACTTCGTGCTCACTCCTCCTGAGTCTTTGCTCCAGCAATCCTCTTGCTTTGTCTCGTAGCTCCCTCTTCAGTATCTTTCCCCTCGTTGGGTCGCTTTCTCTTGGTCTGCTTTCCCGATTTTGCGAGAGGGACTTCTTCTTCCTGTTCTGGCTCGACTGCCTTTTTCTTCGCAAGTGCCCTTTTTCTAGGTGCGTTAGAGGCGCCCGTCGGCTTCTTCGTCAGGAGGAATGGATTGGCTTTAGCGAGAGGTTCGACAGCAGCTTTGGTAGAAGGCTGGACCGGAGCCTTTCTGACACGCTTTGCAGGAGTAGCTTTGGCAGCAGGTTTAGGAGTAGGTTCGACTGAAGCGTTTGTCGATCTGGTCCTTGACTCCATAACAGCTCCCACGTTCTCAAGATCGTGCTTGCTGATTGCGTTTTTGACACGCTTGGGTGCCGTTTTTGTAGAAGGTCCAGGAGTGGCTTCGGGAGTAGACGCAGCTGTAGAGTTTCGTGTTCTGGTCCTCGTCTCTGCGAAGGGGCCCAAGTTGCTGATTTCTTGGCCGCCGAGTGGGTTGGAGCCATGTAGTCTAACTCGCTTAGGGCCTGCGGAGGCGCCTGTTGTGCTGGTGTCTGAAATCTGCTTGGCTGCGGCAACTGCGGTTGGTTTGGGAACTACGGGTACAGCAGTGTTGGGCTGGCTACGCAGGCGTGATCCAATATCTGCTTTTGCTTTTTCGCCGGCTTTACGAGGGGGCGAAGAGTCGAACAACGCAGCCAACTCTTTCGAGACGCCGCCTTGTTTGGAAATCTTCGGACGAGCAGTTGTCTCGCTGACAGGGGCTGATGAATTGGCTGTCGCAGCCGCCTGTTTAGCACCCGGACGGCTGGGTGTTGACTTCTTAGGCATGGTCTTTGCCAGCGGCAGGACCTTTTTACCTCTGTTCAAAGCAAAAGGAGTCAATGCGGGAGGGTCCGCAGGTTGATCAGGCAGATCCAGAGCGAGTTCATCGGTCGAGTCGCGGTGATAGGATCTCGTGACTGGTGTCTGTGTCTTGTGCACCGACATCTTCGACTTGGCTTTGTTGGTGGTGCCCTTTGCAACGGTACTCGGCTCGATGGTCTCGATTGCAGATTTCTCGTCGTCCTCTGGTATTTCTGACAGATACTTCTTTCTTGGTGGCTCGTCTGCATGAGATTGATCTTGCTTGCGCTTTCGTTCGATGATGTCTTCAGAAGCAATTTCGGCCTCAATTTCGTCCCCATCCTGGTCTTGCATCACATCATGAGCGAGCTCATCGTCGGCTTCTCTGGCCACTCCAAAGACCTTTCCGCTCCAGGAGTTGCCAGTAGTCGTAGCCTTGTTGGGCGTTACCTTGCCCAGCTTGAGGAAGGTCTTTTTAGGAATCGATGATCCCACCTTCGTTTCAACATCATCGCTCTCCTCTTCGGCAGCCCCACTGACGGCATCTTGCTCATCGGTCAGTCTTGCGGCGAGGTATTCTGGTGGCGGGGTCAATGGCGATGTAGGCGGTGCTGGTGGTGTGTCAGCACGGATATTAAGAGCGCTTGAAATTTCCAGGGTTGGAGTTGGGAGTGGTAAGTCCAGACTATCAATAACCGACTGGATATCAGGTATTGTCGAAGCTTCGATCGTACCTTGGAGATCATCTTGAATTGCGTCAAATTGTTCACGAAGCAGTGACTGGTCCGTGAATGAGGTTGGGAGCTCGCCGCGGGATAGCACAGGATCAAGTGCCGTCGAAGTCTCTATTGTGTCTTGAACAAACGCTTGATCCTTCTCGTCGGATAGTCCATGAGGCGATGAATCTGATGGCTGGGTACCTTCGTCTAGAGATGCATCTTGCACAACATGATCTGGGAATGTGTCCTGTACGACGGGGTCTGGAATTGGGTCTGGCACCACAGAGGCAGCTCTTTCCTCGATCAGTGGCAGGCCACCATAGTGGTATTCCACGGGACCGGTGGAGTAAGGGTTCGGTGGGAAGAACGATGTGGCTGCTGAAGATGGATCGTGTACGACGGTGACATCGTCGTCTTGAGAGATGAAGCTCGAGTCTTGACCAGTTTCAAGGCCATACTGCTCAGAAAACTCGTCTTTGATGGCTTGAATACCTGTGGGGTCGACATGAGAGACTGCACCAGTGATTTTCACATCTTCGATATCCTCGTCGAGAGGGCTTCCTTGAACAGGGTCTTCGGGTTCGATCGAAGTTCCAACAGCTCTTGAAAATACTGGTTCGCCGTCTTGTGGGAGAACAATGCTCTCGTTTAATTCGTTCGGGAGTTGAGGCGTCCTCAAACGCTCGTCAACATCTTGTAATAGAGCGGAAGGAGAAGAAGCGTTCTTTCCAGTTGAGACACTGGGCAATACTGTATCGCTAAAGGAAGCGGAAGGGGCATGAGTACTCGAGTCTGGCTGAATGCTTGTTTGTCTGGTGATGGTGGTTGTGCCCGTGAGTGAAGGCAAAGATGCGGCAATAGCATCATCAGCAATGGTAGCGCCTGGCTCTGACAGTGGTCTTTCGTTGGAAGCAGCTCTGGATGACGGCAACTTCAGTTTGGCATTGTTGATGTTGGTAGATGCGGGTTCGCTGGGTCTTTGTAAGGTAACATCAATGAGAATCTCTTTTTGGAATGGAAGATTATTGCTCGGCTCTATGATCTCCGTTTCAGCATGTCCGGCATTGGGAGATGAAGACCGCGATCCAAAAAGAGAGCTGTCCGTATCGTCGGCAATGTCATGGGGTCCTGGCGCAGTTTCTTGCTGTGGCGGAGACACCAGGGACACGACTTGCTTCTGGGTTTGCGGTTCAACAGGACTGCTCTGCTCATCCTGGTCGGCGCTTGTATTACGGACGTTCAACTCTTGCACGCGGCGAGACGGTAACGGACTCACAATCTCGCTAGGCAGTCCTTTGTCGATGTTGTCCTTTTCGATGCGCGTGACAGGGCCTTCAGTCGCTACGTAAGGTTCGAAGGACTCCAGGAGGTCTTCCAGTCGCTGATCTGGTAAGTTATCAGGTGGGTTGTCTTGGTTGAAGAAATCACCAATTGCTTGGGCGCCTTCATCCCACCATTCCGGACGGTCAAAATAATCTCCGAGTTTGCTGAAATAGTCGTTTTGTGCGGGCCATTCACCACCAGAAGGGAGAGAGGTGGACGACTTCATGTTGCATGACTGTAACGGCGATGACCGACGGACCTGAAGCTGTAAATTGTCTTGTTGACGATGGTTGTTGACCAGCACGCGCACGTGGCATTGACAGATGTGATGATATGCTCGTCTGCCGTTGTTTGTGAGTTTTGTTGTTGAAACGCGAGAAAGACGTGTTTTGCGAGCAACTGGTGGGTTTCTGTGGCGATCTGAAAGTAGCGCGGCCGGGTGATGACAGCCTGCGAAGTTAGGGGTCACCGTGTGCGGTATCTTGGAACCTGTGAAGTGAAAACGAGAAAGAGCTGAATGTGATTAGTGATTCGACGGTGTGCTCTGCGGTACGTTATTGGAGAAGGAGGTATTGGAAGGCCTGTTCATGGACCCGGGCTCTATGTTGGACAGTTGAGAGCTTGCAATGCTTTCTCCCGTCAGGTTATCACGCCTAGCCAACACCGTGACAGACTTCACAAGTTTTGGAATCCGGGAGTCGAACATCAGGAAGAACAGCGTGTATCCCTTTATGCTTTGTCGACGTTTCGCTGCTATTTATTAACATCTCAAGCCATGCCCAGCACAGCTATACCAGAAACCCAGGGTGAACGCCATTGCCGACTCCTAAAACATCCACAGAGAATTGTCGTATCGAGAAAGAGAACTCTAGATGGGTATAGCATTGCTAATCTTGCCACTTGCATCTGCTGGGTAGCCGAGCATCCTGTGTTGCAGGTGTCAGCCCAATTACATACTAGTCATGTCAGGTGTTAGAACTTACTTCTTGCCGGTTTCAGTTGCACAGCAGCCGCAGAAGAGAGAAGCGGGCCAACACACAACCTGAATTCTGGTCAGAATTGAAGAACGTTGAAGACGAAAACATGGTCCATACTGCAAGGACAATGGCACTGGCGAAGCCGATGGTAGGGCCGACAACTTTGCAGTGGCAAGGGTTCTGGTCGGTACCTGATCATAGTCAGATATCGAGACGACAGAGGATGTGTGCGTTGACCATACCACACTGGAAGCAGACGAAGGGAATAGGAAGACAGTCCATTGTGGAGGAAGAAAGAGGTTTTGCGATTGAGTGGTAGAAATGGGATTGGTTGAAATTCGCAGCAAGCGGTGACTTTCAAGTCTACTAATGGGACAACGGATGTTTCGTAAATCGTAAGAACAATGGATTGCAATGGAAGATGAAGAGAGCGAGGGCAAGAGGCTCCTCAAGTGTGATATACGAGTAGCAAAACGGGAAGCCGGCAGGAAAGCGTGGACCAGTTGATCCATGCCCCGTTGTGGTTGATGACGTACGCACGCTCCTCAACCGTGCTGGTGCTGGCATGCTTATCCTGCAACAAGCATTCAAGGAAGACGTTAGAGTTACGGGAGGGCATTGTACGATTTCGATCATGACGAAGAATTGCATCTCAAGAAACGTTCTGTAGACTGTAGTTCGAAGCACTATCTCATTACTGAAACCTAAGATAAGACATGGAATACATGGGGACGACGGCTGACTAGTCGTGTCGCCCAGTTGGCTCTAGAAATGAGAAAAATAAAGACGGGACCCATGGCGCCACCGATTCTTGCCCAGCGATATCAATTCAATCTTTGTCGTTTGGTCAAGCGCGCGCCATGCTCCCCGGCCATTCAGGACGACGAGAAGGGGTTAACACTGTCGGAGAATGGGCCAGCAGAGGATGAAGAGGTCTGGACCGAGCCTCCGTCCGACTTTGTAGGGTCATCACGACGCATGATGCTTGCGACAGGTCCAAGAAGGCGCTGGAATCCGTTCTTGCCCAGCATAGCCACCTTGATATCTGTCTCGGCGACAACTGAGGCGGCACGAGGCTTGTCGTCGAGCAAGGCCAGCTCGCCGAAGTAATCGCCCTTGTTGTATTGCTTGAGTGATTGCTCGATCCCAGATTTGTAAACGGCAGCGGTACCGGATTCGAGCATGTAGAAGTGGTCACCGACGTCACCCTCGCGGATGATTGTGCTTCCTGCAGGCATCTTCTGGGTCTCGAGAGCATCAGCGATCTTGCTGCGCTCGTAAGCGGTGAGAGTGTTGAGGAGAGGCACGCTGTCGAGGAACGACTCGTACATGCGGCGGCGCTGGAATGCGCTGTCCATCAGGATACGGCGGAAGGTGATACGGTCGAGTTGCCAGATGACACTGGGTTCGGCACTGTTCACAGTTGCGGCACGGGGTGCATTGTACATCAGTGCGAGCTCACCAAATGAGGTACCGGGACCGCAGGATGCGACCTTGTTACCCATACCGTTCATGCCGGGCTCAATCTTGCCGGTTGACGAGACGTAAATGTCGAAGCTGCCAGTCTCGACGACGTAGAAGTAGTCACCAACATCTCCTTGTGCAATGACCTTGACGTCCTTGGCGGGGATCTTGCGTTCTTGCAAGGCACCGAGGACCTGCTCCGTCTGGTCGTCATCCAGATGAGAGAACAAGAAGTTGCGTGACACTGATGTGCGCAGACGGTTGAGCTGTTCCTGGGTCTTGGGGTAGGTTGGGGGCTTCCAGTCCGAGTCGTCAGTACCAGAGGGCGCGAGCACCTCGGCCGAGACAGACACACGACGGCCCATGTTGTAGTTGTTGGGGAAGTTTTGCGGCACGTCCTTCTGATCACGGCTGTTGGTGTTCTGAGCGCCACCGAAACCGAAGTTGAAACCGCCAAAAGAGCCATCACTTTGCTGGGCAGAAGGATCGGAGCTCTGAGAGGCGGCGAAAGGGCTGCTGACCGAGTTGGCGCTGCCAGCACCAAAGGGGTTTGCGTTTGCAGCAAAGGGAGAAGCGTCACGGTTCATTGCGTTGTTGGGGAAAGAAGCGGCAGTGGGCGAGGCGAACGTGTCCATTTCATCCTCTTCTTCAAGGCGCTGCATTCCGGGCTGCTGGATGTGGTGGAAGGGGTTGCTGCCGGGGAAGTTGTTCTCGGCCATTGTTTTGCTGGTGGAATGCTGTGCGCCCAGCAGGAACTCGTGTCGCTGAGACTCTAGTCGGCGGTGGAAGTGGTTTGCGCAGAACTGAAGAACGTCGGTAGGCTTGTTCTGCAGGACCTCACGCTCGAGGATTTCGATCTCGTGCTTGTAGTCGGCGGGAAGAGCCATTGTAGCTGATTGCTAAGGTACTTGGGAGCTTGGGGAGAGCTTGTGTCGGGACGTTTGTGCAGGAGCCCGCAGACGTGGAGCTACACTGCCGTAGTGGGGTTCTTTGTTTCGATGCAGCTGTCACCTGTGATTGACTGGAGACGTGATGAAGCTGATGCGAGGCTGCAATGCGATGCTCAGTAATCGATGCTTTGGTGCGTAGTGACTTTGTTCAGGGTATTATTGAGGGGGAAACTGCGACCGACGGCCAATGAGATAATGAGGGGGAAGTTGTGGCGCGTGACGACAGAAGCAATCTGGACGAGTGAGCAATATCGGCCAAACCTAGAGAGCTTCAATTCAGCACGACCAAGATGGAAATTGTATGGAAAAAGAGAAAGGAAGGAGCGGGAGCTTGCAGCTATGTGCTTTTGGGGCCAATTGACCTCGTTCCCATCGCTACTACTCGCAACTGCCACTATTCATGACACTATTTGCTGCTCCTTCGAGAAGGTCAAACGGCACAGCTCTGGATTGACAACGGTCACACAACAGCAGCTCAACACCCAATACTCTGTATGAACAAGGCTACGAGTAGGACAAGACAGAACACGATAGACAGAACTACTCCTCACAAGGATATTCGAGCTGCCTAACAGATAGATATTCTTCCGAGAGAGAAAAGTCATGGCAACACTTCCCACTTTCGTGCTTTGCTTGCAAGACACCGACACGCCAAGCAAGGAAACACGCATACCGACTGCAATCAAAGTACTACGGAAACACGATGGTTTTGCTAACCAGGTGAGAATCGATTGCGGCATTACTGGTATACGAGCACGACTTGTATTCACGCCAGGCATTACTGGAACAGCTTTGGACAAGCTCCTGTCAAAAGGAGCTGGATTACATTACAGAGCGCAACGCGGTTTCTACGCAGCATTCGTCGATCTTGAGTCCATCCCCAAAACATATGACCGCGTGTGCTGTATGCATAGAACAGTCCGAGTCTTGAGAAGACGGACTTGGAGCTGTGACTTTGATGGCTATCTCTGCGATCGTTGCTTTACTGTGTGTCAATTTCTTGTATCTCTGCAGCTGATTAATCACCGTCCGACCGGGCATGGGAGAAACAGACCCACCGCTGGTTAGCAGAAGATCAGTTGGTCTGTATTCAGTCCCACCAAGGAAGCTTTGGCAAGAACCAGAACGTGCTCCTTCAGTGCTCCGCCTAAATTCAATGACGTAGGCTGGTAGGAACAAGGCACTTGGAAATTGAGGTTGCTGTTTCCGCCTGGGAATTTTGTAGAACAAGTATAACAAACATCTTCTCAACTACGAACAGAGCTATCTTTTCGGCATTCTTCACGCGCAACCAGCGACTTCCCTGCCACCGATCAGAGTCCAGACTGCAGAGCTACCAGCCGTCCGCTCAAGCCAGGTTCTCATCAGCCACACACGCGCCACCGCACGAACCATTCTGCCTGTCGCTGGTGTCTACAAGCTCCAAGGCGCGCGCATCTCTGTGTTACCAGCGCATTATCTATCTTAACCCACCCCAACCACGCCGTCAGCTTTCGCAACAGGCCGTTACTCTAGAGGCCATTCGAATCTTCCAACTTGTTTGAATTTGCTGATCAGCGAGCCGAGACATGGGCAGCTATACATTTACCTGGTGAGTCGCATCTGACAGTCAATCGCGTCGCATGCTTTGAGGGCCTGCGTGCGAAGTTCTCGCTCGCGCTGCTCAACAAATGCGCGCGCACCGTAGCTGAAACGAAGCCATCACTAACACGCTGCGACAGGGACCACCCCGCCCAAGAAGTCTACGTGACAGGTGACTTCGACAACTGGTCCAAGTCGATCAAGCTTAACAAGAATGGCGACTCTTTCCACAAGACCGTGACCATTCCCGGTGAGGAGCACAGAGTTCACTACAAGGTATGGACCTTCTCGCTATATCGAGAGTGCACGCGACTGACATGCTTCTCCAGTTCGTCGTCGACGGGCAATGGACAACCGACTGGACTGCCAAACAAGAGACGGATTCTTCGGGCAACGTTAACAATGTTGTCGAGGCCAGAGAACTGAGCCCTGAGCCCGAAGAGCGACCTGCGCAAGCTTTCATCTCTTCGGTCCACCCTCAATCTACCACCGCCGCCCTTGCTGGTGAGGTGCCGCTTGAAAAGGAAAGAAACGCCCACTCTGAGCAGAGCGTCGACGAGACGACCTTCCCTCAGGAGACACCCGGCTTCGAGGATCTGCCAGGTCAATTCCCAGTCACACCTATGGCTGACCTCAAGCAGTTCACTGTTAACCCCATTCCTGCTACTGACGGCCCTTCCAACCCCGTCAAGCTTGCCCCTGGCGAGCCCGTCCCTCACCCGAGCACTTTGACCAGTAACACTATTCAATCTACCGTACGCGATGATCCCGAACTGAAGAAGGCTACTTCTACTTCCACCGACGGCGCCAATGAGTCTCGCGAGCGTGAACTCACCGAGAACGACCTCCCCGGCGCTTACGCCCCATCCACCGCCCGTGAGGAGAAGGAGGACACCAAGGCATTTGGCATCAACCCCATTCCTGCCACCGCTGGCATTGGTAACCCCATCAAGCTCGCGCCTGGCGAGCCTGTCCCTCACCACAGCAAGATCACCTCCAACACAATTCAATCTACCGTCCGTGACGGCTCTCAGTATGGTGTTAGCGACACCGGTGCTCCCGTCCTCCCCCCGGTTCTTGATTCTCAGAGCGAGGCCGAGGCCAACGGTGCTTCTATGTTCAACCTGCCTTCCATTGGCGGTAACATGATCCCTGAGTCCAGCCTTCCCATGGGTGGCGACTCCCAACTGCCCAACTTCGACAATGCCTTTAGCTCATCTGTCGCTCCCCAAAGCACTACTGCTCAGCTTGCCGGTCAGGTTCCTCGTGAGCCTCGTGGTGTGCCCGAGGTCGTTTCCGAGAGCCAAGAATCCGCTCATGTCAGTCCTGAGGCTTCTTCTTCAGCCAAGGCCGTTCAGAGCAAGCACAACGTCGAGGAAGAGCTGAAGGAGAAGGTGCCTGAAGCCAACGCTAGTGCCGAGTCTGGCCCTGTCACCGGTGTTCCCGAGGTTGTCACCGACAGCCAGCATGCTGCTCACACCGGCCCCGAGGCCGCTGCCAACCCCGAGGCTGTTCGTGAGAAGGCTGCTGTTGAGAGTGAATTGAAGCAGACCATTCCTGAGGAGAACGCTACCTCCCAGCGCTCACCCGTTGCGGACGCTGCCTCAAGCGTCTCTCAGACTGTCGCTAGCGTGCCCGAGACCGTGTCAAACTCACATGTCCCTGAGGCCGTCGCCGGTGGTCTCGCTGCTGCTGGTGCTACTGCTATCGGTGCTGCCCTTCTTGCCAAGGACAAGATCTCCGAGGCCTACACCCACGCTACTGAGCCCACTCCTGCCTCTAAGGAAGTCCCTGATGTTGTTACTGAGAGCCAGGAGAGAGCTCACGTCGAGCCCGAGGCTTCGGCCTCTCCTGAAGTCGTTCGCGAGAAGGCCGCCTTCGAAGACGAGTTGAAGCACTCCATCCCCGAGGCACCTGCAACCTCCGAATCCGGTCTTCTGGGCGCTAGCGAAGGTGGACTGGCTGGCAAGATTGCCGCTGGTACTGCTGCTGCCGGAACCGCTGCCGCTGGTATTGCTTACGCCGCCAGAAACCAAGCCACCAATGCCTATGAGAATGCCGGCTCACCTCTTTCCAACCTGACCAAAGAACCCACTATCGATGGCTCTGTTCCTGAAGTCGTCACCGAGAGCCAAGAGCGTGCCCACGTTCAGCCTGAAGCCTCTGCTTCCCCCGAGGCCGTTCGCGAGAAGACTGCCATGGAAGGCGAACTTCTTTCTGAAGTGTCCAAGGCCCCTGCAACCTCCGAATCTGGTATCCTGGGCAAGAGCGAGCAAGGTATTACCGACAAGGCCACTGCTGGTGTAGCTGCTGCTTCCGCTGCCGTTTCCACTCAAGCAAACAAGGCTTACGAGTCCGTCGCTCCTCAGACCCAGAGCTTGACTGGCAGCTCCGAATTCAACCAGCGTAGCATCGAATCAGACGCTGCCTCGCAGCAGGTCCCCGAAGTTGTTCATGAGAGCCAGGAGAGAGCACATGTCGACCCCGAGGCATCTGCCAACCCCGAAGCTGTTCACGAGAAGCACGACATGGAGAGCGAGCTCTTGTCACACGTTCACAAGGCACCTGCTACTTCCGAGTCTGGCGTGTTTGGTAACAGTGAACAGGGCATCACTGGTAAGGCTGCTGCTGGTATTGCTGCTGGTGCTGCTGCTTTGGGTGCCACCGCCGCTGGTGCAGCCTACTCCGCTCGCGATAAGGCTGCCGAGGTGACCGGTCAAGACACCACGGTCACTAGCAAGTCGGTCGACGACAGCGTCCCCGAGGTGGTCCACGAGAGCCAAGAAAGAGCCCACGTCGCTCCTGAGGCCTCCGCCAACCCTGAAGCTGTCCACGAGAAGCATGACATGGAGAGTGAGCTTTTGTCCCACGTTCACAAGGCTCCTGCCACTTCTGAATCTGGTGCGCTCGGCACAAGTGAACGTGGCATTTCCGGCAAGGCTACAGCTGGAATCGCTGCTGGCACTGCCGCTTTGGGTGCAACTGCTGCAGGTGTCGCTTACACTGCTCGCGACAAGGCTGCTGAGGCCACTGGCACAGATGCCAACACCATTCTTCCTTCCTCTATTCAGAGCGCCATCGACAACATGAACCAGGGCCTGCCTCCCACCAACAGCTCGCTTGCTTCACCCGCTACGCATTCGTCTGTCCCTGAGGCCGTTTTGGATTCTCAGCACCAAGCTCACGTCGGCCCTGAGGCTTCTGCCCAGCCCGAGGTTGTTGCTGAGAAGAGCGACGTCGAGAGGGAGCTACTTGACCGTGTACCTCGTACCGATGAGGCTGGCGAGCCTGCACCCACTGAGTCTGCCGCTCTGAGCGCTACCGCACCTGTCAAACCCACTTCTGACATTGAGTCTGCTGTCCTCGGTGCCGGTGCTGGTGCTGGTGCTTCTACTACTGGTGTTGCTGCTGTCAGCGGCATCCAAAATGTTGCTAGCTCCAGCGCTGCGCCTGTCTCTTATAACACGACCGTGCCTTCGAGCAGCTCGCGTTTCGACGACGAGGCTCCTCGGGATCTCACTGGTGGCCACAGCGCCTTGCCTACTACAACTCAGGCTGCTACTACCGAGGCTGGTGCCTTCACCGAGAACACCGGCCTTTCCGGCGCCACCACTAGCGCGACACCCATCTATAACGAAGAGACTTCCGCTATTGCTGCAAGCACCGGCCTGAACGCCCCTGCCGACAGCCAAGCTCAGATTCCTGCACCCAAGTCTGAGCAGCTTGCCGCCCCTACCCTTGCTGCTCCCACCGAGCAATCGCGTGACGTCTCTCCCATGACCCGTCCCGATTCATCCAAGCAATCAGAGCCTCAAGTCACCACTGGCACTGAGACTCACACCGTCCCTGCCACTACTGGTAGTGCACCCACCACACCTCAGAGACACGCTACCAAGAGATCCAGCGGCTTCTTCCGCGGCACACCCCAGAGCGACCGCACTAGCGTTGCCGGCTCCTCCAAGGTTGACGAGGACGGCAAGCCCAAGAAGAAGGGCTTCCTCGCTAAGCTGAAGGAGAAGTTCAGAGGATAGAATACTCGCACACGACTCATTCCCGAGTGAAGGACGTCCATACTAGCTGTGGTAATTTCTTGGATGTCACCGGAGGAAGAGCTCTTTTCATGTGCTCGAAAATAGTGTGGTCTGGATGGAGGACTCAAAGTGGAGTTTGTAATTGTTGTAATCATCGCGCGTCTGCCTTTGTTTTTTCTCTTATGTAGCTTATTCCCCTTCTCGTTTGGTCCTCTCGAAGTTTGTTCTTGTCTTTTTCTGTCTTTTATTTACATAGCTCCACACGCCATCCATACGAAAGTAAATGACTATTCGCATTTCTGTTCTACTCCAAACTTCATCTGCTAGTGATGTATCAGCTGCTGCCATGCAGGAATCTGGTTTGTCTCCCGATGAGTCGAGCAATTCTAAACCCATCATGCTATTTTTGCAGCTCCGAGCTTCACGATGGATCCCGGTAAGGGACGATACCTTTTGGGGTTCCCACCAAGTACCGGTATTTGCCAGAATCCTTTTGAACATGTAAGTAGATTGCGTACCTACTAATTACGCTTTCTATCCGCACATACACTCATTTACATGAGATCTTGAAGATTTCTAGATTTACGTTGACCAGTGAGTTGTTTTGACATGAAGGGGCACCCTGTCTCACAGTCAGTGTGGATGTTACATGGAATCTTTGGAATCTGCCCTCTATTCCATGCCATTCCACCTAGCTGACTAATTATTCTATTCTATGCCAACTTTTTTGTGGAATCATTCCAATTCCAAACGTTGTTGCAAGGTAAGCGACCCTGTCCTCACAAGCTTAGTAAGCAGGCGCTAAGACATCTTATCTCATCTAATCGATCAGATAAGATGAGATCAGCCAATGACAAGCTTTGCATATCTGATTACTAACTTATGCTGTCGTAGCTACCCTGACCGGTTGGAATTTGGAACATTCTACTCGAATTGCTGATTCTATTCCATGCCAATAGAGTAGAATATTCTACTGGTTTTGAGTGGAATATTCCAATATTTTAACTATTCCATGCCATTTAACATCCACACTGGTCTCACACATGCTCTTACGACTTCCTTCATCCTTGTGATCAGTGTATGTTCTTGCGATATGAGATAAAGGGCTTAGCTACGAAGGATATAAACGGAGAGATACTGCGAGAAGGTATGATGTACCATGGAGATCACAAGCAAAACACACAACAAGAAACATTTAGCCAACGAAAACCTTGTGATTTCATGACCGAATGCTTTGAAGACTAATTACACAAAAATGTACTATACTGCGTGTATATTTACACAAGTTCAAACTCCCCACTGACACCTTCAAACCCACTAATACCACCTCCAATCCCCTTCTTATCTCCAAAATACCTGATCCTATATCTCCCCTTCAATTCCTCCTCCACCTTGCCTCTCTTCTCCAATTCCAAATCATGTTCGACCATCTTATCGGTGGTCTTCTCAATTCTCCCCCAATCTCCCAATTCCCAACCCAGTTCCCAAGAAATGGTGACTTGAGAAGTGGCGGCTGTGGTGGAAGTTCTCTCCCATTGAAAAACCAGACTCCAATCTTCGTCGTTGCGGATTTGTTGCCAGGTTCCTTGGTTGGTGTATTTTTCGACAGAGGCGAAGGTGAGACCGAGACGGAGGTTGTTACGTGGGTTTGCGGCGACGAAAGAGGCTTTGATGATGGGAGAGGTGGAGATGGCGTAGCGGGGTGAGACATCCGTGACTACATCGCCGAAGGATTTGAAGAGGGGGGAGCGGTCAAAGACGACGGGGGAGATGAAGCTGAGGGATTTGTTCGTGTGGATAGGGGGTTCCGGGCCAGAGGAAAGGAGAGGCAGAGATGGGTGGGAGGGAGGAAGGAGAGGCGAGTTCGAGATCGAGGAGGCAGAGAGGTAGGGTAGACGTGCAAGAGAGAGCTTTATGTAGGCGGCCAGAGTGTGTTGACCATAAAGGGTTGATGCGCCTTCATAACGTTGGATGCCGTATTCTTCTTCTGTCGCAATGTAGTGGGCGTATGTATTTGCTGGGCCGCCGAGTACGACGATTGGCTCAGCTTTGTTGTCTTCTTCGTCCCAGGCGGCGAGAGCATGTTTCTGAAGAGCTCCTTTCCAGCGTCGTCCAGACATGGTGGTAGCTTCTCCCGGTGCTACGATGATGAGCAGTTGTCCGACACGCAAGAGCTGAATGTCCACCACGTTGGGTGTCCAGAGGTAAGGACTTTCAGTCTCGCCTACATCGAGGAGGATGGGCTTGGGCGCTTGGCAATCAATTTGCTCTGGACCGGGTGAATGCAGGCTATTGCGGACGACAGCCCAGACCGGACTTGCATTCGGGTCGCCTGGGTTGTTTTGCTTAAAATCAAAGGCTCCAGGACCATCGGTAGTACCGGCGGCGAACGAGTAGCCCATTGCGGCAGGGCAGGTATGTGCTATCGAGCCGTTGCGTAGAATGACAGTCTGGTTCGACATGTCGACGAATGTATGCAGAGAGCGGACCACGTTACCCTGGATGGGCGTGAAGGTAGACTTAGTAGTCATGGACTCGTACACAGAGCGAGCACCAAGGTACTGTCTGCGACCAATTTCCCAAGCTGATGCTGTACCTGCGTCGTCCAGTCCCCAGTGTGGACCACGTCCATGGCAAGGACCGTTCTTACCAGCGCACAAGCTCGTCTTGAAGTCGCATTGCTTACCTTCGTCATCTCCAGATTCGCAATAGGCGCCGTTGACATTGGGAGAGGTATCTCCGACATTGGCTTGAGAGAAGCCAGCGACAAAGTCATCGGCAGTAGAGTCCAGCTGAGCAGCATGCTTCTCGAACAGGTATGCAGCAACGCCCTTGTTGTCACCAGTGATCAACGTGTTGTTGCCCAGCATCGAAGTACCGTGAACAGGGAACCAGGTCAAGACGCCAATATCCTTCTTGTCGCTGTTTCTGCGCAGCTTGAGAAGAGTCAAAGTCTTGTCGACGTTGTGCTCGTATCTCTTACGCTCGGCTTCTGGATTGGCCTGGTAGGCATAAGGGCTACGGTTGATGTTGGCATTCTCGATATCGACTGAACCGAAAGAGAGTTGACCTGGGCTGAGCGTCTCATGAGCCTGTTTTATAGACTCAAGTGCACCATCAACGATGGCTTGATAGCTTTGATGACTGAAGCCTCGACTGGTAATCTGAGGCAACAGATAGTTCAGCCAAGCACCTGGACCAGAGTGGGAATGAGTTCCAGTGACAGCGACGTTCTGGCTTCCGTAAACTTGATATTCGGGACCAAGATGTTGAAGGCCTTCGAGGATGCCATTGCGAACAGCGGTATCTCCGGATTGAGTGTCGAGGACAAGGTAGACGAAACGGTCACGAGGACTTTCGGTATCACCAAGGATGAAAGCACGGGAGTAAAGACGCTGTCTCACACCGGAGCCAAGTTGAGCAGGGTCGGCATAGCCCATGAGATTGATTTCGACGACGGGACCAGTGATGTCAGCCTTGCCGACGCCAACAAGGTAGTCGTCCGAGGTCGGAGGTCTGTTAGATGCACCGAATACATTCTGAGAAGATGGTTGATTTCCGAAAGGGTTCTGATTTGATTTCCAATGCCAATAATCGAGTTCAGGTAGACCAAATGTATAGATGGCGGCAAAAATGGTGGTCAAGGCCAAGAAGGCGGCCGTCAAGGCGACTGACACGCCCCTCGGTGAATGCGGGTGCGGCATGGCGGCGTAGATGATGATATATAGCAAATTATGCAGTCATGTCTAGGTAGTTGTTCAGGTCAGGCCTTGTCCAAGCAACAGTAGGATATCAATGAAACGGTTTAGCAGGCAAGGCGCAAACGTCATTGTCGTGGTTGTTGCAAAGTGGAAGGCTTCGGAACATGATCTTGTCATCAAAGCTCCGAAGCTTTTGTGGGCAGCGTGACCATGACTAGCTCACCACTGTTTATGCCACACTCTGATTTGTTACACCTGTCACCCTCTGGTACCCAACTGGCCGGAGTCATGGAAGAGCTACAGCTGCGCCAACGCAAAGAGGCCAAGGACCTCCAGTCAAAGGTTACACAGAAGAAAAAGGGCGCCACCAAGAAGACGCGCAAAGGTGTCAATGATGAATGCGACAACCTCGAGCGAGAGATGAAGGCTCGTCACCAGGAAGAGCTTCAATCAATGACTGCACCTACCGTCGACCAAGGCCTGGACGAAGATGCCGAGAAAGAGGAGGGGCAAGAGCAGGACGAATTGGCCAACCGTGTTGATGGTCTAGACATCGGCGGCGCAGAAAAGGTTAAATCCACGTCGACTGCTCCCTCAGATCCACCTGCCGCTCCAGCACCAAAGAAACAGAACCGCGCAAAGGCCCGCCTTGCCCGCCGCGCTGCCGAACAAGAGGCCCTCATCGCGTCCGCTGCAGAAGAAGCTCAAGACATCCCCAATCTCAAGGCCGTCGAGCGCGACTCGATGCTCAAGCAGTTCACCACTCGCAAGCTATCCGAGAAAGAGATACGCGCAGATGGTCACTGTCTATACTCTGCTGTTGCCGACCAGCTAGAACAACTAGGCATGCCCTTGGGTACTGCTCCTTCATCCACTCCCCATGTCGCAACCACATTAGAGCCATACAAGATCGTGCGACAAGCCGCCGCCGAGTACATCGAAGCACACCCGAACGACTTTGCTCCTTTCTTGGACGAGCCTCTGGATTATTACATCTACAAGATTAAGAATACCGCAGAATGGGGTGGTCAGCTTGAACTGATGGCTGTGGCTAAGAAATACGGCGTCGCCATCAGCGTTCTGCAGGGTGATGGCCGAGTCGAAGAGATCAACCCTGAAGGCGATACTGAGGACAGACAGTTGTGGCTAGCATACTACAGACACGGCTTCGGTCTGGGCGAGCATTACAATTCCTTGCGCAAAGCTGGTTGAACCCTTTGGGATATACAACATCACAAGCACTCCCTTCGCCCACCTGAAATCAGCCTATAGCATATGCTATGTAGGCTCAATGACCTCCTTCGTGCATCGGCGCATGCTTGCCGGACATGACCACGACGCTCGATGGACTCGTCCACTAGCAGCAAAGCAGCAGAATGCAGCATACCGTTCACAAATATAACAGTGTCGGATGACGCTTCATACCGGAGCATCTCTTCAAAAAGATTCAACCATAGCAAGAATGAGATTAGGCACGTTCAAGCAACTCCAAATCATCTTCATTCATCTCCAAACCCAGATCTCGGTAAACGCGCCCATCATTCGTCTCCAAGAATATTCAAAGCTGTTGCCTACTACACTCTCGCCTAACGAGTACAGCATATGATAGATCTCATCACAACGTTAAGAGGGTCATCCTTCTGTCAAAACACACCTTGTCAAATGTGGATCCGAATGCCCTATCGGAATTCTGCCACCGTCCTAAACCACCTCAATCCACCTCATTCTCGCTCCAGCTCTACCATGCTCCCTCTATTCCCAAGCAACCTTTATATTCCATTCTTTCCAGTCTCCTTTTAACAAGCAGAAAAGCCGTGGTGGTGTAGTGGTATCACACCCGAGGTCTTAACACGTGCGCAGTCATTCGTTGTTACTCAACGCCGTGTCAGTCTAGATCCGAGGAGGTCGCGGGTTCGATCCCTGCCCATGGTGCTTATTTCTTTTTTGTTCATTTGTCTCTTGTGGTCATTGTGATATCTTGTGAGCGGTATGCTGCATTCTGCTGCTTTGCTGCTAGTGGACGAGTCCATCGAGCGTCGTGGTCATGTCCGGCAAGCATGCGCCGATGCACGAAGGAGGTCATTGAGCCTACATAGCATATGCTATAGGC
>Ga0181471_100178_pt1 | contig 18923 bp, 15 predicted proteins | sample InSIn5gowninarea_FD_119083 | JGI IMG/M metagenome (GOLD analysis project Ga0181471, IMG submission 119083) | Clean room microbial communities from NASA Spacecraft Assembly Facility at Jet Propulsion Laboratory, Pasadena, California, USA -... ...
TTTTTTTTTAAATGCTTGTTTTTTTTCTTTTTTGGGCTGCCAACCGCCCATCCCCGCGGGGAGCGGCTAGACGGTCCCGGGAGCGTCTGGCCGCTCCCCAGACGTTCCTGATTTAGGGAACGTTTCGGGAACGTTCGGGGAGGGCTAGGAAATGTCTCGGAGATGTCTCCAAGCCGTTCCCCAAATCGGGAACGGTTGGGAGACGTTTCCGAGCGCGTTCCCCCGTTCCCGAACGCCGGGAACGTCCGAAACGGCTGTTCGGAAAGGGGGAACGTGTTCCCGTGTATCCTTGCCAATACGTCATTTTTTCAAGAATCACATTATGTGCATAAAAAATAAGTAAATGAATCGTACATTGCCTCACTCAAGAACTTGATGTCATAACTTATAAGCCATAATAATAATAGTAAGCCTTCTACTGATAGTCTCTTGGAGAAATTAATGAACCGAATTTGGTTCTTTGAACTTTCTTTGTGTTAGTTTTGAGTTTGAAGGATCTGAAAGATTCTATCACCTTGAATTCTTCAAAGTAAGCTTCAATTAAAAATAAAAAAATTGTCCTTTTTACAACTTGTTACAAATTCTAGCCAAATCTTCATCTTAATATTTTAGTTCATCAACCAATGAATCACATTGTAGCTCTTCAAGTTTTAGGATGAGATATTTTTCTTTCCTCAAGCAATTCAAGCATAAAATTTTACTTTTATATCCTCATAATATATACCATATATATTATTGTCATCTTTGTTTTGATGTATCAACATATGGATCTGATGGGTTGCGCCATGTACAATTGCTTGGAAAGAAAGAAATAAAGTATCTTAAAGTCCATGAGTGACCAAAAGCGGTCAATGGGATTGGGTCATACATGGTAAGTGTGTTAGCAATTTGGGGTCAATATTGATCCCCACAAAAGCTGAACGCACAAAGAAATAAAAGCTACAACGATGCAAAAGGGTAAAATCCCTAAAAGTGAAATCAAAGTTACATCATGGAGTGCTATTTCTGTCGAGCTAGGAAGAATGTGAGGATGCTCTCAAGATTGGTGCTGTGGTGGAGTTGCTTTGGTCTCTAGAACCAAAATCTATATCAAATCTGAAAAAGGATGTAATTTATCGAGAATTGGAAGGAATATGGGTGTCTCATAGGCATCTCTTGGTGTGTTGGTCTAGGTCCCTCCCCCTCCTATGGGAGCTCTCCTCCAACATAGGCTAGAAGAAGGATGTAATGCGACAGTCACTACTCGAGTGTTGAGTGTGGGATAAGAGGTGTTTTCGTAGAAGGAAAGCCTCCCATGTATAGAGTGCCATGCATCTCTGGTCTATATATTGAAAGGAGGAGATTGATGCGTAGGAGTTATGGAAAAGGTAGTGGTAGTGTCCTCGAATCTCATAATAGATGGGACAATGGAAAATGAAATGATCTTCGGACTTAGTCTCCAAATCGCACAGGCAACAAACTCTCTGCTCATGCGGTATGTGGTGCTTCGACTCAATTCGTAACTAGTGTGAGTAGACTCGAAATGGATTCAATTGGTTAGGGTCATTGTACAAGCAATCAACATAGGTGCTCCAATCTTGAAGGAAAATATGACTAAAGTTGTGTTTCTTTGGTAGAAAGGTGTGTGGTGGAGGGAGGTGATGATCTCTTGCCTTTTTTTGGTCAAGAAGTGTTGTTTCTTGGTCCGTAGGAGGCGACGATATGAGCGGTGGAGGATGTGTGTAGAAGGAGAGGAAGCATATGAGAAAATGGCCTTCTTGAGGTGGTGGTGATTTATTTTACAATTAGTATCAAACCAAAGGTTTGAAGGGCAATGACCATGCGAACAGTGGCAAGACGGAAGGTGAATGGTGTGAAGGGTTGGTGAACGAAGAGAGTCAACGAGAAAATGAGCTTTGGGATCAATGGTGGATAAGAAATGCATGTCGTGAAGATTATGATTCAGGATGTTCTTGTGCGCAGGTGAGAGAGCACGATCAAAGTGGATAGTTGTATGCTGGGAGGAGACAATGGGACCCTGGGGGAGGGGGTAGTTGTAATGAGATGGAAAGGGTCAGATGTGCGTGGTCAGCGATAGGAAGACAAGAGGTGACCGAAAAAGATTGGAAGTGGGGGAGAAGGGTGGGACTGGAAACGATATAGTCAACGACATTGGACCCATCGACATGGAGGAAGCATGTAAGGAATCGTGAGAGGGGGAACTGAGCAATACCTTTCAAAATGATAATGTCGTAGGTCTTGCCAAGCTTGAGGAGGAATCTCCCATAGGCTGAGAGAGACATAGTGTCAGCTGAGTCTTGCTGAAGCTCAGAAAGTTGGTCAAGTGCCTAGATGTGGAGAGATCTTGGATAATTTGGTTCTTGATGCATATTTAGGCACAACCAGCAAAATAGGTTAGATGTGGCTATGACAATGGTGCACGGTAAGTGTTTGGTAATTCAGACTTTAATGTTTGGTATGGAGTTTATGACACGTGTGTTAGTATGGGGTTGGTGTGGGGCTATAGGGATTCTTTGATGGGCCACCAGAAGGTCGAAACATGTGTTAGTATGTGGCTAGGAAGGCTGAATCAGTTTCTATAGAATTCTTTGATTCCAATATGTATTCCCATGGACCATGCTTTTGGCAAAGCGACAATTTTCAGATCATTGAAATGCAGTAGATTCTTTAATATTTATTTTGTACCACTAAACAGAGGCATGATGGATTTATCAGTTTTCTATAGTGTTTACTTATATAACCAAGCATGATTACCCATACTTGTCCATGATGGTTAGGTTTTCTTATATTTGTACAATAAATTCACACACTTGAAATGAGAATAGGCCTTTGTAGCAGGATCGAGATGCTTGTCTATATTTTGACTTACTTTTGTACTCCAGGAATTGTTTTTTGTAGCAAAACTCTAAATTAAATGAAAAGTATATAACAGATCAAGCTGAACTGCAAATAACTAGAAAACACAACAAACATGATTGAAAAGAAACAAACATTATAAATGAAGTTCACATGCCTTGAGACAGCTGCATGAGCTAAAACTGACAAAATGACCTGCTCTTTCTCTTTCTTACTTTTGTTCCTAGAATTCATTTTCTATTTATCATAGTTACACCTTTGCCAGTGAGGCATTGAAAATTTGAAACAAGGATATCGGTAGACTTTGATCCCTAGCAAACCTTAGTGTGTCACCTCCAATGTGAGCCTTGAAAATGGGAGAGTTTGACCAAGTTCTCAGGGTAGACAAGAGAAATTGCAAACAAATTAACAATTAAAGTGGAAATTTCTTTCTTTATGGTACCTTGGCCTCTTGTATGCAAACAAGCTTTGTTCCTTCTCTGTTTGTATGGTTACAGAATAAACTATTGATGCGCAAACATCTTCAAAATATCTGACTGTCATATATGTTTGTCCTATTACATTCATTAATTTCTTTCCTTCTGATTTAGTTATATGTGAGTGGGGTTTTGTTCTTTTTGAACATGCTTTAAATTCATAGCCAACAAAAGAAACATCTGGAATTTAAGTGTAAGCTCTTAATTGTTCTGCTTTATCTTACCAACATTTTGAATGATTGTCTGTTTGCATCTAAACAGAAGCGTGCACAGTAATCATGTAGATGAAAATGGATGGAACAAGAACAAATACAAACTTCTGGGGGGGGGCAGCAGTGCATCTATTTATGAGTGCCCATCTGTATTGTTAAAACCTTGCTAGAGGGCCGTTTGACCCAAAAAAACCCTTACTTCAGTTTGTTACAAACAATGACAAAGGGAAAACCAAAAAAATTCAAGGGGGAGGGAGAAATTGGACTTGTCATTTTTGTAACACTCATTTTCTGGAAGTTATACCAGGGTTGTATCACACCTTACTAATAGACAAGGGTCAGGGGTGAGAGTATGTAAAAACATGAATAACTTCCAGTTTGCCGAAGCTTCTAGGCTTGACCAAGGGACCGTTCAAACACAGGGAGATCCAATATTGAGTCGACCTAGCCGATCATTTCCTAGTCCTTCTACCCATGCATCATCATCTTGCACACAACCTTGCTCTTCTACTTTGCCCAGTCCTACATTGCCCCCTTTTAGAAAAAGAGGGAACATTGCTGATGCATTGAACTTACAAGCAAAAGAAGTGGCTGATGAGTCTATGTGCAACTTCCTTTTTGCACTTGGTTTGCCCTTCCATATTGCACGCTCATTTTACTACAAGGATGTATTTGAAAAAGTGAGGGAAGCAGGGCCATCATATGTACTTCCATCAAAGACTACACTTCGTACTACTCTTTTCGATAGGCAATATGCCAAGTGCACTTCAATGATGGACAAGATGAGGGCAGATTGGGTGACCAATGGTTGTTCTATAGTGATGGATGGGTGGACTGACATTCGTCAACGCCCACTCATCAATATCATTGTTACAGGTTCAGAGGGTCCTTTTCTTCGAGCTATTGATTGCTCAGGGAAAAAGAAGGATGCAGAGTTCCAGTTTGTTTTTTTGAAGAACGCTATTGAGGAGGTTGGACCCTCCAATGTTGTGCAGGTAAACACATTTAAATTTTTAATTATAATTAAAAAAAATTGTTTTAAATTTTAAATATTTTAGTTTTCAAATATTTAACTTCTTTTTTGTTTTGTTTTGTAGGTCATTACAGATGCAGCCCCTGTTTGTCGGCGTGCAGGAAAGTTGATAGAAGGCCATTACAAACATATTTATTGGACCCCATGTTGTGTACATGCATTGAATAATGCATTGAAAGACATTGGGAAGATACCATGGGTGAAGAACATGGTTGCAGAGGCTAGAGACTTGCAAATGTTTATTTGCAACCATCACACTTCATTAGCCCTCTTTCGCTCCTTCTCAAATAAGGAGTTTATAAAACCTATTGAGACAAGGTATGCCACATATTTCCTTCTATTGGAGAGGATGCTTGAGGTGGAGCATGCATTGCAAAGCATGGTAGTGACACAAGAATGGAGGAGGTGGCCAGATTCTCACACAGAAGAAGGAAAAAGACTTAGAGACAAAGTCTTGGATAATCATTGGTGGGATGATGTTAGGTAAACAAAGTTTCACTTTGTAGTTTTAATTTTAAATTTTTTATTATTGATGATTTCAGTGATTTAACTTTCTTTCTTCAATCCTTGTAGGTACCTTGTATCTTTCATTAATCCCATCCATGCTGTCATAAGGTATGCTGATACAGATTCTCCCAATTTAGGAGAGATATATGAAACTTTGGACAGCATGCTTGAGGAAGTTAAAAGGATTATTTGTGCTAAAGATCTTTCATTTTATGAAGAGCAAATCAAACCCAAGATAGTTAAAAGGTAACCGTAACTGTGTAACAAATGTTGATTGTTGAAACTTGATGGTAGTTTTAAATAATTTGGATTGTTCTTAAATTTTTTAAATTAACTTTTTGATCTATTGTAGGTGGGATAAGATGAACACCCCTCTTCATATGGCTGCCCATGCATTGAATCCAAAGTGGTATGTACCCCGAGACAAAAAAAAGACACCTAATAATGATCAAGAAGTGAAAGATGGATTTATGGCGTTCATTAGTAAGGTGTATACATCGGAGGAGAGTGCCATTATTAGATCACAATTCATACAATTTGTGAGACTCAGGGGTCCTCGATTTAGCACACAAGAGTGCAAAGAGGATAGGGCTACCCTTGCCCAAATAGATCCCATTGGATGGTGGGATCTATATGGGGATGATGCTCCACATTTGAAGCAGCTTGCAGTCAAGCTCCTCTCTCAGGTTGGTAGATGAGTTCCTATTGATATAAAGAATTTGAAATTTAAATGATTGTTTCTAAATTAAAATTTCTAATTCTAAATTTATGAAATATTTTTGTAGGTTGCTAGTTCATCTGCTGCAGAGAGGAATTGGTCCACCTATGGCTTCATCCATAGCATGAGGAGGAACAGGCTTACCCCTAAGAGAGCGGAGAAGCTAGTAGCAGTGCATAGCTATCTTCGCCTTAGAGAGAGAGTTAAGCCTGAGTACAAGGCTAGTCCAGCTGCACGATGGGATTTTGATCCTGTGGAGGCAGCTAATCTTGAGGTTGATGATGATGTGCAGGGATTGGTAGGATTGCCATTGGAGGATTTCCACTTGGATGATGAGAGCAGCTCATCAGATAGCCTTGCTGATCAAGAGGATGATATTGATTACAATCAAGATTTATTAGTAGCACATGAGCCCTTAGAGCCATAGTTTGATAGTTCATTTTGGCATTTTACAACCTGCTACTATGTACTAGACTGATTCAAATTTTTGATTTAATAATATTATAACATTATGATCATTGATTATGGTTCATTTTGATATTATGTTTCAATGTTTCATTATTCATATGATTGAATTCAATGAATTGATAATATTATATTGTTATAATAATAATGAATTAGAAACAATCACACTTAAAAAATCTAAAAATTTTGGGATATTTTACTAGTATTACACTAGCCACTCCCGCTGCCGTTTCCTGGACGCTCCCTAAAAATGACCTCAGCCGTTCCCATTTTTGGGAACGCATTCCCCCCGCTCCCGATACACGTTGAAACCTTGCGTATTGGTTATCATCTGCAGGTTATAAACAAATACTCATTTTGAAAGGAACTTTGCTAAATTTGAATCCAAAAATGATGTATTTTTCTGAGTTGAAATTAGTATTTTTTGAAAATAATATTTATTTGCTACATTGTTTATTATCACTGCCTATATAGCAAGGTTCCCCGTCCCCCCTGTTCCCAGTACAGAGGACATCGTAGGGGACATTTCTCTCTCATCCCCGTTTTGAGAAGGGGCAGGAGAGACATCCCCAAGATGTCTCCTGAACATGGGACCATCCCCGAAAATAACAACCATTTGGGGACACCTGGTAGTCCTCGAGGACAACTGGTTCTCCTAGGAAACAACCAAGGGATGCCTACGCATTTGTCAACCATCCTTGAGGACACCCAACCGTCCCACGCGGCTGGTTGACCATTTAACACAAAAAAATTAAAATAAAAAAGTAACCAATTTTTTTTTAAGTTGAACATGAGGGGGGTGGGACCCACAAAGGTCTCCATCCCCAAAACCCTAAAAACACCTTTAACCCACTCATTCCAAACATTTTACCACTCAAACTACGCACCCAAGAACATAGCACTGAAGAGAACAAAAAGAGTCTAGTTTGGAAGAGAAAATCAGTCACAAAATAAAGATCAGCAATGAAAGGAGCAAATCAATATCAAGTTTGTTTTTCTATTTCATCCAAGCTTGTTTTTCTATTTTTCTTTCAAGTTTCACAATGAGCAGCAATGAAGGAAAATATGAACCAGACACATATGACATTAAGGAGGAACATCAATATATACATATTGAGAATGGTTCTTCTTCTCATACCTAACCTTCTCAAACTTCCAAAGAGGGCAGCACTTCTAGTTTTGATTGTCCATCAGCAATGTTAGAAAAACATGCCAAAGGTCCCTTCAATATTAAAAAACCTCTTTTTCAATTTGTATCCAATCTTGATCATGAAAAAAAATCTATAAAGGTTCAAGAACATAGTTGTCATTTTGTCAAAGTAAGTTTAAAGGCAGCTATACCAAGGTTGAATCTCATCTTACAGACAAATAAGGAATATGGATTAGAGCTCGCAAAAACATGAATCATCTACAAATGGTTGAAGCTAATAAGATTGTGCAAGTGGCCAAAGTTAGCGGTTTAGACATGTTTTTCCCTACACTTGACTAAACATGTAGAAGTGAGAATGTAGCCTCCTCACGACAACAAACCCAAACCTCTAATATTCCATAGTAACCCTCAACGAAAAGAACAATAAATGACATGTTGAATGTGCAAGCAACAGAAGAAGCAAATGATTTCCCCCTATTTCAAGGAAGCATTTAAAAAAGCATACAAGGCAAGGCCTTCATATGTATTGCTTTCATATCATAAGCTTTGTACCTCTCTCTTGGACAAACAATATTCCAGATGTAGTTTGAATAAGGCGTAGATGAGGAAGACATGGTTGAGGTAGTTCTATGTTCTATCCAATTGAATAGATGGACTAACATTCATCAACATCCACTCATCAATATTATTGTTACATATTTATTAGGTCTTTATTTTCTTCGAGTTGTTGATTACTTGGGGAGAAAAGGATGTTGAGTACCACTACCTCCTATTGAAGGAGGCTATCGAGGAGGTTGGACCCTACACTGTTGCACATGTAATTGATTTCCGTTTTTTTATGAAATTTTATAATAGTGTAAATGAGACTATTTTTGTTGTGTAGATTATTCTAAATATTTTTTGTTGTACATTACATATGATAATAGATTAAACCCATGTTTGCCAACATGTGGGGCAAATGATAGAACTCATATAGACATATTTTTTGAACCATGTGTTGTGTTCATGCGTTGAAGGACATTGGGAGGATAGATTAGGTGAGGATATAGCTGTTGAAGCCAAAGACTTGTAAATGTTCATTTGCAACCATCACAATTCCTTAGCCCTCTTTTGATCCTTCTCAAAGAAGCAGTTTGTCAAAGCATGGGATACTTGTGAAGTTTATGAACTAAAAGTTGCAAAAAACAATTTTTTACTCAACTGACCTTTGTGACTACAGTCAGAAAACAGTAGCCTTAAACTTATCCAAATGAGCTAAAATTTTGAGGGGATATTCTACACATCCATACCTACCCTACGGTTTAAAGAACGCCTATAACAGACTGTAAATCAAAAGTTACATGTTCTGCAAGTTGACTGTTTTTTCCAGGTCTGCACACACATTATTGAGAAAGAAGGAGGTGAACCAAAGTTGTTTAAACTTCCAAACAAACTCAGAACACTTGCAAGATCTTTATTCACATTTTCCACACACATACATAGTGAGTCTAATACAAGAGAATACAAAAATATATAAAGATTACAATATAGACTCTTCAAATACCTTTCTTAGCAACCAAACAGTCATGGCAACTCTCTAATGACTAACAAAACTCTTAGTCTTCTTCAAATTTGTGGATAATATGTTTTTTCCACCTCCTTGGTCAGCTCCATGGTCAGCATCAATCTTCAACAATACTAGATATACCACCTACTTCATTTTAAGTACATTATATCTTCAATTGCCCCAATTGTCGCAATTATCAAATATGCTAGTACAGATGCTCCAAGTCTAGGAGATATATATGAGACATTTGATAGCATGCTAGGGGTGATGAAGAGAATCATTTGTGCTAATGATCCACCATTCTACGAGACACACATTAGACCTATTATACATAAGAGGTGGGATAAAATGAACAATCTTCTTTATATGGCAGCATATGTAGTAAACCCAAAGAGATATGAGCTTGGGACAATGCCTCTCTATAAGGATAAATAGGTGAGAGAATGGTCTTTGAAAGCCCTTAAAAAGATGTATGTAAAGGAGGAGGGCTTAAAACTAAGAGATGAATGGATCAAATTTGTGAATCTTAGGGGCCCTAGCTTCAGCCAACCAGAGTGTTTAGATGATAGGGCTACCATTGCCCACTTAGATCCTATTGGATCGTGGTAGCTATATGGGGATGATACTTAATTTGTGACATCTTACAATTAGGGTGCTTTCTCAAGTTGCTAGTTCCTATGTTGCTGAGAGGAATTATCCACATATGGCTTTATGCACAATTTATGGAGGAACAAATTAACATCTCGCAGAGCAGAGAAGCTAGTTGCAATGCATAGCACTTTTTGCCTTCATGAGAGAGTTAGGCCAAAGTATAGACAATCTCCAACTACACGATGGGATGTTGATCCAAAGGATATGGGACAAATTGATGATGATGAGGATCAATAAGGGTTGGTTTGAGTTCTATTGTAGGCTCTTCATTTGGATGATGAGGGCAACTCATCAAATATAGATACCGATAGCACAACAAAAGGCACACTACCACATGAGCCGATAGAGCCATAGTGTGAAGACTTTTAGTTTTTGTTTTTTTTCTTTGTTATTTGATATATTCATGCCATAGACTATGTAGTTGGTATTGAACTTGATGGAATTACGAATATGGCTCATTTTGATTTATGATTTTAGTTTTTAAATCATCATATGGATCAATTTGATATTTTAATTTCATATTAATATGATAGTAATGAATCAATGATACAGATATTAAATTTAAATTGATTTTCAAATGCTATTACATGTTTGAATTGGTCGTTGGATGAATCTTGAATGTCAATGATGAACGAAACATTGAAACTACATTTATTTTTTTATAAATCTGAAAATTTTTAAAAATTTTAAGACTATTATAATGTTTGTGCCCCAATCGTTTCCTAAAATAAGCTTGCTGTCCCCAAAAACCTGTCCCCCTATTCCCCAATCTGTGACAACCTTGCTATACAAGCAAAGAAATCACATTAATCCTAATGTTTACACAATAGTACAGGTTATTTTGGTGAAATGTATCAATTATATGCAACAGTTAGCAAGTGTACAGATTTTTTATGAAAAAGTTTGATTACAATAAAAAACTTAGTTCAACCAAGTTAGTTAGAAAAAACGATTATTGATTCATAATTGTGAGGTCAATTTCTCATCCTAAAGTTTTACCAACAATAACATGGAAAGTTCTTACTACTGTCTCAAAACTCTTTCTCTCATTTAAATCGTTCTCTCATGTTTCTTTTGAATGTATGAGAAGAATTTATCAGATCTCCTTGGTATAAGTGGGGATTCGTCACAAATCAAATGATGCTTGTTTCTAACATATACACACATATTTACCAATATATCAGTGCCTTATTGTTTCCTATCATCCAACTCTCATATTCATGCACGAATGGATTTCTGAATCTGCACCCATACGTGTATAACTTAGTTGAAGAATATCTAAGACCTCTACCAAATCAGAGATAAATTCCTAAATTACATGACATACAGAGACAATGCTAATATGTTACAAAATTTCCAAATTACTCTAGCCAAGGGAATAGCCAATTGTACATATTACAATGCAGAGATTCCATTGGCAACATTTGTAAAATTTCGACCTGATTCTAGGTTGCTCATGCAATATCAAAATACTATTAGAAAGTACAAAACATCGGGTAGTCATCCAAGTATAACATCCCACATTATATTTAAGTTTTAGAGTGAACTGACTCAAAAGTCTAATGTCAAACTAAGCATTATGTATACTACTTGACTTAAATAACAAAAAGAAAGATAGAAATGTGCGTACTTAAATAGACAAAACAAGATCTTCTAATGCATGCAATAAGCATGAAATAATGACAATCCCCCCGTACAAGGAACCAACTATACCACTGATAACCAACACACACTCCCCCAAACTTGTAACAAAAATGAAACCTTTATAGCACAAACCGTAACAAGATAAAGGGTATTCTAAGAAAGAGATGCCCGAAACACAAATGGAGAACCTACCTGATCCTGTTCTTCGAAATTAAACATAATTTTTGTTGACTATGTAGGAGTAAAGTCCATTAGAAAATAATGCCAACCCCTCATGAAGCTTCTCAAATTTACTAAACATGAAAGCCATATAGCAAATCAAGCTTTTTGATGAATGCCATTAAAAAAACATTTATCTGCGTATTGGGCTATTTGATGAATGCCATATAGAAAAACAAGCTCCATGGATTCCATACCCAACAGCATGAAAGCCGCAAAATTTAAGCACCACTTGCATCCTGAAGTAGATGACAGAAGCTTATAAGCAGTCCAAAGGTAAATAAATGCTTTAGAGATACTGTTAAAATTGGTTATATTTCACGTGAGTGGGTACCCACTTATTATCAAGATCCTCTGCTTAATAAACAATAAAAGAACCACTTGAGTAATATTAATACGTAATCCTCTGAGTGAATCAAATTCATGGTTAAGGAAAATTAAAATGTGTTAAAAGGCAAAGCCTATTGAAATAGTGCTTGAATGTTAGTTATTTGAAAAAAATGCCGCAAAATGTGTTCATCAAGTTCATGTACAGTATTTGAAACTCCCATTTGCATATAATTTTGAGTAAACCTAAACCAAAAATCAGCGCCAAGGGTTTCACAGTACAAGCACTATTTCATCTATAACGAAATTGATGGCATTGAATTGACTGCTAAGTTAATGAACATATGCAGAGAAACACTGACCTGAGAATGTACGAGGAGGCAATACTTTGGGCAGAGATTGATAAGACCCTGTAGAAAATGCAGCATTATTAATAGCTAGGGTTTTGGACGGCGTTAAAGGAGAGGGAAGGTGGGAGATGGGGAGATGGCCGAGGCGTAAGTCTAACAACATTTTTATATATGATGAGAGGAAAGATGTCTCCCTGGTTGGGATGGGGTAGGAGTCCCTCTGTTCCTGCTGGAAATCAAAGTCCGACGTCTGTCACTCTGCAGTATTAACAGAATAGACTAATGGGCTTTGCTTTTGGTATGTAGACACTTGGAAGCTCACATTTAACAATAATTTAAATAGAGGAAAGGAGAGCATGGTGGTCTTCATCAGGGCTTGGTCACCTCCTTTTTTCATATGAAAATATTCATTCAATATAATTTTTTATTTTGAACATCTTTTCAATTTAAATTTTTTTTTTAAATCATTTTTTACCTCGAATTAGTCTTGGAATTAGATTTCGTATTTTGGGATTCTCTTTTGTTAAAGTTATTTGTGAATCATACTCGACTCGATCTACGGTAGTTGGTTAAACTACCATCGATTTGACTTAGCATATCCACATGCATGTGAGGGGGAAGAGTTTTGAAATTAGAGCCTCTTTTTTTCCATTCAAGAGTTTTCAACTTCCCCTTCTCTCCAACTCCCCTAACATGATTGGATCTTTAAAGGTTCCTTCAATTATGTATTCTAATGAATATGTGACAGAAAATAATATGAATGGTTAAATTATTTGATGTTAAAAGCAAATTTTTTTTATTATATTTATTTTGTATAGTAAGCATGAGGGTCATTACATTTGCATTGATTTTTATAGATGTATCATTATTCTTATCAATAAGTCATAAATGTTACCCTCTTGCTCAAGGAATATATAAGAATGATTTTTCTTTGTATTGTAATAATATATTTTGCATTGTGATAGCAAGAAAAGAGCTTTGCAACTTTTCTTTGCAATTTGATATTTTGCATTCTATTGTATTTTCATTATGGATTAAGTTTTATTGATCAATCACTTACAAAAGCTTGTAGATTTGTTTTGGAGCAATACAAAAGGTATACTTGTCTATATGGTGGTATTTTAACCTAGTGTCTATTTATTTATTTTCTATTTCATGTATCAATTTTAGAGATATTTGTGGTTGTTTTATATTGCTCTTTTACATATTGGTTTGCTTTCAAGGGTTGAAACTTTCCTCCTTCTTGAGTGTGTGTTACATTGTTGGAAAGCTTGTGTTAAGACCTTTCTAACGATAGATAATTTATCATACTTCATTGGCAAAACACCACCATAATCGATATTTTCCTACTAATCATTTGCACAACCATACTCATTTCAACCACATGATTATTTCAATTATGTATGAGTTTCATCCTATATATTTCGCTCCAAACTTATCAAGTCATACATCATTGGGTAGCTCTTTTCAAGCTTTCCAATGATATATAGCACCAAATAGTTTGTGTTATATTTGTCATAATTCATTACACTTTGTGATCCCATCTAACTCATTCATTTCTAGGCTTCTCATCACTTGCCTTTTTAGAAATCTCAACTTTTGGAACTTACATTTTTCATTCGGTAGAATAGGACATTTGTGAGACATTCACTTTTCAGAAAAAAGAGGGAAGTAGTGAAAATTTCACTTTGAATGGAAGAGAAAAATTGGCAATTTTGAATTTTCCAAAAATAGAAGAAAAATGACTATGTTTCATGTTCCAAGGAATTTGGAAGATTTTTTGGTCTCAACTTCCCAAAAAAGTGTCAAAAAATCATTAAACTCTAGTTTATTATTGACCAAACTATGTTTATGGCATTCAAAACTTTAGATACAAATTGTTGGAGATATATAGCTTCGTATGAGGCAGGTGAGTAACTATTAGTAAGCTCTTGATGATCTCTTTCCAACCATATAAAAATATCAACTCTTTAAGAAAATTGATTTTTATATTTTGTGCAAAAACCTCATAGCTTCCAAAACTTCAATTGGTATTAAAGTCAATCATTCATAAAAACACACTTTAGCTATAGATTCCTATGTTCAATAGTAAATACTTCGAATATTGAAGTATTTAAATGAGGACCTTTCTCATGTCACAAGACCTATGGAGTCTTATTTTAAAGGGATATACAAAATTAGATGCAACAATCTTTTCTATACTCACAATTAATAACAATAAGGAGCTTTTGGAGAATAGAAAGAAAGATGTCAAAGGCTTATTCACCATACAAAGTGGGATAAGTGTTTATCTTCCTCAATATTTCATAATGAAAATAGTTAAAGGAAGCATGAGAGACTATTGAAAGTGTCTACAAGGGATATTCCAAGGTAAGAGTAGTTAAACTTCAACTCTTACATAGGGATTTTGAATTCTTAAAATATAAATGATAATGAGACTATAGATATCTTTATAACTAGAGTTCAAGATTTAGTAAACATTATTCATGCACATAGTGAGGCATTAGATGATACTAGGATCGTATATAAAGTGTTGAGAACCCTTCCTATAAAGTTTTATCCTATTAAAATTTCCATTAAGGATTCTAAGACTTATCTTAGTTAACTCTAGTTGAATTACTTGGAAGCTTGTAAACCTATGAGTATAGAATTAGAGACAGGTTTGAGAATCTTAATCAAGCATTCTAAGGTAAATTGAGAATGAATGACCAACCATCAAGTTTTAAAAATTCTACATTTATTAGTTCATCTTCTTCTTTAAGAGGTCATGGTAGAGGAAGAGGAAGGTCAAATAGTAGAAATCAAAGTTCAACCCCTAAACATTATGATTTTTGTAAAAAAGAAAGGTCTAAATGAGTACCAATGTTTCAATAAAATGAACCAACAAAAAGTCATCCATAACAATAGAAAGGTGAAACCAATCTCTTCCTTACAAAAACTATGAAGGTGTTGATGATCATATTTGGTACCTTAATAGTGGTTGTTCAAATCATATGACTAAGAATAGAAACTTATTTGTCAAACTTGAAAAGAATATTAATGGATAAACCAAGTTTGAGGATAACAACTAGTTCAATATTGTTGATAAAGGAACTTTTACCTTTAAGTCCAACACTAATAAGAGTTTGCATATTCATGATAATCCTTATGTTCCACGATTGAAGATAATCTTTTAAGCATTAATCAATTATGTTTGAGAAACCATAAATTTATCTTTGAGAAAAAGAGATGCAAAATTACAAATTATATTAATCATCAAGTAATCACCATTATTATCATATCTAATAACATAATGCATATACTCAAAATGCAACTAACAACTATTAATTATTTGAAGATCATAGTTGATTTAGCATGATTATAGCATAAGATATTTAGACACCTCAATTTCAACTCAATGAATGTGATGCAAAATTTTATAAAAGGTTTTTCCATATTTGTACATCCTTCATATATTTTATGTAAAAGTTGTATCTTTAGGAAACAACATAGGGAGAAGCTTTCCCATCGCTGATATAGAGCCAAGCAGCCTCTAGAATTGATGTATGCCAATATTTTGTGGACCTATCTCTTTTTGTAAAGGTTTTAGAGATCCTAAAAACTCCAATTTTTTATTAATACAAAATTTAACCTATTAATCAAAAAATATTTGTGGACCTACGCAGACTTCAAGCTTCAATGAGTACAAGTTAGTTGTATATGTAGGCCAAATCATATACTTTTAAACATTTTATCAAGTTTAAATTTGAAGTTGAAAAATATTCTAATTATAGCATTAATAAATTTAAGACAAACCATGGAAAAGGATTCATCTCAAATAAATTCAAAGACTTTTATAGTCGACATGGAATCACATGTCACTACACAACAATGTACACTCCTTAACAAAATAGAATAGTATAAAAAAATAATAAACAATTGTTGAGATGGCCCAATGCATGTTGAAGGAGATGATATTATCTAACAAATTATAAGGTAAATTTTTTCATACAACTATGTATATTCTTAACCATTATCCTACAAAGGTAATGCAAAACTCTATCCCTTATGAAGTTAGATTAAGCAAGAAACCAAGTATTGGTCACTTGAAGTCCTTTGGTCTTACCTATTATAAATATGTTGCCAAGGAGAGTAAAAATAAATTGGATGAGAAATCCATCAAGTGTATCTTTGTTGGATAATTTAATGAATCCAAACCATACAAGTGTTATGATCCACATACCAAAAAACTATATATCAATCAAGATGTGATCTTAAATGAAAAGGGATCATACAAGGAAGATGGTAGTGTTGGAATCAATCCTTAATTTAAAGACTCAACTTATCATGAGTCTATTGAGCCATTTTAGCTTCAACAAACCAACATCCCTATGGAAAATTCACCTTTCAAGAAGAAAAGGTTTATCAAGGATCATCCATAGTCTCAAATGTTGGATGAAAACTTCATAGGAAGGATCACAAGATAATCAACAAAGCAAGGTAATCATTTGTTTAAATATACTTTGATGTCATCTTGTTTTTTAAACCCTTCTAATTTCAAATAAGCAACAACTAATAAAGATTGACGAAGGGCCATGGAATATGAGATAGAACAAATTTTTAAAAAAAATATACTTAGGAGCTTGTCCCTCCTCCAAAGAATAAGAACATCATTAGCGTTAAATAGATCTACAAGTTGGCATACAATATTGGTAGAGACATCATCAAATACAAATCTCACCTAGTGGTGAAAGGCTATGTTTAAAAAAGGGATTAGATTATGAAGAGACATTTGCACTATTTGTAAGACTTAAGACAATAATATCTCTTATAGTTTTAGCTTCCTATTTTGGCCTTACTATTTACCAAATGGATGTAAAATCAACCTTATTAAATGAAAATTTAGAGGAAGAAGTTTACGTATATCAACCATAATAATTCACAATTATAGCTCATGAAGATAAAGTGTACATATATTGAAGAAAGTTATTTATGGGCTCAAAGAAGCACCTTAGAGCATGATACTATAAAATTAGCACCAATTTTCACTAAAATGACTATCAAAGTTGTTTAATGGAAGCCATATTGTACATAAAGGTAAATGGATATGATTTCATCAACATTTTATTTTATATTGATGATATTATTTTCATAAGTAGTTCCACTTCCTTATTCCAATGATTCAAAATTATCATAGTGAATGAGTTTGAGATGATTGATCTAGGTGAAATGTAATATTTCATATGTATGTAAGTGAAATTACCATCTAGTAGCATCTTCATCAATCGAATGAAATATGTTGATGATATTTTGATCAAACTTTTCATGATAGACTATAAACCTATCGCTACACCAATAATTGTAGAGTGCAAATTGAAGAAAGAGGATTCTAGGTGAAATGTAATATGTCCTTGGTATGGAAGTGAAATTATCATCTAGTGGCATCTTCATCGATCAAATGAAATATGTTGATGATAGTTTGATCAATTTGTTTATGAAATATTATAAACCTATTGTTACACAAAAAATTATAGATTGTAAATTGAGGAAAGAGGATTCCTTTCCTCTTGTTGATGCAACCTTGTACATGTATCATGTTGGTAGCCTAATATATATGATAGCTACAAGACCTAATATTATATTTGTAATAGTGTAATGTCCCCTTTTGAAGATTGTGTGGACCCCACCACTACTAAATTTTAGCCATTTAACATTAGAAATAGCTTCAGGACGTAGTGTATTTTCTTAAAAAAATAATTTGTATCTTAACACCATAGTTGATGCTAGAGGATGTGTCACCAATAGTGTCAAAAGTAATATCATAGTAGCATTTAAAATAGTGTTACAATAGTATCAAAATAACATCATAATAGCATTAGAAATCCACTTTTAAAGAGTCTTTGATGTGTGTTTAAACCTTTTTGCAAATATCCTAGTTTAGTGCATGTTTTAAGGATGATGGAATGGTGAATTAATCTACTTAGACTATTGTTATTGTTTGTGATAGAAATTTGCTTTTAAATGTGAATTGCTATAGTTGAAGAAGAGTATTTGTGTGAATTAATACAAATTCATTTGATTAGGTTGCAAATGGATTATTGATATGTGTTCAGGGTTGATTTATGTGCTCGTTTAATACTTTTCTAATATTTCCTTATGTTAAAGTTGACACCATTTTGTGTCAAAAATAGCATCAAAAATAATATCAAAAATAGAGAAATACATCATAAATAAAGAAATGGCATGATAAATAACATCAAAAATAATATCAAAAAATCTAGAAAAAGTAAAAATATATAAATGACACCATTTTAACACCTACCGATGCTAAGGGCATCAAAATACTTTAAAAAAAAAAATTATGATGCTTACCTTAACGCTAATTCATCTTTTTGTAGTAGCACAACCATTACAATGTCATACCATGCCAAATTGGCTAATTCAAAAGTGGGAAACACCTTTTTTATATGCTTAAAAGTGTTTTATGTATTGAAAAATAAGTTTTATGGGGTAATGATAATGTGGCCCCATTTAATGAGTAATTAGAAGCTTCTAGTTGGGCAGCTAGGTATACAAGCTAAGAAAGTGCCATTTAGGGTTTCATTATGTTTTTTTTCATATTGTGAAATTGTAAGAGCGAAGGGTTGAGCCCTTACTCCATATTATGTGAATTAGGGTTAATCTTAAAATCTTCAAGAGCATCAATCTTATAGATAAGGTTGACCCTTTCTCTTGGTTGAAGATACAGAGGTTGGGTTAATTAAAGAGTGCAGATATACCTCAAGGCAGG
>Ga0181471_100179_pt1 | contig 18896 bp, 19 predicted proteins | sample InSIn5gowninarea_FD_119083 | JGI IMG/M metagenome (GOLD analysis project Ga0181471, IMG submission 119083) | Clean room microbial communities from NASA Spacecraft Assembly Facility at Jet Propulsion Laboratory, Pasadena, California, USA -... ...
AGCTCCGGAAAGTGATCAGGGGTTGTGGTTAGAATGGAATGTAGATGCCTTCACAGGCTGCATTGTTTGGTCGGTCTTTGGTAGAACATCAGCAGCGAGGCACGAGGCATGTGGTAGGCAGCGTGCCAGTGTATCATACACACCAATTGTGTCATTGGTAAATACGACAATCTTGCTCAACACGCGTCATTTCCGCGGTCAGCGCTTTTCCACCTTGTTTGTGCTGGAGGATACGGAGTATTGTAGTGGTGGTGACATAAGAGGAAGCAATGTTTCAGATATGTTCAGATAATAGGAAACATTCAGTTGTGGGACACGGCGCATGCTCAACTTCCTACTACATCGATGATCCGCTTCTACCCAGTACCGTGCTTGACTTGCTGATTTTGTATTTCTCTTCACATGTTCGGGACAGTCTTTGATAAAATGAGTCGGACCGTATCAGCCGGCTCGGTCAAGACGAGGCCTTCTCCTCTATCCACCAAGTCTTTTACCCGTTATGAGCCGTCGTCGTCCTCTCCGTCTGCTTCGAGCGTCCGAAGCCGTGCTAGTACCATAGCGTCGCCCTCGCTTCCTAGGAGATCACAAGATGAGGAGAGGCAAGATGTATTCAACAAAGTGCCGGACACGGAGGATCAAGTGTCTCCGTCCCTCGATACGCCCAGTAGTCTTCCGGAACGCTTCGACGAGCTTCCCATCGAGCTCGCCAGTTTGACAGATAGGTACAAGCATTGTTCAACTTACCGGCCAAACAAGATCGGCTGACAAGACAGATTCGTGGAGTCTTTGAGCACCAAAGCATTTTCCGAACCTCCCTCGATAGACCAAATAGCCGATCTGTTTCAAGAATTCTACATTCGAGCCTCATCAAGCATATCAATACACATCGCCGCGCTCAGACTGAAGCTCAACCGTGAGTCTTCTCCTGCACCACCAAAGGGATCAAACAAGCCTAGATCACTCTCAAACCGAAAGAGCAACGACTCACTGGCACCATCCGGCAGCGATGGTTCTCAGATGCTTACAGCCTCTGAAGTTACAGAGCGGAGGAAGCAAAGACGTTTACTTGACTACAAAAAATTGGTACTTGAAGAGGCAGTCGAGAGGAGAGCCTGTGAAAAGGTATATGACAAGCTCTGGCGTCACAAGAGCACATTGGACGACGAAAAAGATGAGAAGTTGCGCTCGAAGACCGCTGCCCTTGCTCTAGTGGGTATCGGATTGAGAGACCTAGGCGTTGAAGTGGGAGATAAAAGCAGCAAGACGATCGAGGATATTCAGGAATCATTGGCACCAGCAAGAGAGGGTCTGATGAAGATGAATGACGAACATTATCCGCTTGGCAAGCTGGAACACCTGACAGGTGCCCACAAGGTCATAGTTGACATTCTGTACTCTGTGCATGGCTCTTCCTCTTCTGCCGATGAGATTCTACCTACCCTGATTTACACATTGATCAGTGCCCCGGTTGAGGGCATCAACATCATCAGCAACTTAAACTTCATTCAACGTTTCCGGGCCAGCAACAAAATCGACGGCGAAGCTGCTTACTGTCTCACTAACCTTGAGGCCGCCATAGGCTTTCTGGACGAAGTTGACCTAACGACTCTGCGTGCCGATGAACTGCCAGAAGGCCCCAGGAGAATCTCCTCTGGTCAACAAACACCAACCATAGAGAAGCTGGAACCGTTCCCGAGCTTGTCCAGCCAATCTGCTCCTTCGACTGCAACAACGACTACTGAGGCTACTGGGAAACCAACAGTTCTAGACAGGCCGAACAAATCACTCTCAGTTATTAGACCACCGCCTTCACCTAGGCATCAACGAACACTTTCTGAGCTTCTGAAGCCGGTCCAAAGTGCTAATGATGCGGTACGCGCTACTGCGAAAGAGGGTTTAGATAATATTTCAAACACTTTGGATAACAGCCTCAAATTCTTCTTAGGTCGCTTCAAAGAGCACGCTTCGGACCCGACGAAAGCAGAGGACATGGCTCTTCCGAGAACATTGGATGAAGCAAGACAGCTTGTCAATAGACCTGTCACTCCAGAGTTGGGAGAGGAGAATGTGGTCATCAGTGAAAATAGCTCAGTAGCTGGAGATCAAGCGACCGATAGTCCGGAAGGCATGACAGAGAAAGACAAACTGAAAAGCAACAGCGACGACAAATTACTCTCACTCTTTGGCGGGCGCAAGGTTGCCGAAACTCGGGATCGCAGTGTTGATCGAGAGAGCTTGAGAAGTAACTCGAGTAACAAGAAAGTTGCATTTGTGAACGATGGCAGTACCAGTAGCTCTGCTCAGGCAAAGCCAGCCGCCACCTCTTCGACGCCACCAACAGGCAATCCGTTAGATGCGGTTAGGAACTTCGGAGGCAGCCTGAATCCGCTGGGACATATCGGCAACGCTTTCGGTAGTACCTTCAAAGGTTTTGGAAGGCCCGCAGCTCCGGCTCAACCACAGACTCCTTCAGACGCGAAGGCTAATAAGGCTGTTGGAAGCCTATCTTCTTCCAAGGAGCCATCATCTGAGACATCGTTAATCACCGAAGCAGAACCGAAGATTGCCATATTCTTAGACAAGCCAGAAGATATTTCCACAAAGATCAAGACTGTCTCGCCTCCTATACAGAAATTCATGGATACACAAGATGCTTCAGAGCTGCAAATCAAGGACATCTCAGTCTTGCTAGCTGATTATCAACGTCTTGCTGGCCTACTGAATGAGCTTGCCACTCATGATATTGAAAGCCCAGCTGTCGACAAGACCTGAAGTCGATTACAAAAATACCAATCACCATGTTTTACATAAAGCATTTCGGTGTTTGCAGGAAGATGCCGGCCGTCCCCTGCAACCTGGACTGTCGCAATGGCTATGGAGGTCAGACCTATTCTCGAAATGGAAGGTCAAGCGTGGTCGAGGTCAGAACTCTCCAACTCGGATAGCTCCGAATTTACCAACCAAGTCGGCTTCTAACTTCCTTTGCGGTTTATACCTACGGAAGTACATATGCTGGTCATGAAACACTTTTTGCTGTGCGATAGTGTTGCAGTACAGTGTGCATATTGAAGCTATTTGCAAGACTAAATATTGTACTTCCGACATTTGGGGGCTACATCGTTTGCAAACTGCTAGGGTGGAGCTTCCTGGCCACAGTGATTGTACACCACCACTACAGACTACAAGTGATGTTCATCTCGGCGAAACCTAACCAAATTACTCATACGCTGTCATCAATCCACAAAGTGGTCTCTGTACAACGTTGCTCCTTGCAGATTCTGAACCACAGCCCACGACACACCGAAAATCAGCAGAGTGCAGTCCTACTGAACAACCGAGCTTATACAACTAGCACTTGTCCAACGATAGCAACTAATCCTGCCTGGCAATACCTCCGCAATTCCCGACGGATATCAGCGTCTGGCCACAAGCAGCTAGCCACCCTTTCTAAAGCTATGTCTTCCGAATCGTCACCAACAACCTCCGTGATATGTAGACTCAGCAAGCCCTTACCAGCCAACACTATCGATGTCCACAACCATATTATTCCACCAGATTTCGACCGCTTCCCCATCACCTCAACAGCACAATACAAGCCTCACCCACACACCCTTTCAGATGCAAGACATTTTTACAGTCAGACATCTGGCCTTGGAATCTCGCCAACGCGCATGGTGCTCACACAGATCAGCGTCTATGGCCACGACAATTCCGCGCTTCTGTCTGGCGTGGAGGAACTAGCCGAGAACGGTCGCGGTGTAGTTGAATGCGACCCAGGCGTGGCCGTCGAGCAACTTGAGACTTGGTGGCGACAAGGCGTTCGAGGTGTGCGAATCAATCTCGTTAGTGTGAGTCGAAAGATTGAGGAGTCTGAGATGCAAAGTATGCTGCAGGCCTATGTCAATAAGCTTGCTCAGATGTCCATGCCCGATGCATCGAAAAAGTGGGTAATTGATCTACATTTTACACTGGGTGACATGTGCACTTTATTACCTGTACTACAGCGGATCGAGGGTGCCGATAAAGTCCGTTGGTGCCTTGACCACTTTGCGGGACTGAAATTCAAGAATGATGGGCCCGATTTTGGAGCTGGTGACGATCCGTACACTGTACGCGGTTTCAAGGAGTTAGTGACGTTGATTACAGATGAGAAATTGCCGGAAGTGTATGTCAAACTCTCTGCTGCGTATCGCATTGACCCGGACTATCCGAGTGAGCATGCTTTAACGAGATTGGGCGCGTTTGGTAGGGAACTGGTTGAGAAGGCAGAGGATCGAGTGATGTGGGCTACTGATTGGCCGCATACAAGATTTGAAAACGTTGATAGCGTGCCGTTTGTGGAGGCTTGCTATGAATGGTGTGGTACAGGTCAAGAAGGAGAATGGAGGAGGGAGAAACTGTTCAGAAGCAACGCAGAGAAGTTGTGGGATATGGCGTGAAGAAACTTGGCACTGTACCGACAAGAAAGTCGAAAGTACATGCATTGGTGAAGATAACATAATGTATCGAGCGAGGAGTGTTGGGAAATAGGTCTTCCAACAGGCTCACTTTCTCTCGCTCATCTCATTTGCAAAAACTTATGTGAAACAATATAATCTATGACCATGCGATTTCTCAGACATCCAAGCACTGTGCGGATTTCAAGACTGTTCGATGCTCGATCAGCTTCTCCACCATAATCTAGAGTAGGGCGAGCTTATATCGCAACTCCCTAGAGCACTGAAAATACGTAAAATGTAGTACTGCATGAGAAGCCCTGTGTCCGAATTCGTGAATCTCAGACGAGAGTGAATAATGTTCGCATCGAAACCACTTTCTGCACCGACGAGTGGTAACTAAAGTGTCATATGAAGCCAGCGAAGAATTGTAATACACCGACTTTCGACGAACATATTAGAAAGCACCAGCACAGCACCTGCATAGTAGTCGAGAAACACTAATGGTTCAAGTGATTCATATATGAGTTATCAGGCAAAACGAACGAAGAAGCATTAACTTGGAAGCTGACCAGAGAAATTCAAGCTAGAACAGCTAACGTCAATATCGAGACCACGTGATTACAACTGCACCTCTAACCATCCGCGACATCACCAGCTTCCCCAGCTCCAAAGAACTTTTTGAAGACCACCTCAACATCCACCCGCCAACCACGTTGACCCAAGGCAATCAAGATGTTCAGACCTACGACAAGACGGCTAATGGTGCGCTTCCACTCTCATCCACACAACTCGCAATTCCAATCCCGCAGAGGCGAAGAATGAAGAAGGGGAATGGGAACAAGTACTAACGTGATGGACAGCCGTCGATGGACCACTTCCAGGGCTCCGGCCGAACGCCTTTGACCGTATTCAAGCCCCAACCTACATATAACGCTTACGTTTCACCCTATGGACCGAAGTACGTTACGCCGCTTTATTTTACCTTGCTCTACCTTAGCTGTCCCTGCCAACCTTTCCACTGCGTCTCAGCGGTCTTCAGCAGCTACCTAGCCAGACTCCCATCCACCCACCAAACTACCGACCTACCTACCATGCACTCCATGCTTTGACACACCACAACCCCAAACCAGCGCAGCTAAAGCTAATGGTATTCTAGAACAAAACACGTCCCAAACTTCATGGGTCTCTCCCCCAAAATCGCATACCGCTACGGCGGCATAATGGCTGGCTTCGGCGTCGCAGCGGGCGTTTTCGCAATCTTCTTCTTCGCCGAGGTCCCCAAAGTCAGGAACGATATTCTGAGTAAGATGCCGCTTATTGGGGAGTATTTTGTTCGGGAGATTCCGCCTGAGGATAACCCTTTCTAGTTGTTGGCTAGAACTGAGAGGGAGGGAAGGGGTGGTTCAAGAGAGCGTTTGTGTATACAGTATAGACTACGTATGATTGAGATGGATGGGCACGGAGAATGCGAAAGTGCTGGCTGTCAGGCTGGGATTTTTCTTCGTTTTGGTCCTTGGTTTTGGGTGATGGGAGTTGTGCTTATGCTTGTGCTTGTGCTGCAGTGATTGATGTGAAGATGCCTTTGCTTGTGCGTGTCGCTTCGTTTATTTGCTCGTTGATTCCGAATCGATGCTCTTGGGTCAGTGGTCTACAGGTTTGTGGAGGCTATTATGATTGGGCTTTCTACGTTAACGCTTCAGGACTTAAAATCGTCAGGGACTGTGTCTACTTGCATTGTCCAGGTACAGCGTTCTACAAAAGCCAGCATTCTGTGGTTGTTCAATTGTTTCAATATTGGTATGCTTGATGAAAACGAGCAGATCAAAGACCCCAGGGGGACAGGCGACAAAGTCAGCATTTGTACTCGTGATATTTACACTACATTTGATGAGTTCAGGTACGCGATTCTTGCGAGGACCTAGACCTGGCAACTGATAACGCCTGATTGGAGGGCTAACTCCTTCCACCAACGTTCATGCGCTGCTCAGCAACTTTCGGGAAACAAGACCTGCTTCCATTGCTGCAAAAGGCGAAGTGGGTTTCTGAATCGTGATATGACTGGGAATCAGAAACCAAGAGGCAAATGCTGGTCTATACACGGTCACCTCGGTCGAAGTAGTCCCATTGTCCGGGCGGTGACTGCTCCTCAAGATCTTCCCATCTGTACCTATGTTAGCACATCTGTCGTCCGTAGAGGTATGTTGGGACTTACACTTTCGAGGCAGCCATTTCATCTACCAATAGCAGCTCACCCTCAGCTACTTGTAAAACCTCCTCAATCAGGCCAGCACCGATCTTAGTTTCGATCTCATTAATCCTGTCCATGTTGTTAGTTTCAGTACTCCTGGCTGTTGTTCAGGTTCGAACATACTGGTTAACAGTTAATGGTGGCTCAACCTCCAAATCTCTGAATGTTGGTAATTTCCCCTCCCTCTCCTCCTTTTCTACCTTCTCAATGTCCTTCTGCACGTAGGCGCTTTTCATATCAGCTTCAGTCTGTGTGCCCGGTCCCTCTGTTCTGGCATCTGCCTTTGTAACTTCACCATCCCAATTGACTAGCGTTCCTTCGTAGAGCTCCTCACCAGCTATACTGCCGTCTTCCCTCTTGAACCTCGAATAAGCAGCTGGATTCGCATCAATCTGCTTCCGCACACGTTCCATCCATGCATCGTATCCTTCTGGCTTTGCGTCTTCCACAATAGCAAGGCGGTGTTTTGTAAGTGCTTCACAAGATTGGCGATAGACACTATTTGTCGGGAGTTGCTTCAGTCTTTGGAGCGTAACATTGTATACATAGAGAAGGGCTGGGCGTGGGGAGGGATGTGTTGGAAGGCCTGTTAGACCTGTTGGAACATTTGGTTCGAGGTACTTTGCTGCTGATTTAACGACTGCGAAGAGGCGTGTTGAGGGGCGCATCGTGCTTGTTGGTGCCTAACAAGCTACAGTGACACAAGAGTTCTTTGTGAGGGACACCAACTGTGTGAGAGGTTGGTTGAGTGAGTGTCAATACCAATTCGTCGGTTAAAAAGGTACTTAGCATTCGCAGCAGCTATCCTGATGTCAAGCTCGGTAAAGTTGCTGCTTTGATGCGACGGTCAAACCACGCAAGAACATCTGGAGCGCCTTGATCAATTCCGATTCGTGGATATTTTGATGACCCTAGTTCAGGGATTATCTGAGGCCATTACCACCCTATTTGCCCGCTTGACATGCGAAACCCATGTATTTCTCTATTGTTTGACACCAGCTTGTACGCTGCTGTGTCCTGGTCTGAATTCGAATACATTAGCGACGGCGTTTGCCTTGAACTGCGAAGAACGAAGAGCGATTAGACACCGTCCTCACTTGTCATATCCGCGTGGTCCGATAACCTGAGTTTCTGGACATCCCTCGATCATTGTCGCGACCGCAAATATGAGGCCAGCTTTGCTGGCATGGGTCCTGTCTGGCCTAGTGCTGGTGAGTGCTGCGAGACCAGACAAGGCGGCTGTGTTGGCAGACGAAGCCGTACAGGGCGAGACACCAGCGAACACAAAGGAGGCAGTAGAATATACCACATTCAACGGCATACAGGTACCGCCTATGCCAGATCTCAAGGGTAAAGACTTTGCAGAGACTATCAAAGATGGATACTGGTACGAGATCTCTCAGTTAATGCAAGTACGACACTGACTGATTAGGTGGATCAAACATTACTCTCCCTACTGCGGCCATTGTAATGCGATCAAGCCGCACTGGCAGACACTCTACGAGTTTTACTACACATCAGCTCCACTTGAAGGCAAGACGTCTACACCAAAAGGTGACCTTGATGCGCCGAATAGTTTTCATGGCTACTACAATTTTCATTTCGCAGAGTTAAATTGTGTTGCTTTCGGTGATGTCTGCCAACAGAACGGTGTCAACGCGTGGCCGACGTTTTTGTTGTTCAAGGACGGTAAAATGATTGAAAAATATCAGGGTGGACGATCGATGGAGGAATTCAGTGGATATGTGGAAGAGAAGCTTGAATCTATACGGCCAGGTTCTAGGCCAACAAAGGGTGTGAAAGTGCCTAAGGCTGGTGCAAAAAGTGTTGATACAAACGCCGTGCCTCTGAACCCTGCAGCCAAAGACAAAGACGCTGAGAAGGGAAAGGAGGTGGGTGAAAAAGAGAATCTTAAGGCCGCACTTACCGCGACTGCCGAGTTGGCCTCAGAAACGGCCAAGTCTAATCGAAAAGAGAGGCCAAGAATTGGAGCAACACCAAACGTTCAAGGCGGGTCTGTCTCCCTAACTGCCGAGTCTTTCCAGAAATTGGTGACGAACTCTCAAGAGCCATGGTTCATCAAATTTTATGCCCCTTGGTGCCCTCACTGCCAGCACCTGGCGCCAACATGGTCGCAGCTCGCCCGTGAGATGCAGGGAAAACTCAACATTGGTGAGGTGAACTGCGACGACGAGCCACGTTTGTGCAGGGATGCACGTGTCGCGTCTTATCCAACAATTCACTTTTTCCGTGGTGGCGAGAGGGTAGAGTACGAAGGTCTTAGAGGCCTTGGCGACCTCCTTTCGTTCACTCACAAAGCCATGGATAGTGATGTGAAGTATGTCGATGCAGCTGCGTTCAGGGAACTTGAGGAAACGGAAGAGGTCATTTTCGCCTACTTTTTCGACCACGCTACAACGTCCGAGGATTTTGCTGCCCTTGATCGCCTCACTCTGTCGCTCATCGGTCATGCTCGCATTGTCAAGACCGACTCGGATATTCTCGCATCGAGGTTCAAGATACATACTTGGCCCAAGCTGCTCGTAAGCAGGTCTGGGAACCCCACTTACTACACAGCTCTCGCACCTAAAGACATGCGTGACTTCCGAAAGGTTTTCTCATGGATGCAGTCCGTCTGGCTACCCTTGGTTCCCGAGGTTACTGCTTTGAACGCCAAGGAGATCATGCACGGTAAATTTACCGTCCTAGGAGTTCTTAACAGGGAAAATCCAGACGAGTTCAAAGAATCAAAGCGAGAATTGCAAAACGCAGCTGTCGAATGGATGGACAAAATAACCCAGCTATTTAGGCTCGAAAGACAAGAGATGCGAGACAGCAAGCAACTACGCATCGAAGAGGCGCAAGACCGGAACGACCAGCGTGCACTGCGACAAGCCAGAAGCGTCCAAATCTCAATCACTGAGGATACATTCAGGAAGCAGGTCAACTTTGCCTGGATTGATGGCATTTTCTGGGAAAGATGGCTCCGAAGCACTTTTGGCGTTGAGATCGAAAAGGGTGAGCGAGTCATCATTAACGACGAAGACGTAAGTTTTACCATACCTCCCTATTACACATATCTCATTTTCGATAAACCAAATATACTGACAAAGATGATCTTACAGAACCACCGCTTCTGGGACGTCACCGAAACAGGGAACTACATCACCCCCTCCCGCGTCTCCATCCTCGAAACCCTCTCCAAAATCACCGCCGACCCACCAAAACTTCAATCCAAATCCACAATAGGCTTCTTCTTCAACATCTTCTTCCAAATCAAAAACATGTTCGTCTACCACCCCATTTTAACGACACTGCTGGGCTCGGTTATGTTCATCGTGCTTGGATATGCATTAAGGACTTGGTCCATGGGCAGAGACAGCAGGCAGATGGGCTGGAGTACGAAAGCGGGAGGAGGGAGGGATGGGAGAGGGTATTTCCATCTTGGGGGGGATGAGAAGGGATTGGGGCTGTTGGGGGGAAGTGGTGCGTCTAATGGGAAGGCGGATTGAGATTAATGAATGCATTGTAACTATGAATGACTGGCGTGCGTAGTGTTTGACTAGATGATTTGCCTTTTCTTAATCAAAACTTCGTTGAGGCAGCTCAAGTAGGTGTTAATCCCAATTCTTGAACGACTGTTTTGAGTGATTGTGCAGTGAGGGCATGGCGCTAGCTCCTTGTGGTAGAGGTTCTGTTTACTTACCTCTAACTCGTTTATGGGAACATCGATATTCTGTTGAGTACCCAGGTATGACCTAAGCTACAGTACAAAGTGAAGACGTGGCTACGGATACTGTAGTGGACAGTGCTAGACGAATCTGTATTTGATGCTAAGATGTGTAAGGGAAACTCGATCCCTCTGGGGATTTCTAGCTAGAATGTGACTGCCGCTCCTTTTGGCAGTGCTCGTCCTATCTGACTACTGTGATCCCTCGATGTACGCCGTCTGAACGCCTGCAAAAGCAGCTTTGGTATCCTTCGTGAGAGTCATGTCTTTTTTCTTTCCATGCTAATCAATAACAAGAACAAAACAGAAATGTGGGATTCCGCTGTAGAACCAGAAATGCAGAGTCAAAGATGACTTGGGCCCAATTGTGATATGTACCACATCTGGATATTGAGTCGAGTGACATGGGCGCTCTACCTCGATCTCGCTGAGCCCATGCCACGCTTTCCGGCAATCAAGTGCTTCGGCAGACTGGCTGTCTCGTGTCTGTCTGCCTCACCCTGTCGCGCCATGCGGTTCATCTTCCTCTGACTGATCTTCGCTATTCGCTCGGCCTTCTCCCGTTGCATTGGATTCGTCACGCCTGTAGCGCTCTTGTGCGTTACTCCATCTGTCAATCGGTTTGTCTTCGGTGCTCGACTGACACTTCTTGCACGTGCTGAGGGTGTGTCGAGATCCATAGCAGATGTCGATCGAGCCTCTGATTTGGCCTCTGCGTTCCTGATGATTGCCCTCGCTCGGTCCACGGTCGTGGACGGATCAATTCCGATCTTTGTGAAATGGTTCTCCATCTGTGCTAGTGTTCTTGCTTTCTTTGATCTTGGGATCTGTGCCTTGTTCTTCAATGACTTTTTCGTCCTTGCCTCGTTCATCATGAGTTTTCTCTTGTCTCGGATCATATCTGATTTCATTTTGATCTCGATGTCTTCTTCGTCATCCATGCTGTCAGACTCGTCATAATAACCTTCTGCTTCAAGTTTCTCTTCCTCAGCTTCAAGAGCTGCAAGTCTTTCCTCAATGTCCGGATCCACATAATCAGCAACGTTCCTGCCATTGAAGAACTCAGGAACCTTGTCGTGTTTCCAGTCTGGATCCGCTAGATCGTAGAACTTTTTGAGATCGATGTTGTAGACGCCCGCTCCACCGTTTTCTTCTTCGATATCACGCTCGAGTTTCCGGCGCTCAGGATCGGTCTTGTCATACTTTTGGTGAGTGCCATTTCGAATTGCTTCTGGAATGTAGGTTTCGCTGACGGATCCTTCAAGCGGTCTTGCTACATGAATCCGGGCAAGCAAATCTCCCAGTCGGCCAGTAGGTGCATCAGCGGCTACGGATTGGGAAGCTTGTCCAGATTTGAGTTTTGCAGCAACTCGCTCTTCGATCAGCCGGTCGCACACTGTGTTTTTGACGTTCTGAACGCCTTCATTGGTGATGCAAGAGAGTTGGAGAAGTTCTGTGTTTGAGTTCTGTGTGACAAGATCCGATAACTGTTTCTGCAGTTCTTCAGACAAGTCTTCTGGTTTCATCACGTCGGTCTTGTTGATCACCATGAAGACGAGCTTGTTTGCAAAGAGCGGTCGTATAGAGTTGAAGAGATTGATTTGTGCCTCAACTGAGTAACCACACTGCTCTGATAGATCCATGAAATATAGACATGCGGACCTTAAGTGGGCGATTGCTGTGATGGACTGCATTTCAATGGTGTTCATCTCTTCGAGTGGGTGATCCAGAATACCTGGAGTGTCAACTGCCTGGAATCTGAGATATTTGTAGTCGAAATGACCGACGAAGAGCGATTTCGTCGTGAAAGCGTATGGCTGCACGTCCACATCGGCTCTTGTGATGGATTTGAGGAAGCTAGATTTTCCGACATTAGGATAACCACATATCAATAGTGTTCGTGTATTAGGATCTATACTCGGCAATCGACCAAGATGCTGTCGAACCTGTTCTAGGTATACCAGTGGATCTCTCAATCTTTTACATATGGTGGCCATGCGACCAAGAGCGGCCTTCTTGAGGTTTTTGCATTGAAACAATGATTGAGCATATTTGAGAAGTCGTACATAGTCCCGTGACACAGTCTCAATCAGCCTCTTCGCAGTTGAAAGGGTTCCTAATGCTATTCGAAAGTGGTCGGCGTCGTAAAGTGTGTTCATCAAGTCTTTATGGAACGGATGTATGTCCTGAAGCCGTGGAAAGCCATCAAGAATTGCTTGAAACTTCTCGGTGAAGGTTTCTGCTGTGTACTTGACCTTTCTCGTATAGAAGGCTCTTATTCTAGAAATCTTGAATCCAGCGCGGATTTGTGTGGGCAGTCGTCGTTGAGTTCGACTAAGAACAATATCGATGAATTCCTGTGATGTCGGCACCGGTGCGATCTGTACAATCTGTCAGCAATGAAAGTAGTTTCAAGTAGTCTCGTGCATACCTCTTTCCATGTCGTCTTCATTTTTGCGGTCGGTGTGGATTGACGGCGTATATTGAGGCAGCAGGGAAGGATGCGCAGCGAATTTTTGATTCTGAATTCAATCCGAACTTCTTTTGTTATCTCTTATCTTAGCTCGAGAACATCCGCCGCCACGCTTTCACGATTATCTAATGTTTGCACGGTTTGTGTACTGGCACGTTTTGCTTTACAAGGACAAGAAGGACTACCTCATTGACAGTGATCTGGAAGCCCACCGTAGCAATTGGAATAACGATATGTACTATAGTGCTTCTTCCACGCTCGCAACACTCAGTTGTTTGTTATCTGCAGCTCGAAATCCGAGGACACTCTTACTGGACCGAAAAATTATTTACATTCATCGACTGCTGCAACTGCCACTCTTATCCTCCTGAGGTTACTTCCCAGATCTCGTTGCCAACTCATGTCTCATTTCGTCCTTGATCCTTGATATTGTTCCGACACCTCCATATACCAGTGCAGTATACACCATTGCTACATTGGCTCCGGCATCCAACACCTCCAATGCCTGTTTCCCGTTCGTGATACCACCGGTCGCGAAAATGACCTTCGGCGAGACTTGTTTCTTAAAACTCTTGTCTGTCGCAGCTGGAGGCTCGGATTTTAAAAGCTCAGGCTTTGGAGGCTCAGGTTTTGGCGATTTCAAACTGGTTAACGGTTTTGCTTCTGGACCATCAGGACTACTCCGGAACTTATCTTGCTCCTCCTTTGGTTGGTCGTAAAACCTGTCAGTAGGCAGCTTGAAGAGGGACTGCTTCTCTGAGTCAGGCTTCTCAGATACGTTCATTGGTGGAATGGCGCCGGTCTGAATGGAATCGGTAACTTGATCTCCATGCGGACCAATCTTCCCTGCTATCTCCTCAAGCTCACTTTTGGATTGTTCGATGGCAGAGCTCACTGCACTTGATGATCGACGCGGTGTGTCTTGTGCAGCTGGCATGTCTCCAAGCAGACTCTTGTATTTCTTGACCATCGATACTGTCTTTTCGAATAGGTGGGGGCCAGAGAAACCGCCAGTTTCGAGTAGTCTTTGCTCTTCTAGAGGAGATAAATTTTTCAAGTGTTTTAGTCCTTCTGGTCGTTTATTCGTGGTGTTGCCGACAACGATACCATCAACATCAGACTCCCATATTGCTTGGCAAATGCCGTTCATCTGCTCATCGCTATCTTCGTCAGGGCTGACTTTAACCATGACAGCTGGCTTTGTTGTTCGCTGAACAGATCGCGCTGCTTTTACTACGGACGACAGGATCTTGGTCAAAGACTCTTCATTTTGCAATGACCGTAAGCCGGGGGTGTTCGGACTCGACACATTGACCACTAGGATGTCAGCGTACGGAGCAAGTCGTTCAGCACAATAGAGATAGTCCTTTGTCACAGCTTCGATATCGTTTTCGGGTGTAGCCTTATTCTTGGCTATGTTGACAGCGAGAAGCTTACCCGGTGTGAGACTACCTGGAGGGACACCTGCATGACCGTCAAGAACCAAAGTTTCGCCTTGGGCATCATGTCCAAATCCACAAGCCTCTGCAAAGTGTCTGACTCGCTGACGAAGTCGCTGAGCCACATGGTCGGCACCTTCGGAGTTTAGACCGTATCGATTAATCAAGGCATTCTGAGATGTGAGTCTGAAAACCCGTGGCTTGGCATTTCCCGATTGAGGCAGCGGTGTTGTCCCCCCGAGCTCGATGATGGCTGGACCAATGGCCAAGAGTGGATCAGGTATATCGGCGTGCTTGTCAATCCCAGCTGAGGTGCCGATCGGATTTCGAATGGTCTGACCAAAAACCTCGACTGATAGATCTCCCTGCTGGTCGGGATCACCTCGTTCTCTAGGGTGAAGTCCAAAGGCCCACAAACGCTCCAGAGACCGATTACCAACTTCGTGAGCCTCCTCTGGGTCGGTGTATATTGTGCGCAGTGCGGGTATGACTACCCACCGATGTATACTTGCACGAGTATCTGTGACATAAACATAGATAATACCCAAACCCAGTAGCAGGGTTGTACCGTAGAAGAAGTTGTAGACTCGGGAACCTGCAGCGTGTGCTGCAGCGTCGGTTGACGCGTATCGTCTCAATTGTGTTGTAGCACTCCGTTGGCAGGTGACATTATTTATGGCGGGTCGCCTGACCGGCTTTCCTGGGGCCCGGAGTGGGTGTATAAGCTGGCGAGCAGCACCTCTGAATGGACTCGGACCTTTAAACATCGTGTCGAATCACTTTCGAGAACTTCGATCACTTCGCAGCCACATCAGCCATGCCTAAGCGTTTTCGGTAGGCGGGTGATTTGCGACCAAGTCCTTCTCTATCTGCACCCTAGCTATTCTGAACACCCAGCACCGAGATCGCAGACGTAGCGGCGACAGGATCTGCAATTCCTGTTCGCTGGTTCGTTTACACACTCACGAGGGTACCAATCTTTCATGGTCTTTGCTAGCTGCACGTGTCGTTCGAAGCTTCGGGTTATGCCAAGCCTACTTTCCGGCCCTCACGTGACTAGACTATATGCTTGACATCATTCTACCAGAGTTGTCAACCTTTCAGGCGTGCTTCACACTGCGGGTATGTATTGCCATTATGCTGAAGATATTCGTCAAATCATCGGATGCGTGGCTTCTCGTGCCCAGCTTCTTGGTCCGCAAAGTATTCCAGCCTTTTACACGGCGACCTGGCCTGACGTGGTGATCAGGCCATCTGTGATGGATTCTGCACTTCATCGTTGCTGTCTGAGAAAACCACTATGCAATTGCTACCCAAATGATGCGAATTACCTGGTGTACCACAAGTTATGAGCGAAGTCACTCGAAAGACATGCTTGCCAACCTAATCATTAAGGCTCATGTTGAGGACCCTGCGCTCTGTCGTGCCCTAGCCCGGGAAGCCAATCCAGTACAGCAAGCAAGTACTCACCCAAGCATTTTATATTGCAGCCATTTTACCACATCGGGCTCCATAGAACAGTCCTAGAAATGAATCGGCTGGTGGATCACTGCACATTACCCAGTCTTCGGTACGCTCCATCCGATCATTCTTGTTCTATTTTGGAGTCATCCTCCTTCCGTCACGTTCCGGTGCTGTGGTCAACCATTTTAAATATGCGGCTCAGGCACTCCAAAGTTCGGTAGAACAAACCTTCTTTGCCTTACTCTTATGTGTACCTGACTGAATCTTTCTTGTTATCCCGTGACGCTGCTTTCCAGCAATCGTTCTTCATCATCTTTCACATTTAAAGCCAGCCTTCAACACAAAACTCTCAAGTCAGGCAGTGTTGTTGTTATGTCCAACACATACTCCAGACACGGTTCTGTCTCTCTCTACAACTTAGAGGACAACGATATTCCTCCAGAATTAGCCTCCCAACTCGCTGAGCAACCGAGGCGTTGTACGACAATCACGTTGCGAGAAATTCGTTACCCCGAAGGCTGTCCATGTCACCCAAAGGACCCGGAAAAGGCAAAGAAGCAAGCAGAGAAACTAAATCGACTACATTCCCTAGGCAATACGACACCGGCCTATATTCCACATGCTCGACCCGAGACGACGACAAGAAGTGAGAGTCACGACAGCACATCAAACAGCTCGAGTCCGACCAGAGCCTCACTTTCTCGATTCTTTAGACGGTCCTCGAGTCGGTCGTGACGAGCTGTGTTCACCACAATATACCTTGGAAGGGCAGGTCGCAGGATTGGTATCGGCCTCTTACCAGCGAGACTCAACATCCTGTGCTCTGGCCATGATGCCCTGGCACTTCCTCAAAACTAACCTCCGATACTAATCAACAGATATGCAATGGGGTCTTCTTGTTGTTCTATTACAAAGCTTTCTTTCACTCAATGCGTTCGCGCGGCGTTTCTACAGGAATATCAGAAATTTGTGAGAATCTATCTCGGAGCATTGCAAGAATAGTCTAGAGTATTAGGATTTGATTTCAGAAATGGTGTTGAAAGATGTCGACTTTATGCAAACAGCGGCATCCGGCGTAGGTAGTTGGGACGTTGGAATCTCGACTCCTCAGTTCAATGTCAAGAGCTTGGTTTTTTCTTGCTTGTTTGTTTTTGGGGCCGCTACATTCTCATCAGCGGCTACGCCGGCTCAGCTGCCACTTTTCCTGGAGGAACACTTTGCCAGGGGTTCTCTCCGCAGTTCCTATAGCGCATGTTAGCGAACGAGGAACAGTGCCTAATCAATGATGCATAGTCGTATACAAACCTCAAACACGCCAACATATCTCTGCCAGCCACGTGAACAGTCTCTTACATGTCATTTACTGTCTGCATACAACTACAGTAATGCATTTTCCTACAGGATGCCTCACTCCAAGTCTACTTACTCCCTAGATTTGCCTCACGCTCTACGCCTCTGTTCTCACGCACATTCGCTCAGATGATGAGCCATTCTAACCAGGCGAAATTGCATTCCTCGAGATTTCTCCGAATTTCGCGCTCAACATACCTAACGTTGATCGCTCTCCGAAAACAAGCAGATTCCAAGCGAGGTTAGACTCAATTCTAACCATGCGCAGTCGATCATGATGACGCTTGGGACCGAAGGGGGCAGTGCTCCCGACGGAGATCGCGTCCGGCAGTCAACTCCCAAGATGTCACTGGTGACAGCCACGTGGATGATTCAATTTACTGCAGGCACGAGTGGCAGGCATACTACTTTGTAACACCTGGACTTTTCGCCTTGCTTGCTAAATATGTCCTTCAAGTTCGACAGCTATATGCTAGGAACATGCCTACAAGCACAACCAAAAGATTCGAGCCTTAGGACTTCTTACCAATGGCACATAGACAACAGGTCAGCGAGCTGTATGCTGTAGATCATTGATAGGAACAAAGCACCGCCGCCAGTATGGCAATAAAATTGACACAAACCAAATGATTGCTTTCGATGTGGATGGCCTGCAACCAAGTTGGGTAACTTCACCCACCACTTCCAAATTCATTTCTTTGACTATCATACTTTCACAATAGCTCTCGAGTCTGTACTATTATTTCTTCGCCAGCTCTACAGTCTGGGATCGGCCATACAATCTGGATAAGGTAAGCTGTCAGATACACATACAGTACCACAGTCACGTGCAGGAGAGTTGCCAAGACAAAGAGCACGATTAGTGCACTACCTTCGTCTAATATTGGGAATGATAGCTGCATGCTTGGTCAGCTGCCTGTAACCTACTACCTTATCGTTCACCACCTTTCCATTGCTAGGCCAAGAGTTACGTTATCTCGAGCTCAGTGTCAAAGCCGAGAGGTGTTGATAGCCGTTTTTATTGGCAAAAATCCCTTCGTGACTGTGGGAAAACACCATTTTTGTATCAATTCATACTCTATGTAATCCCATTCACCATATCGTGCTTTTGAGGCAAGGTAGTGCCGTTCTTGTAGTGACAAACAGTGCTGGTTAGAGGTTCACACAACCTTTCAGATAAGCTAACAAGGCCTAGGCTTCATATAACCAGTAACATGTCAGCAACAACCACAATCGAGCTCAGTACAGTTGCTGAAGGTCGTAACAAGAGCACTACTCCGATTGAACAAAATGTGGAGTCTGTGCCAGCGAATGTCAAGGTCGAGTCAAAAGGGGTGACGGCCATCATCATTACGACAATCACCGGGGTTAGCTTGATCAGTACTTTGCTTGCTGGCATTGTTACTATAAGCTTGCCAGCAATGGCTAAAGATCTCGACATCTCTGAAGCACTAATGCTCTGGTTGGTTCATTTGTACACACAACAGAAGTTGTTGTGCTGACGCTTCTTCCAACAGGCCAGCATCCATATACTCCTTGACATGTGGCTGCACGTTGATTCTATCAGGCGCAGTCGCTGATGTGGTAGGTCCTCGCAATATGTACCTGCTAGGAACACTCTTACAAAGCGTGTTCACATTGGCATGCGGTCTATCGAAAACTGCAGCCCAGATGATTGTATTTCGGGGGCTTGCCGGTATCGCCATTTCGTTCTGTTTGCCATCAGCTGTTAGTCTGATAATGACATATTTCG
>Ga0181471_100091_pt2 | contig 18891 bp, 19 predicted proteins | sample InSIn5gowninarea_FD_119083 | JGI IMG/M metagenome (GOLD analysis project Ga0181471, IMG submission 119083) | Clean room microbial communities from NASA Spacecraft Assembly Facility at Jet Propulsion Laboratory, Pasadena, California, USA -... ...
ATGATGGTTTGGTATATTCTACATGATGTTTTTATATATGCTTAGATATGGTGTTTAGTGTCTCTTTTGATATATGCTTTGTATATCATTTGGTATATGTTTTGGCATATATTTTTGGTAATGTGGCTATATGTGCACATGTATATGGATGTAAATACCTCCATGAGCTATGTTGTCATGTTACTATGCTATCATGTGGTTATGTAATCATGATGTTATGATATAATGTGGGTTGTTACTCAGCAGGATGATCATTGTAAATATTGTAATGAGCTGTGTTATAAAGCTCCACTATGCAGTATGTTGTCATGATGTTTTGTTTTGAGTAAATATTTCATTGTAAATACTGCATTGATTTGTGCTATAAATCTCCATGAGAAATATGTCTTCTTTTAGCAGGTTTCTGATATATAGGTGTGATGGAACACTGAGGATAATGTCCCCCAAGGATGAGGGTTCTATAACAGCCCTGGTGAAAATTCGATGCAATAAAAAGTAAATAAAGGCAAAATAATAACCACAGACAATGAGACACTTATTCCAAGCCGAATATTGGGCAAAATCCTAGTGATAGCAATCACTTGTGATTTTTTATGTCTAAGGAAATTAGCAAAGGCAATGGCTAAGGTTTTGGAAAGGAAAAATGGCATTTCTGACACATTTATTTATGAAAATAATGGAAAATAGGAGAAAAGGGAGGTGAAAGGTCATAGGTTTCATGTGAGGAGGAAATTGAAGGAAAATAATAGGAAATAAAGAAAATAGAGGCCTCATTCAAAAAAAGGCTTTTGAGGATTAGTTGATAACCTTTTGTTAGTTCAGTTTTGGATCTCTCTCATTACTCTCTCTCTCTCTCTCATACTCTTGGAGACTTACGGTTATATTTTGTGGAGAACTCTTGGAGGGTGTGGCATACTGGGGTTCTTGGAGGAAGAAGGCAAAGGAAGGGTAGGAAAGCATAAGAAGGCACCAGGATCAACAACATAAAATTTTCTTGTAGGTGTTGAGTTGCATGTATGTTTCCTTCACTAGTTTTGGCATGGATGGCATATACATGTGGATTTTTGGTTGTGATCTAGCATTGGCATGGAGGATGGCTGAGATTGATAGTGGATTGCCTAGCCTTGCCATTTCCTATATAGCCATGGTGATTGTGGGCTTATTTCCATTGTTGTGTTTTTAGTTGGTTCTCATGTTTCTTTAGCTTGGGTTGAGTTACTAGTCCTAGAGCCTTGGTTGGAAAAATGCTCTAGAGCCCTAGAACAACTTGGGTTGAGTTACTAGTCTTGGAGACTTGGTTGGAAAAATTGTCTAGAGCCCTTGGTGGGTTGAGTTACTAGTCCTAGAGCCTTGGTTGTAAAAATTCTTTGGATCGCAGTAAACGTTGTGGGTTGAGTTACTAGTCCTAGAGCCTTGGTTAGACAAACACTCTGGAGCCCTGGAAGGCTTGGATAGAGACTGATCCGATGATGGTTTTGTGATGATCGACTGTGAGCTGGAACCAATGTTTGAAGGGTTGAGGTGGATGGCCTCTGGAAGCCCTAGATGGTTTTTATTGATGTGTTCTATGATATCCCACATTCATGCTTGGAATATGGCAATGGGATGAATGACTGAAGAGGTATTTGGCTAAGCCATTCTACGGTTGGGGGGAATGTGGAAGTCCCATCCTAGTTTTGAATTTTGCATCATTAAGGAAAGGTTATTTATCCTTGTATTTATATGAGAATTTTGATGGATTTTATGTGGTCTATATGGCTATACTTTCATAAGTATTTATGTCCCTATTATGTTGGTTATGTATGTGTTTTATGACAACAACCATGTATGGCCTTCATCATGTTTTTTACTTGTAATTGAATAATTAATGTATGTATGACGTAATGGATGGAATGGTAGTTGATATGATGAGGCATAAATGGTTCTTAGTGATTCTCAGCTAAGTATGATACCCCTGTGCTTACAACTATTAATTACACATGTAGGTTACACATTTGCAATATGTTTGACGAAATGCCTATCAGGGCTAGTAGGGGTTTAGTCAAGAACCTAAACAAGTATTTTCTTTAGTACTATAATTTCCATGTTATTTTACTCATCCGAAGAGATGGTCCAATTCTGGGCAATGACCTGGGCTCTGGGCCAGAAAAAGTGGCTCATATCCGTGAGTCACTAGCGTAGCACTAATAGTTTTGGTCTCTGGTCACTAGCCTGCAATCCTATGAGAGCAATTTTGGATTGTTGGTCACACTCATTCCAATAACATTGAAGTGGTTGAGCCTTAAATTATCCAAAAGCTCAGTGGGACCCAAGGAAAGTTGTCTAAGATATTGGATTGGCTCTTGAGGGTATTGTAGCTAATGATTAATGTTTGTATGGTGTGTTTCCATTGATTCCACTTCCTTAACATGACTTAGGAGGTTGAATCATATCATAGTGGCCTCTCGTCACATGTTTACCCTGCCTGGCTAGTTTCTTGGGCAGATGTGGGTGGCGGGTGTTACCAACACCAAATATAGATTACTTGTGATTAAGGGAAACACCAAATCATCTACATCGTAAAGGAACTCATCTTCGATGGTTAAAGTGAAGAACTTGAAGCTTGTAGCAAACATTCATCTCATCGAGATAGATTTGGATGATCTTCCCTATGATATAATTGAAGGAAAATTACGTGGCCCTTTAGAAGGTGGCACCTACTACTGTGGCACCTAAAGACAACCTCCGAGTTGAGAAGAAGGTCAGTGTCTACGACATCTTGGTGTTTCCTGAAGAAAATCAGTGTTGCTGAAGAGTTAAATGTAAAATTATTTAAATTTGGTTCAATTACCTTACTTAGAGGCAAACGACATCGTATACATTGACAATATTGCATTCCAAATAGTTAATGTTGAGTTACGGTGTCCTACACAAAGAGAGTGAAGTTTCTTGAGTTGTTGCAGTATAGGTGAAAGAAAGAAATTTGCAAAGAGAGAAATCCAATACAAATGACTGGTGATATAATCTTGTACATTACATTCCAATAGAATTATGGAGAGACAAAGGGAACGAGTTCAGAAACCACAGAGATCATTTAAGGTATTAAATCTCGAATATTACAGGTACCATTTGTCATAACACAATGTAGGTAAATCTGACATACAAGACTAAGTTCCAATATCTACATTTACATGATTTCTAAGAAAGAAACACATATGAATATGATAAACAAATATAAAAACACGTTCTCCACATATCAATGCTTGGAATCACCAATACATCTTCATTAATATTTAGGAACAACATATGTCTCATAAGCTTTAATACTTGCAAAAATTTCATAAATTACAACCTCTAGAATGGAAAATTGAACCCCTAATAATAAGTTCATCATACCTTTTTATAGGGAGAACCAAAACAAGAGAAACTTACAAAAAATATCTGGAAATTCTATAATTGTCTAAACTAATTAGATGTTCAAGCATGTATCTAGTCCATCTATCCTAATTATTACATAACGGACTTTATTCCTTCTTGAAACTAAAATATTTTAAAAATTGCAAAATGACAGTGATCTAGCATGACTTCCAAATCAGAAAAATCTTTATTATTGGATCACTTGATCTCTTAAGGTGGACCCAGGCTCCACTATTCGAATTTGTGGTGGGTTAATAAACTAATCACATTTCTTCCATAGCACTTTATTTGGTGTAGGAGCATGAAAGAAAGTTCCATGTGCTATATTTATATTTGTGAGCTCTGTGCAATTGGGCTTTGTAGTGAGAAAAATCTTTACCAACCAGAGTAGCTGGAAATCCCTTAATAGTTAGTTCACTATAGTCCTACCCTTGAGAGTGACAGTATTCTCATGAGAGGAATCCACTTTACTCTTGGTTTCTATATTCCTCCCATGCGAGAAAAATCCCTTGGAGTTCCCAACAACTAGGAAAGTGTGTCTCGGTCCTTTGATCAAAATTTGAATGAACGTAATGACCAATTGTGCTAGATTATGCAAACACTCCTAAACTTTGGCCATTGATTCTTCTTTCTATATTACTTTGGTAATTTTCATAACCACCTTTGTCTTGTCACTGATGTCCATGGATATGAGTTTATTGGTTGAATTTGCATTAAGACATCTCATAAAATTCTCTGTAGTTTTTGCATCTTTAATATCTTCATTCTTTGATGACAAGTTGAAGAATTCAATACTCCTTACTACAAGCTTTTGTTCAGCAACTAGGTTCATGGACTCCCATATTTTCTTCATCTCAAAAATAATTTCATCCCAAATTAGCTGCCTAGCTTCCACGAGGGACATGTTTCCCTCCAATCTATTCTTCAGTCATTTTGTCTCATCTTGTTCCACCTAGTACTTATTGTTAATTTTTTTCACACTTGCCTTGGTGGACTTGATCTATTTCTCTTTATTTTCTAGAATTTACTTGGTGTTGTCCAAGTCAATTTGAATCTTCTTAAACTCGCTCTCTGATAGTTGTAGATCTATGAGAGCCTTGTTTAACTTCTCAGTGGGGTTTTGTGGGTTGTCTAGTAGAACCATGGCACAAATATCAGACTCAATATTTTGTTGTAGCTAGGATACATTTAATTTGAGGGATACCACCTTATTATTTGTTCCTGTCAACTCCTTGGCTAAGATTTCCTTCTCATTTTTCACCTGAGCCAACTCTTTGGTTTGTACATGTTTTGCAACAAGAATTTTAAGTTGTTGCCTTAATGACTATATTTCTAACTGTGAAACTTTGATGATAACATATATGGCATCCTTATCACTTGGATCCAATCCTAGCTTGATAATTATCTCTTTGTAGCCTTTGTTTTCGGAGATGGAGGGCTCTTGAGTTGACCTTCTCCTGCTTTATTTTAGTAGCTTCTTTTTCCAACAAATTCTCAACCTTTTTTATGGTCAAGGATCCTTTTCTTAACTCACAATAAATAGTCTCCCTTGTGTGCCCACGTAAATTGATTTTATCCTACAAGCGGACACTAGTCATGTCCATATACAAGTCCATCATTTTGAACTATGGCCCAAGGGAGAGGGATTGAAATAAAGGGTGATAAAATGAAAATTTCATCTGATTTATTTCCAGGTCAATGGAAACCAAGAGTTTAGTCTGATATGCAATTGAATGGCAGGCCAACCGTGAAAAATATCGTCCCTGAATTTATTGTTCCTCTCCTCTATTAGTTTCCTTTTCTCCCATTTAGGGCTTTCTGCTAATGTTCTTTCAATTGAACCCAATATTGCTACCTTAGTTGAACTGGAGGTGGCAACTTGTTGGGGATCCTCTAACTGCACTTGGAATCTTGGTGGTATAGGTTCTTCTCAGTCAATTTGATCTCAATATCCTCTTTTGTCTATTCCTGGAGATTTTATTTCTTAGTCGAGGATGCATCCTCCATCACGGTATCTCTCTCATCATCAATACTCCTCTTCTGAGATTTTTCCTTTGTGGCTGGTGTCTTGACTTCCATCTCTATATTGATGGGCCATGAATGAAGATTAACCTTCCATTCTAATTTTGGTTTATATTCATGTTCATAATCAGAGGCATTAATATCTTTCCTTCTACTAGAAATAATACCATGAGGATCATAATTCAATGCCTCTCCTATTGCAAAGCTCAATTCCTTACATAATTTCAATCTACTAGAAATCTTGTCTGGAGTTCAAAACAAAGGGACCTAGAGTCATGGGAAGCTTGAACTTTTGGCAAGGAAAAAATGGATTTGGTTTGTATTTGGGCTCTTCCTAATGAACTTGAAATAAAAAATTCTCATAGGCATAAATACAAGCAACTGGTAAGAAGGCAATTTAGACCCATATGCCATTATTTTGGTGTATTATTCAAACAAGTACTAATCACCCACCATAAAATCCTTATTGAGATTAAGAATCTATCTATATTGGGGTAATATTCTAGGAGGAGATACTTTATCGATAATTTTGTAGGCAGTGACCATTAAAGTGGAGATAAAGTGTGAAAACCCCTTCATTGTTAGGTTTCTTCTTTACAGAATTGTCCCAATCAAACAAAAATTTTCTTTGTTTATTGGAGTGTATAGTGCTGAGGCCAAGGTAATTAAATTCCTCCAAATGAGTGTAAAGGAAAAGATAAACAAATATGGAGTAGTATTTAAAGTAGGAGGCTAGATAATATTGGTTACACTGGAACTTGATAACCTTAGCTAGGAAAGAGGGAATGCCAAGGATAATATCTAGTTTCATCATCTTGTATAAGAGCCCTAAGCCTACCTTAGAGACATTTTATATCTCATTCTCACCAAAGAACAATAGGATCACAAAAAAAATGGGTTGCATAGACTTTGAAAACAAGGAGATGGGAAGGGTTTTTGAGCTAGTAGGTAATCATGCATTTGGGGCCAAAATTAGTTGGAGAAAGACCTATTTCTCTCAAATTGAGAGCCCATTATAGTCATAAAAGAGTGTAGTCTTCGTAAGTTTATCCAAATATGGATTTAGGATAAATTAAGGCGTTATGTATGAATTTTGGGCTGACCTCCAAAATTGTCTCCCTAGTTGAGGAAATACAATTTTTTTTCTCTTTGATGAAGGTGGCCTTAAGCTAAGACACAAATTCCAGGAAAGGGTATATAGTCTGGGTAACTATGTGGTACATACCTAACTAAACAACTTGAAAGGGGTCTTCCTTGTCCAGGTAGTGGCCATAGAAGTCAAAATGAAGGTTTGATAAGTTCAGAGGGCAAAAGAAATCAAGAATGGAACCCCCTCCATGTCCATTAAGGGTTCAGTGTGGCTTGAGGTTTTTGGAATGTATTTATTCAATTTATGCATAATGAAAATTTGTGTAATGACAGAGGATTTGTAGACTACCCGGTATCTAGAGGGGATTGAACGTTGTGGGAACATGAAGGTCCTGCACAATTTTATGGTTAGGCGAAACAAGTTACGAATAGGAGAAGAAATAGGAGACAAAAAAATTCAAAATATACAAATTCAAACTGCAATGATCAATTGGTGGGGGGTTATAGGCAGGAAAAGGAATAGGTGACGTGGAGGAGACATATGTTAGAGTCAAATTGGGTGGAAAAAAGGAGAGGATGGTGATGCATCAAATGATTTTACGCTCACCTATCATGCTTACTTGATGGTGGTCCCGACTACTAATGTAATCACCACATTGGCCTGATAGGTGGCGGGTCTATCTATCTTCTTCCTACACGGTGCTAGGGTGGCCTTGGAGACGAGGCTCAACCCCCCCGGGAATTGTTCATAGTCATTGATCTGAAGAGCATGATTTATTGAATCTGACTTTCTAAGGGCAGGCACTAGCTTAATTTCCACACTTATTACCCTATTCAGAGCTTCCCCAGGGGTTAGGCTGCTCCTAGATGGACGAGGATCCTCCCGGTAAGTAATCATTACTTAATCATTTGGAATTTCAAGCAGGAGGAGGCTTACATTCCATCGCCTCTTGTGCTTTGCCTTCTTTTTCTCTCTCTTCCAGTTTTATCTAGAGCTCCAAAGACAACAGTCCTCATCTAAACCAAAAAATCTCATGAACAAAAAAATGCACATTCTTGAGCTCACCAACCAAAAACCTTCTACAATGCAACAATTTTTGGGGGCTACAACACCCTCATTAATTAAGACAAATGGCATACGTTCATAAGAAAAGGTACCCCAACATGTGGTAAAGGTGGTTTTGAATTTATCTACATTGTTGAGATGGATCTGGATGTAGTTGGAGAATCCATTTAGGAGTGACATCATTTGAGATCCGGTGACTTGTTGCAAAATTTGGTCCATATTTGGCAAGGGGAAATTGTTCTTCACACTATATTTATTCAAGGACCTATAATAAACACAAAGGTGAATATCCCCATTTTTATTTCTAATTGGGATCAGGTTGGCTACCCACTCCAAACACTTTACAGGAAAAATGATATGTGCATTCATCATATTTTCCATCTCTTTGTAAATGGTTGCTTCGAGGGAAGGATTAATGGCTCTTTGTCTTTGTCTAACTAGATTCACATCTAGTTTGATGGGAATAGCATGTTGTATAATACCAATATCAAAACCACGAAGATCCTAGTATGACCAAGCGAAGACATCTGAGAATTCCATAATAATGAAAAAAAATCTCTTTTTCCTAATTAGAACATTGGGCTCCAATATGTAGTATTTTAGAATCATTATGAGTGCCAATGTCAATCAGGATGGTTTCAACAATATTCGTTTTTGATTCCTCTATGGTATTATTTGTTGATGTGGGGACATCACTAAGTGAAAATTAATTATCTAGAGGAGAAAGACGTGGAGAAAATTTGTTATCTTTTAGGGAAATAATTTGATTATCATCATCATGTTGGTTCTAAAGGAAGGCACATATACTTTCATCACCTTGGAAGACTTGCCAATCCTCTTCATTATTTGGAATATGAGACTTATATAAGGATTTAAAAACACAGTTAGGCCTATCGGGAAGAGTTTTACATGAGATCAGTTAGAAGTGTAAGAAAAAAGTCAATCGGTTGAAAAATTCAATTCCCTACAGACATGTGCAATATTAAAATGATCTAGAAAATAAATATTTTCCAGACTGCTTGAGTGTAGCATTTGATAACCTTGTTACTAGGAGATAAATTTTCTTGACAAGTTTAACAACAAGTTTCGAGTCATTGTATGAAATTAAGGCTTTGCATGTCAAAGTGAGAGCTTGCTCAATCCCAAGGAGGAGAGATTTAAAGGCTACATTGTTAGTGCACATGAATTCAAGTCTATTGGCATATTGATATAACATTCCTTTAGGTGAATATAGAAGGATACCTATTTCTTTGCCTTCTCAGGACAAGATACCATCAAAATGCAAATACCAAAGTTGGTCATCAAATTTTGGGTTTGCTGGAGGACGAATATCATCCTATGTAAAAATAGAATAGACAACCATACCTTGCTCAATATAATTCACATGTGGTCATGGAAATCCTTCGATGTAAGGAGAGATATGTCCTTCACAGAATACGATGATATATTTAACATTATTTGGAATGGTCATATGTGTCCCACCAAGTGATAGATATCCACCATTTTGAACTTGCTAGTCTCTACCAAGTATGAGTGAGTAATTTGAGACAGGCATGCCAACTACCTGTATGTTTCAAGTTGTTCTAATTTTGGGATCGGTACAAATGAGCAAGGTAACATATTTTATAGCACCTATATACTTGTGTAGAGAATTGTTGAAACCTATGATTTTCCCAGGGCAATCATTAGTGCTTTGTAATTCCAATTCTTCTATAATGGTTTTAGGCATGACATTTGGACCATACCCTCCATATATGAGACAACAATGAGTTCTTTTGTCATAAATTTTCATTGATACATAGAAAGGAGGCATTTTCAAGGGGAAAATGGATTATTAGTAGCGAAAACATCCTCTTGATCTAAATTTTATGATTGAACTTCTAGGTAATTGATCGGTGAAGGAATTTTCTCTCCAAGGAATTCTCTTGATTACTTTTGTCACCTGGGAAATATGGCCATGTCAAGTAATGAAATGTAATATTTTATATTCGCTAATTGAGTGGGGATATTGATATTTGGAAATGAAGTGGAAGAAGAGGAGGGAGAAGAAGGTACATGTTGGTTTGAAGCGTAGTTATGTACAAATGTGTAGTTGTGAACAAGATTCAAAGTTATTTTTTTCGACTGTTACTTGGTGGATTTTTCTTTAGCCATTCAAGTTATATATGCATTTATCGTTTCAATGGCTATAATATCATCCTCATCATCCCAATTGGGATTATCTACTATAGTGTTAGGTTTACTACCAAAATTTAGTTTTCTAGTAGCTTGAAATACTTGATAAGTTTTTCCATCATGATAATCTTCACAAAAATCACACCATGGTCATGAAACAAGGGCAGGAGGCTAATAATATTGTTGAGATATGTGAGTATGTCTAAGAGGAGGTTTCTTTGGCTATGACTTCCACCTGTGTTCATATGATATTAACCTATTTCTCATGTCTTACATAAGTTGCAAGATTGAGGTCATATCGATTTGGTTAGTTTGAATTTCAAGGGGGGACACCCATTCTCCTAAGTTGCTCTTCATACTCGAGACAAATTTGAAAGGAAAATTCTAAACTAGTGGCATTCTTTTAATCAAGCCATTGATGATAAATAGGAGGTAATGCACTATAGTAATGCATCATAATATCTTGGTTTTGCCGGTGAATGATCTCGGGATTTGGTTATAAGGATTAGTAAAGAACATATTATAACCCTTAATGTTTTCTTATTTTGGGAAAGAAAAATTATGATATCCATCAAATAAATCAATAGCATTATGTGTTTCCCCATTGTTACTTGAACCAATAATAGAGCTCACCCCAAGTACTAAAATATTTTGAAGTCAATTCAAAGAAATTAGTGCAGACTTTACTAGCTAAGGAGTTAACGAATAATCATCTTGTTTCCTTTACTACCCGGTGGAAACTTAACTCCCTTTTTATCAATCCACCTGTTTCGTCCATCTCCCTTCTGCCTAGTTTGTTGGTAGCATAGGCGAGATTTTCTTATGACCTCATCCATGGTTTTCGGATTGTCAAATTCTAGATGCTCTTTAATAAATAATGGAAAACTCCTAATAAATATTTGTACCTTTGCTTTTTATTCTTGTATGTAGGGAACATATCACAGCAAGAATGTGAATTTTGTTATGAACTCATCCATAGATAACTATCCTAGTCGAAGGTCATGAAAATCTTTTGCCTTCTCATCGTAAAATCTTTCAGTTAAATACTTTTCCATAAAGTTCTTTTGAAAACTTTCCCAAGTTACATTCTATTCATTTACTTCACATATTTTTTTCACCTCCTACAACCATAAGGTTGATTTTCCTTGCAATTGGTAGATGGCTCAGCCAGTTTTTAAATTATGGTCATATTCGTACAATTGAAAATACTTATTCATATTAATAATTCAAGCTTCAACAGCCTCCTCCTATTCCCCATCAAAGAGGGGAGGTTTTATATTTCAAAATTCTCCTTGTAACTCAATTTTCTGTCGTTTATGATTTTTATGATCTGATACATCGTTTGATTCTTCTTCTAATTGTCTACGCCACCTTCCATTTCTAGATGTTATATTATGAACTCTTGATCACCAGTCCTATTCCCCTATTTAGGACTGGGAATTGGTTGTCGTTGATTCTGTCTTTTGGACAAACTTTTCATAATCTTCCCCTGTTCTTGCATCACCCTCTCATTGTCTACCCAAAACCTAGATATCTCATTATTTAATTCTTGCACAGTCTCTAGAATGGTAGTGTTGGTGTTACATGATTCCTCCCCCAACTGTACCCAAACTTCAGGATTGGTTTCTGGAAAAGATGTTGTTCCTTCTCTGATCACTGGTCTTAGTGGTGTAAGTCAAGTCCTCCTCGTGATGGCTTCTTTTCTCTTTCTCTCTGCACATCACAATTGTTGTTATTCGTTTATCCTCCAGACGCCTCAACTTTGCAACCTAAGCACTTTGATACCACTTGTCACAAACCTCAGCAAATTACTTCCAAGAATAAAAAAAAAAACTAGCTCGACAGAAAATATATTTTCATATGTTTAGGTAGTATTTTAGACAATTTACAATGGATATGATTGTTCTCATTTACAAGGTCTTCTTTGATTGGATTAATCTTTAGTTAGTTGGTAATAGTGGCTTCATATAAATCTTAAGGACCTTTTTAATTATTGTTTTAATTCAAATTACACATACATCATTACTTCTGAAGTAAACCATAGCTTGGCACTTATGGTCTAACATAAAATATTTACCATCCCCTAACATCGGCGAGATCAAACTTCTGGACAGTTCCGGGTGTGCTACATTTGTTGGTCACTTTCTTGGGAAGCTATCCTCATCTATGGTTCTTCATCACATGGCTTCATCGAATGGTGGGGATTGAAACCGTACCTCCTTTGTTCCTTCCACCATCAGAAAGACTTGGCATTTCCCTTTTTGGTCTGAAAGCATCCACAACTCTAGGGTTTTGTTTAGGTGTAATTTAATCGTTTAGATGGGATTGTTGACTTGTAGCCCCAACCTATAGTTATCATGACATCCATGGTTTCCCCTTGTGTTTTAGGTGTGTCAGAGTCATTGTTGCGTTTCAAAACTTAGATGGGAACAACTAAATTCAACTGTTAAATTCAAGTAAACAGTTTGTTTTCTTGGCATGACACCTTTCCCTGTTTTACTAAATAAATTCTTTCACAAATAATTTGGGTCTTTTTTGGTTTAGGGTTTGCCAAAGGGTTTCAACCCTTCTTTGCTCTAGGTTATCTTGCTCGAAACTATATTCCTCTTCCAGCTTCTGGGTTACAAAGCGTTGTTGAGATGTAGCTCCATATGGGCACCAGGTAAAGTGGATTTCTTGCTTTGTATTAGAGCATGGGGTTTTGAAATTGGAGCAGTAGGGTTGAAAACCTACCTATGTGATATTTCTTCAATTAAATGTGATTCGGAATTTGAGTATTTCCTTAAGCTTGAAATTTGGAGGCCAACTTGTATATTTCTGGGAATTCCTCATAGGAGTAAATTTCTCCGCTTCTTAATTTATTGTTCTGAAATTGATATGGTTGTTTTGTGTACTAGAACTTTGGTTCGAGACTTAATTTATTGAACCGTTCTGTTATTTATTGGCCTGCTCCTCTCACCAAAACTTAATTTTATTAAATCGATAGTTCTATGTTTTGGCCTACATGTCGGTTGTCGATATATGTGAGGTATTCTTTTGTTTTCAGGGTTAATGTAATTTTGTTGACCCAGACAAGTTTCCATTGTATTTTATAATATTAACTGGGACATGGGTTCCGGTGAGCACTTTTCCTGAATCGAAGTTTTGACCACTCTGTGCTATAGTGAGCAACAGTTTGTGTTACATTTTCTTATTATACGAAGGCCTTGTTTACTGTTTAGCATTCCGTTCTTGGAATGAATGAAAGTGTTCTTAATCCTGTATAGTTCTTGCACCAATTTCCACTGTTCATGGTATTTTTAGATTTTTCCAAAAGAACAATTTACTCTTTTTCTTTGCCATTACTTATTGAGTTAATATATTAATCTATTATCTAAGGGTAGTGGTTATTTTATAATTTCCTCTTGGTTGAATTTACTTAGTTTCTAAAATCTACTTTTACAGGGATTTCTTTTAAGAATATAATAGACTTTAGAGTTTTTCCATTTTATTTTCTACGGAAAGTAGTTTACAAGTTTTAGTTTCAGAATACCAGCAAGGACTTCATGCTAAACTATTCCGTGTACTTTTGATTTTTCTTAATTAAATTCATATACATTTGTTTACTGTAAGAAGTTAAATTCATATACATTTGTTTACTGTAAGCAGTTAAATTCATATACACATGTTCATTATAAACAAGTCATTCTATACAAGTAATGCAGTTAACCTTTCAAACAAGAATAGATAGTTAGCTGAATTTCTATGTCAACTTAAAAATGACTTTAGCCTAGTTCTTAAATATGATTTTCTTTCCAGTCGAGTTCTTGAATGTAACTTTCCCAGTGCCTCCCAACCTTGAGATCAACAAAATTCAGGCTGAATCTGCCCCCAAACTACTCCTCACATGCAGGAATTTATAATTGAAAGCTATGTGAACTATGACTATCTAGTCCTAACTAGACTTAGCCCAGTATAGGCTGAACAACCTATCTCACATTTCCACACAGATTCCTTGTTGTCTAGTTCTTTTCCCTCCTTAACCTTAGGTACACATACCCTCTTGGTTCCTTTCCATGAGAATAAATCTCCAGGGAGTAGTTAGGGGTAAGTAACCGCATTCCCTAACTACCTGACATGTGAGAGATGTGTAATTTGGAATCATTCAAGACATTCGTTTCCTACATAGCTTAATCAAAATATTTTAAACAATTAATTATATAAAATTATTGTTTTTAGACTTCCTGAGCCAGTTAACAGTATTCAGTTTGTTTGACTGCGATAATATAATATTTACAATTACCGAGGACATTACATATTCCCCCCCTAGATTAAACATCATCCTATTGTTTATATATTGCAAAATAAATTTGGATAGGCCTCCTTGATAACATTTGCATCCTCCAAGGTGGCTTCTCCTGGCCCAAAGTGTTGCCATTGCACTTTAACTTCGGTGATACCTTTCCTTTGCAGTGTTACTTCTCTTCGATCGAGTATACCCAGAGGCTTGACCAGGAACTCACCTTCCTGTTCGACCTACACATAATATGGAAAATTAGTCATTCTTTCTTTGGTAGCCCATACTTGAAAACTAATTTTAATAAATAAATATTTCTTATTACTATATAAGTTACCTATATGTCCTGCCAATTGATTATATGGTTAGGATCATATACATATTTTTTAACACAGAAACATGAAAGACATTATGCACACGTATGTGGTTGGGAAAAGCAAGCTGATAAGCTACAGGCCCAATTCGTGCCAGAATTCGGAAGGGACCACAAAATTGGGGTGTTAATTTAGCACAACCACCCCATTACAAATTATTCTTAGTGGTTCGTACTCGCACATAGACATGGTCTCCAATCTGAAATTCCCTAAAACTTTTCTTCCTATCAGCATAATTTTTCTATTGGTCCTGAGTAGTCTTTAAGTTCAAGTGTACATTTTTAACTATATATTCCATTTCCTTTAACATGTTAGGTCCCAACATTACTTTATCTTCGACGCCAGCCAAATTCAATGGGGTTATGCATTTATGACCATATAGTACCTCAAATGGGCTCATCTGCAAGGAAATATGGTAACTGTTGTTGTAAGAAAACTACACTAAATGTATGAAATCTTCCCATTTAGATGGATGATGCATTATATACATTCGCAACATATCTTACATTATTTGATTTACTCGTTCAATCTACCCATCGGTCTGAGGATGGTAGGTTGTGCTAAAATGTAACTACATGTCTAAGCCTGCAAATATTTTTTTCCAAAATGCAGATGTAAATTTCACATTCCTGTTTGAAATTGTAACCTTCGGTATCCCATGTAGTCTAAAATTATCTTTCATCAATATGTTGGAAATTTGTATGGTCCAAAAATTAGACTATACTAGTATGAAATGATCAAACTTGCTCAACTTATTAACTACCACCATTATTGAGTCATTTTGTTTTTTTGACTTAGGTAGCCCTATAATAAAATAGATGGAAGTGCTTTCCCACTTCCATTCTGGAATAGGTAATGGGTGGAGTAGTCCAAATGGATGTTGGTGCTCCAATTTCACTTGTTGACATTATAAACAATAGGCTAATAATCAACTACTTCTCTCTTCATATCGAGCTAGAAATATTCCTTTTTGAGTGCAGCAACTAATTTCTAATACCCAAGATGGGCTACATAAGGATTTTTGTGGTATTCATGTAGAATTAGTTATTAAATATTCTTTTGGTTAGACACATACATTCTTCCTCAATAAATCAAGATTCCTTATTGATTTACCTCATAACCCAGGTGTTTTTTGTTGTTGTTTGAATTTTGAGCTTGCTTCCATAAAACATTATATTCAGGATCCTGTTCTGCTGCTTCTTTAATATGCTCTTTAAAGGTGGTATCAACCTCACTAAAAGAGACTTCATAAATACAATTTTAATTTCCGACTTAAGGCATTCGTGACTTGGTTTTACTTTCCTTTCAAGTGTTTGATTTTAAAGTAATATTGACTCAGGAAAGAAACCCAACATGCTTATCTAGCATTCAAGGTGGGCTTCTTGAAATACTTAGTTAAACTATGATGGTCTGTCATTAACAAGAATTTCTTAGCCAGTAAATAATGTCACCACATATTTAACGTGTGGATAACCGTCACCAATTCCAAATCATAGTTGTAATACTTTTGTTCATGCTCCTTAAGCTTCTGGGACTCATAAGAAATAACTCTGCCTTCTTGCATTAGCACGCCCCCTACACCTTACTTGTTGGAATCTGTACAAACGAAATATTTTTTGTTTGGATATACAATGCTTAAGATAGGTGTAGTGGTAAGTAAGTGCTTTAATCAGTTAAAACTTTTTTAACATCCATGGTCCATGTGAAAGTTTTCCCTTTATTTTGCAAAGAGGTAATGGGATATGCCACCTTGGAAAGCCCCTAAACAAACCTCCTATAGTATCTGACCAGATCCATGAATGATCTTATATTAGCTACGTTCTTTGGTACTGGCCATTTTGCTATGGTTTTTATTTTCTATGAGTCCACAACAATTCCATCCTTGGTTATGATATGTCCTAAATACTGAATTTGTTCTTTAAAGAAATCACATTTTCTGTACTTTGCGTACAATGATGCTCCATTAAGGTTTGTAAGACAATTTGTAAGTGCTCTTTATGTTCTTCTATTTGGGAATATATTAGTATATCATTAATGAAAATCAGCACAAACTTATCCAAATATTGATGGAACACACCGTTCATCAAACACATAAAAGTTGCGAGAGAATTAGTCATCCCGAATGGTAAAACAACGAACTTGTAATGTCCATAGCAGGTTCTAAAGGTTGCTTTGGCTATATCCTCCTTTATTCTGATTTGATGGTAACTCGAGTGAAGATCAATGTTCGAAAATACTGTACCCCCCTTCACTTGGTCAATAATTCATCAATACGAGGTAAGGGGTTTTTATTTTTTACCTTTAGTTTATTTAGTTGCCAATAATCCATGCATAAACATAAAGTTCAATCCTTCTTCTTAACGAAGAGTATAGGAGCTACCCAAGGTGATACACTTGGGCGAATATAATTTTTATCAATTAGCTCTTGTAATTACATTTTCAATTCTATCAGTTCTAGTACACTCATGCGATAAGGAGCTTGAGATACTAGGACAACTCCAGGGATCAACTCGATAGTAAAATCTGTGTCTCTCTTTAGAGGCAGTCCCATAATCTTCTCAGGAAACACATCCATAAAATTTTGTACCACAGGTATATTTTTTAAAGTAACATTATTTTCCTTTGAATTTGAATACCCTACTTGTATTGCATAAATTTGACATCCCTTTTGTATACATTTTGTGAACTCGGAAGTTGTTACTGGTCTTAATTTCAGTGGTCTTTGTATACCCTGAATTTCCTCTCTTATTCCCTCTTCATTAACATAATTAATAGTTTTGTCTTTATAATTAATGAGGGACCAACATTTCTCCAGCCAATCTATACCTATTAGGACATCATACAGTCCTTTAGGTAATACATTCAAGTCTAACACAACAAGCTGACCTGCTAGCTTCAGAGGGCAATTGTTGACTTTAGCCATCACCCTCCTATTTTCTCCGGTGGCGAGTTGTACTAGCCAAGGGTTCTTAAATTTAACAGCTGTAAGAAACATTGTTCAACCACTTTGGGACTTACATAACTTAAAGTAGCTCCAAGATCAATCAAAATAGATATGGTTCGATCGAAGATATTACCTTCAAATTCTACCATTGTAGGTTGGTACTCAGCCTGATGATTCTCAAGGGCGACATTGATTTTTAGAATACTTCTCACCGCTTCTCCTAATGTTGATGCTTCTTAGATCTGTGTAACTTGATCAGTTCCTTTATATTATGGATAGTTGTTAACATAGTGGGGTCCTCCACATCCCAAACACTATACTCAGGTTCTAGCAGTGTTTCCACTTCACTCTTATTTGATTGTTCAATTGGCTTGGACTCATTTGGGAACTTAAACTTTGGCTGATTTATGTTCACATTTATGGTTTGTTGACCTTTATATTTTCCTTTGTTAATAATGGTCTTGTTTCCTTTACTGACTGGTGGAAACTTAACTCCATCTTTATCAGTCCATATCTTTCCTCCATCTCCCTTCTGCTTGGTTTGTTGATAGCATTGGTGAGCTTTTGTTATGACTTCATCCATGGTTTTTGGATTGTCAAATTCTAGACGTTCTTTCATCAATAATGACAAACTATTGATAAATCTTTGAAACTTTTCTTTATCTTCTCATATGTAGGGAAATTAGCGCAATAAGGATGTGAATTTCGTTATGAACTCATTCACAGATAACTATCCCAATCGAAGGTCATAAAGTGCTTTTTCCTTCTCATTGTAAAATCTTTCAATTAAATATTTTTCCTTAAAGTAATTTTGAAAATTTTCCCAAGTTACATTCCGTTCATTTACTTCACGTACTATTTTCACCTCCTACAACCATAAAGTGGATTTTCCCTGCAATTGGTAGATGACTAAGCGAGATTTTAAATTATGGTCATATTCGTACAATTGAAAATACTTATTCATATTAATAAGTCAGGCTTCAACAACCTCCTTCTATTCACCATCAAAGAGGGGAGGTTTTATCTTTGAAAATTCTCCTTGTGACTCGATTTTCTATCGTTTATGATTTTTATGATCCAATACATTGTCTTATTCTTCTTCTTGATTGTATTCGTCGCCTTCCATTTCTAGATGTTAACTTTTGAACTCTTGATCACCATTCCTGTTCCCCTATTCAGTACTAGGAATAGGTTGTTGTTGATTCAGTATGTCGAACAAACTTTTCATAATATTCTCGTGTTCTTTCATCAGCCTCTCATTGTTTGCCCAAAACCTAGCCATCTCATTTTTCAATTCGCGTATAGTCTCTAGAATGGAAACTTTGGTGTTACGCGATTCCTCCCTCAACTGTACCCAAACTTCAGGATTTTTTTATGGAAAATATCGTGTTCCTACTACCGTCACTTGTCTTAGTGGTGTAAGTCTAGTCCTCATGATGGCTACTTTTCTCTTTTTATGTGCACATCACAATTGTTGTTATTCGTTTATCCTCGAGAGGCCTTAGCTTTGCAACCTGAGAGCTTTTATACCACTTGTTAGAAACCTCAG
>Ga0181471_100183_pt1 | contig 18859 bp, 14 predicted proteins | sample InSIn5gowninarea_FD_119083 | JGI IMG/M metagenome (GOLD analysis project Ga0181471, IMG submission 119083) | Clean room microbial communities from NASA Spacecraft Assembly Facility at Jet Propulsion Laboratory, Pasadena, California, USA -... ...
AGATTGTAAACCGGTCAGGAAACCTCAGAGGAGAATGAATCCAACCCTTAAGGACATTGTCAAAGAAGAATTGCAAAAAATTGTTGGATGCAGGATTCATCTACCCCATCTCGGACAGCGAGAGGGTTTCCCCTCTGGTGTTGGTGTTATCACTTAAGAATTCTGATTTCAACACTGCACACAGGAAGTCAGAGCACAATCAGTGAATTCTGAGTGATTGTACACCAATGCAACTGTAAAAAGACATAAAGGAAAAGATAAAATCATACATTCTGAATATAGAAATCCCTCATGAATCCTGAGAAGTAAAGAAGCTCAAATTATATTACTGAAAACTCTGTCTTTACATAAGCCAAAACAATGCTCTCTTCATCAAATTTCCAACCCTCATAACCTTGCTGTTTCAGCTATATATAGAGTGTTTATTCTAACTGATTCGAGCTTCCTCCTCCAGCATGAGGGGAGCTTGATAATTACCTCTAATGACACCTATTAACCTTTAACTAACTAATAAATGCAACAAAGTGTTGATTGTAGTTTTTAGGAGTTCTAAATCTACTATGACTCTAACTCTATATTATATTCATGATGGCTTCTCTTCGTTCTTTGACATCTGGAGTTTGGCTGAGATAGCTGTGATGGACCTTTAATGCTCCATGTTTGTCTTCAATGACACATCTTTTTCGTTACCCTAAAACATAGGCCCCTGTTTTTCGGTCCTTGATGTGCTGCTCCATTTTGGTCGTTCAACACTAGAAAGCAGATAACTGATATCCAGTTGTTAATTCTTCATGAGGGATATGCGCCTTGGTCTTAGCAAATCTGTTCTTCCAATAATATCCTCCAACTTCGTATAACCCAGCTGTGCAAGAATACCTCTAACCTCTTCTACAACATACAAGAAAGAGTTAACCAAATCTCCAGGTATACCAGGAAACCGTGCCCGCAATTCCTTTCTCTGGCTTCATAGTTCTTACAATCCATGCAATTGCAATTTTCTGAGCATAAAATATTTGCTTGGAAACATTCACAATACTTTTTCAAACATCCAGACTTCTAAAAGACTTTGGCAACCGATACAATGATGCACCTTGGAGCCTGTCAAGGACATTTTTACAGTTGATATCGCTGAGCAGGTTTTCTTCACATGCATCCTTCAAATCACCGATGTCATATTTATCTGCTGCTCGGAGCAGAGCCAACCTGTGTGTGTAAAACTCATTAGGAGTAAGACATCCATATATATATATATAGCTCAAAACAGCCTTGCATGCATCAATAGATATGTCATCGATATTAATTGTCGATGATTCCTTTTCCTTCAAGTCATGAGCAAACCGATTTTCAAAGACAGGTGATCTAGCAGCTAGAATAGCATGGTGAGCACCGATGCTCCCATATAGGACAAGCTTCTGAATTTGTGTAACGTCGGCACCGCCCTGATTGTCCTCTATAAAGATGCTCAAACTGCGAATTTTACACACTTCAAGACAACTGGTTTTCCCTCAAGATTATCTGGTGATAAAACCACGATATCACTTGGAGGAAAGTCATTTACATCCCTCCATATTTCCAGCTTAATTTAACGGGCCTGGCTTTGTCAGCCCTTGAGAAATCATAAGAAAACCTGTTAGTTACAAGCACAGAAATTTACTTTCCTAAACATAGACAAGAGACATTCTGGAAATAATGAATTCATCCTGCCGAATGCAACAAGTGGCATTAGATTCCTTGCAGTGGGCCCAGGAAAATTGTGGACTCAATAATCACATTCTTGTTTCAAGTTTCAGTCTCAATCCATTCTTCAGTTTTACTTGCCACCACCAATTTTGAGGAACTCTGGTGTTGTCCAGTTGTTTCACATTTTACAATTTCTTTCAACTTCTCCAATGCTGCAGAATACGAGGGATGAAGTTTTTCTATTGAATCTACAGGTAACCTGTAGTTGCTAGATTTATTATTATCAGCTTTTTCAAGTAGCTTTCTGAAACGTTTAACCTCCTCTCTTCGCAATAAGGTGAAACATCTTACTGATCGCCCTGCCCGGGCAATACGACCAGCACAGTGAATGTATGTCTTTGCATATGAAGGCATGTCATAGTTGACAACATTCATCACACCTTCCACATCCATCCCACGGGTCATTGCATCAGAAGCAACTAGCACTTCAACATCTCCTGCCCTAAATGCATCCAACGCTTTACTTCGTGAAGATTGATGTTGTAAGCTTGAATACTCAATTATCCTTAAGGCCAGCCCTTCGAAACAGTTCAATAAGGTACATAACCTATGGTAGAAACAACAGGAGATGTGAAAACAATGGTCTGCTCCCCTTTCAAAAGCTGCAACAGTTTGATCAAGGTGGAATGACCTTGACTAATACGACCACTTTTCCGGCAAAGAGAAGCAAATGTCAACCATGTGTCTATGTCCTCTGTCGGTGGAAGAACTAATGCACGAACAGCTAGTAATGTTTGCCAAACCTCAACATTTCGTTTGGTTCCTTGTATCCGATCAATCCACAAAAATTAGAACATGAGGCGTATACTTAAATGCAAACACATTTCGTTTGTCAAAAGCCCATGAACAAAGGGACCAGTAATGAACAAAGTCGTTGCTTGATATGGGCATGATTGGTACAAAAGCTTTGTTGAAGAAACTTTGAATCTTTTCTGGATGGTATTTGTCATAATTTGTGCAACGCATGTCGTCACTATTGCAAGCAGAGATAAGACTGATCCTAGAAGATTTAGCTGCAATTCAGTGACCGTAGTAATGCTAACACCCACCAAAAGGATCACAAGTGAAAACTGGATTTTCTGGCTGAAATCCTTTTGGAAAAAGAGTGTTTCCAAAAGAACGGTACAAGGAATAATTGCCAACTTGGTCATTTGATAGAATCCAACAGAATTAAAACCCAGACAGAGTTTCGGAAGTCCAATAGAGATACCATTCAAAATACCAAACCCCATTACAGCCCGTGCATCAAATGCCTTACGTTCAAACAGTTTCAACCATAATGCTACATGCAGAGAACAGAACGTAACCCAAAGATGCCAGCCGGTCAATGTTGTGGCAAAGCTAAATCTGAGAGTGCTGATGAGCGCCTTGCTGCAAATGACTATAGAAACAGAGGAAATAACAGAGAGATTTAAAGCTCAAACAGTTCCCAGCTGAAACCCCGTGCTCTCTGTCATGTTTGCCCTGTATTATCACTTTGCTCTCCCGGTAACCACTAGTGCGCCCAGATTGAATCGACCAAAACCGCTGAGTAAAATACAACTGCAAACATGTGCTAGTACCAAGACACCTAACGACCTAATGATAAGGATAAGCGGTCGAATTGACAGGCAAAGGGTATGAGCTGATGACTGATAATGGATTTTGATGGATATGACAGGTGTGTAAGATTGGCTATGGATTAGGACAAATCCCCGATTTCGTAGCGTAGCCAGTGCAAAATACGAATTATGCGCTACGAAATCACTTAAAACATGCTGCGCTGCGAAACTAATAGAAAGAATTTATGTGTTTTTTTTTTTACCATCAAGCTAATGTGAGCAGTGTTGAAATCAGAATTCTTAAGTGATAACACCAACACCAGAGGGGGAAACCCTCTCGCTGTCCGAGGGGGTAGATGAATCCTGCATCCAACAATTTTTGCAATTCTTCTTTGACAATGTCCTTAAGGGTTGGATTCATTCTCCTCTGAGGTTTCCTGACCGGTTTACAATCTTCTTTAATGTATATGTGATGGGTACAGACTGAAGGATGGACTCCTTTCATCTCCTTATAGCTCCAAGCAAAAGCATCTAGATGACTGGCCAGCAGGTTATACAGCTCCTTTTCCTGGGAAGGAGATAGGGAGGAGCTGATCTTTAACGTTCTCTCGGGGCCAAACTCCACATTTTTAACTCTGGGAGAGGTTGGATCAGTCACACAGAGGTCCACTAAGGTGCTGGCTTGAGTATACTCCACCAATATCTCTAAGGACAATGCACTGGGAGCCGGATTCTGAATCAAGGTCTCAATCAAATCATCCTCGGTTTGAGGACCTCCACTGGTGGTTTCTAAGGTGCACAAGGCTGCAGAGTATACATCATCCTCTTCTCCTTCTTCCAACCAAAGTAGTAAGTCATGCTCTAGCAGAGGTTGGGCAGGAGGGTATAGGACTAGCTGCTTGGACATAGGACCATTTTTTATGGTCATGTTTCCTGCTCGGCAGCTTATGTAAGCATCCGCAGTGGCTAACCAAGGCCTTCCCAAAATAAGGGGGTATCCAGTAAGCTTTGCCTTTGGTTGAAGGACCAAGAAGTTCGCAGGATACTCCCAAGAGTCAAGAGAGACGAAGACATCCTCCACAATCCCTTCGGGAGTCACGGTGGAGCAATCTGCCAACTGCAGGACTGTCGAGATCTTCCTTAAGGAACCCTGAAGGTTGAGTTTGAGCATGGTGTCCCTGGTCATCACATTAATGGCAGCCCCTAAATCAATCAAGGTGTGGGGTATGATGGTGCCATTGATGTGGACATCAACTATAGGACTCCCAGGATCCAAATACTTTGGACAGATTACTTGCCCCAACATAAGATCAAACAGTTGTCCTATGACATTGATAGTTGAGGCATCTCTTTTTCGCTTGCCTGGGTGCCTGAAACACTTTTCCTTTACCAATTTGTTGTATATCGATACATCTTTGATGGCTTGGAGAAGTGGTATTCTCACACACAACTGTTTGAGTTCTCCTAGAAGCTCATTCTCTTCTGGGTCGGGTTGTGTGGTTACTCTTAGTCTCTCAGGAAAGGGTGGAATGGCTTTGGGTTCACTTTCCTGTTTATCTTCCTCGTCCTCTGGGGGAGGAGGTTGGCGATCTGGAAGAGTCTTCCCGGATCGCAGGTTGATCTCCTGGATTTCCACAGCATAGGTAGGGCATGTTGTTTCCCCAGTATATACCTGTTGGGCCTGTCGGTTGTTGGGGTTCGGGTTCGGTTGAGCAGGCATTTGGGGTTGTCTTGGAGGAGCAGGAGGTAATGGTTGTGGTTGAGCCGGTGGTGGAGGCAAAATGGCAGGAGGAGTGTTGTACTAGGGCCTCCACCCCGGTTGAGGTGCATTCCACTGAGGCTGTGGCTGGACATGTGAGTGAAACGAATGAGTAGTGGGCTGAGTATGGTATTGAGGTGGGTAAGACCATGGAGGAGGTGCAGACCAGGAAGGATGAGCGGGGGGACCCCAAGAAGGCATAGGAGCAGATTGGTTGGGGATATAATAAGCTTGGAATGTCCCTTGCATCCCCTGCTGGTAAGGTCTAGGTCCGTGCGGCCTCCTTTGGTTGAGGAAGTAGAGAGGTTCGGTAGGTGTCTCAGTCCCTTGGTATATGGCCTTAAATCCAGATAAGGTTGGGCATTGGTTTGTGGAGTGGTCCTCCTCACAAACGAAACATACCTCTACTGAGTGTAATGGACACTCGTTCTTAGGGTGCTTCCTCGTACACCTGGGACAGAAGATGGCCAAAGCCCTCTCAACTTCCTCTTTCTTCTGCTAGATTCGAAAGGTATATAGTTGCATGGCAATGGTCTGTCTCGCCTCACTTTTGAGGTCCTCCAGCTGATTAGCAAACTCATGCTTGGAGAAAGTAGTACTAGCTGAAAGTGGGTTTCCCCTACCTCTTTTCCGGGCTGCCCTAGAGTGGTTTCTAAACACAGTCTTTATATCCTCATAAGGTAGTTGGTAAATATCTCCTCTAGCTAGCATGTGAAGGGTATCTAGAAGATCTTCAGGGACTCGTCGGAGCAGGACCAACTTTAGAGATTCGGGGTCAAGTGTGCACCTGGCCTGTTTATAGCTAAGCTGGAACCATTCCTCGTAATCTTCTAAAGACTCATCGTTTCCCATGGTCATCCAAAATATTTCTTCCTTGGCTTCCTTAGACCTACATTAGTCCCGGTATTTGGTATTGAAAGCTTGCTGCATGTGAGCCCAAGTGGTGATATTGTTTCCAGGTAACCCCATGAACCAGCGTAATGCTGCATCCTTGAGGGTAGAGGGAAAGAGTTTCAATTTTTTCTCATCTTCTGTATAGTCATAGGTTCGACAAAGGACAAAAAACTCAAACAGGAAGGTATCAGGGTCTTCAGTAGTCAATCCATGGAAGTGAGGTAAAGCGGAGGGGCTTATGTTTTTCATTTTCATGTCTCCATTGGTCTCTCGGATGGGAAAGGCACCTTCTATTCTCTCATCTTCTCTTCTCCCGTTTCGGTTTTCAACCATGGCTTCAGATGGAGTGTTCTCTAACTCTTCTTCTGTTATAGGATCTTCGTATATCTTAGGAGGCTCACCTATAGGTTCTTCTGGATCACTGTCACCAAAGAAGAGAGAAGGGTGACTCAGTGAAGTGGTGGGGGTGTTGGGTAAGAATTTGCCGATTTTATCTCTATTCCTACGAGGCATGAAATGGAAAGACTTTTGATTTCTTTTGTTTTTTTTTTCTTCTGGTACCTGCAAAACTAAAATAGATTGAACTGCAACTAATCTATCTTGCTGAAATGGAAATGCGGAATTGAAATGAAAGCATGAAAGGACTAATCTATTTTGCTCAAATGAAATTGCAGGAATGAAATGCTAGTCTACGCTTGCTGGATTGAAACGCTAATCTACGCTTGCAGAATTGAAATTGCGGAATTGAAATGCTAATCTATGAAAGCAGGGAATATCTACTTTACTTTTGTTGAAATGAAATTGCAGAATGGAAATGAAATAAACTATTTAGCAGAAGGCGAGAGTAGGAAAATAGAAGAAAAGAAAAAATCACCAATACTCTGACGCTTCCCCGGCAACGGCGCCAAAAAGATGGTGGGCTCCAGTATTGCAACAATAATTCTGCAACTCCTGGGACTCCCGTCTTTACTCTTATCAACCCGGTAGTTCGTAACAAACTTGGAAGCGATGGTGCTGTATGCACAAGTACTAGCTCTTGCCGCAGCTGTCACTTGGTCAGCTGGCACAAGTCCGCTAGGAGCTTAAGCCAACTTCTATGAGCTCTTAGAAGAAGCTTTTTAATTGATGGATGAAAGCTAACTCGAAGGAAGCTAATCTATTTGCGAAAAGAGATTGAAAAACTGAAGGAAAACACAAAACCCTAGCAAACCCTAATTCTACCAGCTAGTCCTACTGATGCAGAGGAGAGAATGCAAACTACTAAAAGAGATGCCATTACTTCTATGAAGGTAAAATACATGTGTCTAGACTACCTCTATCTGAAGAAAACATCTTTTTTGTATTTTTGAATAAGTTATTAGAATTATCATGCATGTGCTTTTAACTGGCTTTTTACTGTGCACGGGTGGATCAAGGAGGAGAAATGCTTGGAAAAGGTTGGAAAGGTTCAGAGAGGGCCTAAGGGGTCCCTAACATCCTTCCAGAGAGTTTCACAGAGTTTGGATATTAAGAAACCTCATTCATGAGCTTCTACAGGAAGTCTACAGGGGTTCTACAGGATGTTTCAGGAATTTCTACAGGATGTTCAGAAATTTCTACAGGATGTTCAAAGAGTGGATTTTAGAGGATGGGTGAGTGAGGGAAGATGCATGAATGGATAGGGAGGTAGGATGGGGACCTGAAATGACCCAGGGACTGATGGATGGAGTGGTGAGAAGGTGTAGAAGGCTGCCTTGGCTTCAAGACGGCTAAGACAATGGAGGAGCAAGAAGGTAGGGTTACGTGGGCAAAAGAGCAGGTGTGAGACGAGGAACCTGACTAGGAGATGGAGTAGATAGCTTGGACGAAGCTTAGGCGGATGAGAGAGTGGTAGAGATGCCCTGCACAGTGTACATTTAACCGAATCAACAAAGTCCTGCACACAATCAAAGTCTTAGCTAATCTACTCTAACTGTCAATGAAACAAATGAACAGCAGCTTTATTTGTAAAGAGAACCATGTACATCACTCAAGCAAAGAAACATTTCAGAGAGCTGAACTCATAACTAACTTCTACAAATGAAAACAGTACACCAAGGATTGCATGGTCAAGCAAACTAGTGTTTTTGTTGGGGCAGCACTGTTTCTACAATTCCAGCCCCTGATCCAATAAGGATGAGGTGAAACTGAGAGTGTTGTTGACCCTTTTCTTGGAGCTTTGTCTGTTATTATCCTACCAATCTATTCTAAACATCTGAAGCAATTCTATTCATAACCAGTGACCTATTTAACCAACACAACTAAATCTGCTCAACAGAAACATGTTTCAAATGCATAAAAGGAAAATCACGATGCATAAAGAAAAGGTAACAGTACAAAGAAGGAAGCCCTAGGCTCTCAGGTTGGGCCCAACCCCGAGAGCTATTGCTCCTATAGATAACTCAGAGTTGGTATAAAATCGGACTACTTCTCATTATCAAAACATGATCATAAGTCAAGAGTTATGCCAAAAATGGCTACAAGAGAACAAAATGAAGCTAGCAGCACTGTAGTGCAAAGTATGCAAGAGTTTCCAAAAAGTCCCTCACGAAGGCTGAGGCCTTAACATTTATACACCACGAGGGCCCTAGTTGGCCTCCTAAATCTATGGGACTTGGCTGCCCAAACTGTGAGTAGACAGCTTCTTCCAAAATTTGCTTGGTTGCCTTCTAGATCCGGTTTTGGTGGCCTTTGGAGCTCGGAGTTGGGGGTGAATATCCTAAGGAAGGCTATTTAATGCATAGACAACCCCCCTACGAATCCTCACCCCAAGCTTAGCTGTCTTCCACCCCATGATTGCTCGGTTTTTCTCCAACATGTGTCAAAAAACCTGAAATGAGCACGTGTTAGCCACCTAGGAAGAGTGACCACCCTTATTCATACAAATGACATAAACATACTGAAAAATAATGCATAAGCTATGAAAAATGAAGGATTGAACAAGGATAATTAGGCCAAATGAGCCCAACAAGTTACCAAATTTGGGGCTCATCAACTGGAAAGGCAGTAGTCTGCAATTCTTGAAACCTCACAGGGAGGCTTTCATCCACAGAAGGAGCCAGTGTTAGCCCTGAGGTGCAGTGTTGCTATTTTAACGGAAATGTCCCATGTTTTAGATTTTATGGTCCACGTCTCCTCTTGCTCCGCTTTAGCCATAAGCCAAACTTCAAAAATTATACACCCGCACTCATAAATATCAGCGGGTCCGCTCTTGGTTCATCTCCTTTCCGTTGCGCTCTCCATTCTCCGATCTTCGATCAGATCAATCTCCGCCGCCTGACCAACATCCTGACCATCGATCCACACCATCCAACGGCCCCCGTACCCCACTTCCCGCCAGTTACTCGAGGAGGAAATTTGTGGCTTTGTCAGTGTTTTTTACAGTCGGACAGTGAACTGAAATAACAAAATGCATGGCCGAAAGGGGAAAAAACAACAGCACGATGCAGCCGAACCAACAGAAATGATCATGGAACATCATTGGCACGATTGAACCACCTAACAACGTGGCAAAATTACCAAAATTTGGTTACCCGTTTGTTAGAAACAGAGCTCTCTGAGCTCATGTTTGTCTAGTTACAGCATCAAGTAGTTAGAAGACAGAGGGGATAGGTTAAGACATCTCGAGCCTCAGAGAGTTTGAGAGTATTGTAAAAAGCCTATAAATGGCTTAAAGTTCGAAGTAAGATGGGTTTAACTTTTGGAGACTGTGGATACTCTGTTCCTCCTAGCATCTCATCTTCATTCCAGTAATACAAGCTTCTTTTGTTGTTACATGTTCAATCGTCATCTTTTCCTCTGTTCTAAGTTTGCACTTGAATAGGTTATTCATGTTTTCTTCTGTGTCTAATGCCAGATAACTGTCATCTTATCTCTGCATTGATAAATTAGATTTGCAAGCTTCATTTACTTTCTGTAGCTAGCCATTCATATGTTTTTATGTATGTATTTGCTAGTACAGTTAGGATTCTCCATCTATTCATTTAATCTATAAAGTATTGAGCATTAGTGGTTGAAAGCTTGTCAAGCTGAGGGTGTTCATGCATGTCTTGAGTGAAAACAGAGTTGAAAAAGTCATCTGACTTGATCCAAACCCCAATCCGTTCCAATAGTTCAGAGAACGATATTGAAGATTTAAATGTTACCAGGCATCTCTGAGCTACAACCTAGGAGAGTTTCCTGGAGTGCTAACAATGCTAAGAAGAGGAAGGGGAAGGTTTGACAACCTAACCCAAATTTTCATGACTGTTACTACGATTGATGTGGCATCAAACTCTAGAAACCATGGAGTGATGAATAAACCACCATTTCCCTAGAACCTTGGCCCTTCCTGTTGAACAAAATTCATATCCTTTTGAGTGTCAAATTGGACTATAAAGAATCATTTGGAGCACAAGTATATGTCACAATTTGGCATCCATGTAGTGAAGATCCATTGAGTTAGTGCTTCAAGTTTTGGCCAAAACCCATTTAGTCTTATTTTAAAGGATAGAAAAAAAGAGTATAAATATTAGCAGTACTGACCACCAAATCTGTGGCATGTTCCATTTGATCACAATATAGCGACCTATAATATTTTGGTTTTGTTCAGCAAATCCAAATCCAATTAGTACCCCTCCCAAGAGCACCCCCACATGACCTTGGTGTTCTGGCTCCAGGAGCATCCCCACATGACCTTGTGTTCATAATGATGGTTAAATATTTATTGATATTGTAATCTGTGAGCACTAAGGAATCATGTAGAATCTTCCCTTCGTATTGCAAACATTGGAAACTTATAGGTATGCCCCATTTATCTGCAACATACCAGAGAGTGAAATATTTACCATTGAAGTTTCTAATGAAAATTTGAAACATGTTGATTTGTTCCAGCAAAGTCTGGGAATAAGGGAATACACCGCATGGCACATGAGAATCAAAAGGATTTGGTTGCAAACCCTGCATAGACCCCAAAACCACAAGGCCCAAGAGCACATAGAATATCCCTTGAATAAAAATAACACTAAGAAAAAAACCATACGTGGGGGAAAGAAAACGATATACCTGAGCAACCTTCCACTTCAGCGTTGTCAAATTGGGACTACCATTGGAGTCTGCAACAATTCTCTTGCATCACAATGAAAACCTAGTTGCCTGTGTCATTTTCACTCATTCCACTGGTCTCATTTCATTTATTTTAAATTATTAGTATTATTGATGATAAAAAAAAATTAATATATGCTTTAAATTTATTTATTTAAAATATCATATAACAATATTTTTAAACATGGATATCCATCTCCACTTTATCATGGTGATTCTTGACTTATAAATCTGTTTTGTTACTGTCACACACTCACATGTCACCATTAAAAAAAAAAGAAAATTTGACAGAGAAATTATAACAATAAAAAAATATTACTATTGGTAACAATTATTCTTACGAGACATAATAGTTGGTGATAAACTTATGACATTAAATAACCTTGACGTAATCCATCCAACTAAGTCACAGTTTTAATTATTATATTTTTTTCTATCTGTATACATCCAACTATTATTGAACTATAACATAAATTTCACACCGTTAAACACTGCCATATCTACTGTACCCAAGTCATTTATATTCCATAGTGTGATTAATTAATTATTGCATTAACTTCCATTGGGCGTTACGACGGCCCTAGGCTTGGCGGTAATGCATCTCTGGAGTCTTCGGATGCTATACAGTTGGGCCTTCGACCTTGGGAGAAGCTCCTCATCCACGTTTGTCCGATGTTGAGTTGTATCGCACTGTGGTGGGTAATCTTGTGATTCTATGCATTTGTCATTGCTTCAATGTCCTCGCATTTCCTCCTTCTTGGTTTAGTCATTATGCATCGGGCAAGGCGCTATCCATTTGCACAAGTAAACTCCACAGAAATTTCCTCTGGTGTCTTGTTGGCATAATTTTCACTGTTCTCAGGCTTTTCATTGTCCTACCATCTTTCTAAGTGGATTGTTTTCCTAAATATGCTCCAGCGCTTCAGTTCGACTCCCTGTTATGAGGAGGGTTTTCATACATATTCTAACCCAGGTAATGTTTATGCTCAGTGTAGTAGTTTTGTAACTATTTGATTATTTTTCCTTTTTAAATGAATAGCCCCGTGTTATTCTTACCCAAGAGATCTAGAGGGTTTCGTTATTATTCAAGATTTGGGGCAAAATGTCAAATCTTGAACCCTCTACTCAGCTATTAGAGTGTGGCGGAGAAAGGCCAAGCCAACTACTGGGTATTGAGTTTTCGCCCAACTGTATTTCCTCTGAGTTTTTCATAGTAGGGTTTTGGTTTCACGAAAATGAAATTCCTTTGCGGAAGAAACTGCTAGCTTGGCCTGGAATATGATATTTAGACTTATCCTTTAGTTGTAAGAGTTTCTTTGTATTAAGAGCTCGTTGGTTTTAAATTAAGAGATAGTTTATGGTTGTAATATGTTCTGAATGAAACCCTTGGTTGGCGGCTAAAAACCCTGGCCCAGATTTGGTCCCCGCCTTTCTTGATAACGGCCTCATATAGGGTTACTGCTTTTGTTGAGGAGGCACGCCTTTGATTTCAATGTGGCCGGCCTTCTTGGAACAATATAACATTCTTGTTTAAGTGTTGTTGAATTTTCCAAAATTAACTTTCTTTGTAATTATTGATTGGTATAAAGATTTGGTTTAATCCTCTTAACAGGGGTTAAGAGTCTGTTCTACTTATAACTCGCATCCACATATAAATCTATGAGTCTGGTCATCCATAACAAGATTGTTTACATGTCACCTGACTCATTTTTCTTTTCATTCTTGTTTCTGTAGTTTATAATTCCAGAAGGATTGTTTCACTGGTTTTCTTCTTTTAACTAGTTCAAGTATAATAGAAGAATAGAAGATTTCTTCTATGTTCTATTCCAGTTTCATTCAAACATAATACTAGATTTTCTCTATGTTTGTTTCAATCTTCGTTCAAGCAAAATACTAGATTTCCTCTATGATCTGTGTGAACTAATGGCAAATTAGTTTATTTTTCTTTCTTTAAAGAATAAACTTTTTATATCAATTTTCCTACTTTGAAATTTAGATAGTTATTTTTTATAATTCAGGATACATAGACTTGCATATATTTGTTTACACAAGGTAATGAGAACTACCCCTTCTTTTTCTAGAGCAACTGCTCATCAAGAAAATAAGACAAATTAATTCCTAGTAACATATAGTAGACCTTCTACCTATACAACACGAGATTGTACTTATCTGAGTTTGCGCTAACTTCTAGTTTTTAATCTGTAATTAGACCTTAATTTGCTTGTTGCTTTTCCTCCCAATCGCAAGATTGTTGTAACCAGCTTTTCTCCCCCCAAGTTGTTCCTGGGATGCAGGATTTGTCTTTATGAGACTACAATCTCTCTTTTACAGCTATCTAGTCCTAACCAGACTTAGCTTCAGAAAAACTGCCTGACATCTCTGCGCAGAATTCCCATTTCCAGCCTCATCCTTCTTCTCTCTTTTTTTTTTCTTTTTGTTCTCAGATACCCGTATCCGCTTGATATTTTCTTGAGAATAAATCTCCAAGAAATTAGTTAGGGATAGGTAATTACCAACCTAACCACTTGACATGTAAAAAAAATATTTACATATGATTGTCATTCCATTTTCCACATAACTTAACCCGAATTGATAATTATATAACTTGTAATAATATTCAATTTGTTTAGTCTATAGTAAATTAAATATTTACAATTTACTAGGGACATCACATCTTCCCCCCCTAATATTAAACATCATCCTGATGTTTCTCTGTTGCAAATAGATCTGGACAAGTCTCCCTCATAACTTCTTTGTCCTCCCAGGTGGCCTCCTCCGACCCAAAGTGTTGCCATTGCACTTTAACTTGGGTGATAACTCGTTTCCAAAACATTACTTCTCTCTGATCGAGTATAACTAGGGGTTTGACCAAGAACTCGTCTTTCGATTCAACCTGCACATAGAAAAGAAATTTAGTAGTTATTTTCCTTTGGCAACTTTGTCTTGGCAGAATTATTTAAAATTAAATTACCTGTATATCTTTCCAATTGATTATATGCTTAGGATCATATAGATATATAGATATATATATATATATATATATTAACACAGAAACATGGAAAACATTGTGCACGCATATGTGGCTGGGCAAGGTGAGCTGGTAAGCCACTTGTCTGATTTGAGCCAGGACCTGGAAAGGACCACAAAATCGGGGTTCCAATTTAGCACATCCGCTCCATTGTAATGTATTCTTCTTGGCCCGTACATGCACATAAACATGATCTCCAATTTTAAATTCACAGAAACTTCTCTTTCGATCAGCAAAGTTCTTTTGTCGGTCTTTCACAGCCTTTAATTGGAAGGTACTTTTTTAACCATCGATCCTCCATTTCTTTCAACATGCCTGGTCCTAACATCAACTTATCCTCTGGCCTACCCCAACTTGAAGGCGTCCTGCACTTGCATCCATACAATACTTCAAATGGACTCATTTGTAGCGATGCATGGTAACCGTTGTTATAAGCAATCTCTACTAAATGTATGTAATCCTCCCATTTGGATGGACACTGCATTATGTAAGTTCACAGCATGTCTTCCACCACCTGATTTACTCGCTCAGTCTACCCATCCGTTTGAGGGTGGTAAGAAGTGCTGAAATGCAGCTGTGTGCTTAAACCTTCAAATAAGGCTTTCCAAAAAGCTTATGTAAATTTTACATCACGATCAGAAATTATGACCTTCGGTAATCCATGTAATCTGAAAATGGTTTGCATGAATATGTTAGCAATTTGTACTGCCTTGTAGGTTGACTGTACTGGTATGAAGTGAGTCGACTTGCTCAACTTATCCACTACCACCATTATCGAATCATTCTTCTTTTTATACTTAGGAAGTATTGTAATAAAATTGATGAAAATGGTCTCCCACTTCCATTCCGAAATAGGCAACGGGTGCAGCAATTCGAATGGGTGACATTGCTCCACTTTCACTTCATGGAATTCCAGACAGCGAGCTAAATACGCAGCCACTTATTTCTTCATACCAGGCTAGAAATATTCCTTTCTAAGTGCGGTAATTAGCTTCTGGTATCTGGGGTGGCCTGCATACAGAATTCTATGATATTCGTCTAAAATTAAGTCTTTAATTTTTTGTGGTTAGGTACATACATTCTCCCTTTATAAATCAGCATACCTTCATGATTTATCTCATATCCTAGCTATTGTTCATTGTTGTTTGAAATTTGAGCCTGCTGCCATAAAAATTTGTATTCTGGATCAAGTTTGGCAACTTCTTTAATCAGCTCATTAAAGGTAGTTCGCACCTCGCTGAAGGAGACCTCATATATATAGTGTACCTTCCGACTTAAGGCATCTGCAGCCCGGTTCTCCTTACCTTTCAAGTGCTTGATTTCAAAATCAAATCCACTTAGAAAGTTGACCCATCGAGCTTGCCTAGCATTGAGAGTGGGCTGCTTAAAATAATTAGTTAAACTATGACGATCAGTCATTAAAAAAAAAATCTTACCATCAAGTAATGTCGCCACATCTTTAGTGCATGGATGACTGTTGTTTGCTCTAAGTCATAAGCTGGATATTTTTTCTTGTGCTCCTTAAGTTTCCTAGACTCATAAGAAATCACTCTACCCTCCTGCATTAGCACGCCACCAACACCCTCCTTCTTGGCATCTGTACAAACCACATAATCTTTATTTGGGTCTACAATGCTCAAAATAGGCACGGTGGTAAGTAAATGCTTAAGCTGATCAAAACATTTTTGACACTCGATGCTCCACTTAAAAATTTTTCCTTTCTTCTGCAAAGAGGTAATGGGATATGCCACCCTGAAAAATCCTTTGACAAATCGCTATAGTATCCAGCTAGACCCATGAATGACCTTATATCTGCCACGTCTTTTGGTACTGGCCACTCCATTATAGTTTTTATCTTTTCCGGGTCTACTATAATTCCATCCTTGGTAACGACATGTCCTAGATACTAGATTTGTTCTTTAAATAAATCGCATTTGTTGTATTTAGCATATAGTTGATGTTCTCTTAAAATTTTCAAAACAATACAGAGATGTTCTTTATGTTCTTCTATATTTCAAGAGTAAATTAATATGTCATCGATAAAAATCAACACAAATTTATCCAAATACTGATGGAATATACTGTTCATGAGACACATGAAGGTTGCAGGAGCATTAGTTAGCCCGAAGGGAAACACAATGAACTTGTAATGCCCATAACGAGTTATAAAGGTTGTTTTTGCTATAGCTTCTTCCTTATTCTAATATGACGATAACTTGAACAAAGGTCGATCTTTGAGAATACAGTCGCACCCTTCACTTGATCAAAAAAATCATTTATTCGAGGTAAAGGATATTTATTTTTGATGGTCATTTTATTTAACTAACGGTAATCCATGCACATTCGCAAGGTCCCATCCTTCTTCTTAACAAAAAGCACCAAAGCTCCCCAAGGTGATACACTTGGACGAATATATTTTTTATCAAGCATCTCTTGTAGTTGCATCTTTAATTCTGTTAACTCTGGTATTCTCATTCGATAAGGGGCTTGGGATACCAGGGCATCTCCCGGAATCAACTCAATGGTGAAATCTATATCCCTCTTTGGAGGAAGTCCCAGAATTTCTTCAGGAAACACATCCGGAAAATTTTGCACCACAGGCATATTTTCTAAAGAAACAAATTTCTCCTTTGAGTTAGTATATCCTACCTGTATTGCATAAATCTGGCAACCTTTCCTGATACATTTTGCTAATTTAGAGGTTGTTACTAGCCTTAATTTCAGTGGCCTTAGTATGCCCTGAATTTCCTGCCTCTTTCCCTCTTCATTCATATAGTTAATAGTTTTGGTTTTACAGTTAATGAGGGACCAATGTTTTTCCAACCAGTCCATGCCTATTAGGATATCATACGATCCTAGGGGTAACACATTCAAGTATGCCATAATACACTGACCTGCTAACTTTAGGTGGTAGTTGCTGACTTTGACCAACACCTTTCTTTTTGCTCCCTTGGCTAGTTGTACTAACAAAGGATTTCTAAACTTAACAACTTGCAAATAGCATTGTTCTACTACTTTGGGACTAATATAACTCAAGGTAGATCTTGGATCAATTAAAATAGATATAGTTTGGTCAAAGACTTTACCTTCAAATTCTATCATGGTTGGTTGGTATTCTGCTTGATGGTCTTCAAGGGCAGCATTGATTTTAGGAATACTCCTTGCCACTTCTCCCACAGTAGATGTGTCTTGAATCTGTGCAATTTGATCCGTTCCTTTGTGGTCTGGACATGTTTTAACATAATGTGGTCCTCCACATCCCCATCACTGTACTGGAGGTCTGGCTACTAATTCCACTTCAGCTCTGCCTGACTACTCATTTTTTTTGGACTCACTTGGAAGTTTGAATCTGGGATGATTTCTGTTCATATTCATGTTTTCTTTCCCTTTATAGCATCCCTTGTTGATTGTGGCCTTATTTCCCTTGTTGGTAGGGGTGAACTTAAATCCCTTTTTATCATCCCATCTCTTTCCCATATCTCCCTTTTGCCTGTTTTGTTGATAGCATATTCGAGCCTTTCGTATAAATTCATCTATGGTTTTCGAGTTATCAAACTTGAGACGCTCTTTCATGAACAGCGGCAAACTGCTGATAAATCACTGCACTTTCGTCCTTTCTTCCCGTATGTAAGGAACATACCGAAGCATGTAAATTTTGCTATGAATTCATCCACAGACAATTGTCCCAAGCGAAGATCATGAAACTCCTTTACATTTTCGTCATAAAATCTCTTAGTTAAATATTTCTCCTTAAAATACTTTTGAAGTTTTTCCCAAGTTATGCTCTATGCATTTACTCCACGTATTGTTTTCACCTCTTCCCACCATAGGGTGGCTTTCCCCACAGCTGAAAGATGGCCAAACGAGCCGTTAAATTATGGTTGTATTCGCACAGCTGAAAATACTTATTCATATTGATGAGAGAGGCCTATGTTGCCTCTTCTTATTCACCATCAAAGAGGAGAGGTTTTATTTTCCGAAATTCTCCTTGCAGCTCTAGTTTTTGTCTTTTCTGCGTTTTATGTTCTAATACATTATCAAATTCTTCCTCATGATTCTCTTCGCTGCCTTTTGTTTCTACATTATCAGTTCAGAATTCTTGTTTGACAGTCATGTTCCCGTGCTCAAGACTAGGAATTGGTTGTCGTTGATTTTTTCTATCAGACAGACTCTTCATGATCTTTTCCTGCTCCTGCATCAACCTTTCATTATCTTCCCGTAACTGAGCCATCTAATCCTTCAGTTCTTGTACAATTTCCAAGATTATAATATTAGTATTGCACGCCTCTTCACCCAACTATATCCATACCTCAGGATTGGCTTCTTGAAAATAAGTTGGTCATGTTCATGTCATAGATCTGTGTGGTGTAATTCCAGTCCTCCTCATGTTGGTTGCTTCCTCTCTGTGCACATCACAAATACTATTATTTACTTATATTCCATAGGTCTCATCTTTGCAACCTGAGTGCTCTGATACCACATGTCACACACCCACATGTCACCATTAAAAAAAAATTAAAATTGACGGAGAAATTATGACACTAAAACAAATATTACTATTAGTAAGAATTATTCTTACGAGACATAATAGTTGGTGATAAACTTATGACATTAAATAACCTTGGTGTAATCCATCCAACTAAGTCAAACTTTTAATTATTAGATTTTTTTCTATATGTATACATCCAACTGTTATTAAACTATAACTTACCTTTCACACCATTAAACACTGCCATATCTACTATACCCAAGTCATTTATATTCCATAGTGTGATTAATTAATTACTGCATTAACTT
>Ga0181471_100184_pt1 | contig 18850 bp, 11 predicted proteins | sample InSIn5gowninarea_FD_119083 | JGI IMG/M metagenome (GOLD analysis project Ga0181471, IMG submission 119083) | Clean room microbial communities from NASA Spacecraft Assembly Facility at Jet Propulsion Laboratory, Pasadena, California, USA -... ...
CAACACCTTCATCTGAATCCAATCATCGCATACGGCCGTCAAGGCCTTGGAGGTCACGCTCTAAGTCGCTGCCGTTCCATCCACCCTGGTTGAACGCTTCTTGTGGCCTCGGGTCTTCATAGCCAGCGCGGTCGTAGTTGTTGGGTATTGGGACCTGCGGCGCCTGGTTCGCCCCAGCGCCTGCACCGGGTTGTACGCGGACCATCTGGCGGAAGCGGCTGACCTCATCCAGAATCATCTTCTTCATCTCTGGAATCTCCTCAACGACCTCAAACTGGAAGTCGAATGTTGTCGGGCACGAAGGCTCGTCGGAGGCATCGTGCCAGATTTGTAGGTACCTGTGCTCTAGGGCTTCCTCAACTGAAATACGGCTCGATGGGTCGAAAGCGAGCATGCGGTCGAGCAGGTCGAGCGCGTCCGGGTTGGCATTCCTGAAAAGCGATTGGAACGAGATCTTCTGCATGTATGGTAGGTTGCGAACGTAGTCCTGGGCACGAGGCGAGCCGATGCGCGAGAGTGTCTCTTCGTTTGGTGTTCCAAGGTAGTGCAGAATTTGGTTCAGCTGGTCGACGTAGTCCCGGCCCTTGAAGAAGGGCTTACCTCCAAGTAGCTCAGCGAGGATGCAGCCTACTGACCATACGTCGACTACGCGAAGTTAGCCATGAATCGAAATGTGGGGGTGGCTAAGTGGGATCCGCCCGTGGCTACGCAGACCCAGAGCCTACATGCCACCAACGAGGAAATCTGACATGCACAAGCGGAACAAGAGGGGAACTACTTACTAGCTTTCGTGTAGCTCTGGAAACTTAACATAATCTCAGGAGCTCTGTACCATCGGGTTGCGACATATTCAGTCATGTAACCTGCGTTCTCCTCGGGATCCATGGAAAAACCTCTTGCGAGACCAAAATCGCAAATCTTAAGCTCACAGTCGGCGTTGACGAGAAGGTTGCCAGGTTTCAGGTCGCGATGGAGGACGTTTGCCGAATGGATGTACTTCAGACCGCACAGGATCTGGTAGATGAATGACTGGAAGTGGGCATCGGTAAGCGGCTGGCCAGAGCGGATGATGGCTGCCAGGTCGCACTCCATGAGCTCTGCACTGTGTCAACATCTCCCTACCAAATTGCCGGGGGGGGATCCATACCCTCATAGAGGTAACATTCGTTGAAGTTGTCTGGGCGGGGAATATCCATGTCGTAGAGACATGTTATCTGTGCGACGGAATTTAGCATCGTGTCGGGTAGTCTACCTATGGGACCGGGTGTTTCTTACGTTGCGGTGGCCTGGCAGGTGTTAGTAGTGTCACAGCCGATGGGTACAATATAGACTTGCCTCTGAAGTGCTGGAGCAGCTTGATCTCGCGCAGGGCACGCTTCGCAAGGATCTTCTTGCTGAAGACGTTTGTGACCTTCTTGATCGCGACGCCCTCGCCTGTCTGGTTGTTGGTAGCCGCACTGGATGGCACAATCAGTATTCGTATGCGTCGCGCCGCTGCTCGAGTCGTACCAGACGATGCCATAAGCACCCTGTCCTAGCTCCTTGGTCACATTGTAGCGCTCGTCGACGATGAACTCTTGGTTGAACACCTGGGGCCTGTCAATGCGCATCCTCGGGTCTGAATGGTGGATATAACGCTACCTTGAACACTTTGCGGTTGGCGAGGTCGCCCATGGTGGCAGATGTGGCGGGGTAAGGGCGAGGGGTAACCAAGGCAAGCTCTTTCTATTCTCTCTCAAGGAAGGAAGTAATGATCGAGGTGGTCGCAGGAGTCGAGCAGCAGAGAGAAGGTGCAGGCGGCAGAGGGAAGATATGATATAAGGCTAGGCGCGCGGCCAATGTGATGACTGACAGGAGCTGCTTCAACACAAAGCGGGGCGGGCGGCTCTGGAAACCGGGCTGGCGGTGGGACGGTCAAAGAAGGCGCAGAGTCTTCACCGGGAAGTATGAAGCAATAGGAAAGCGATTGACAAAGTGACGATGCAGAAAAGCGGTCGTCCTGTGCCTCGTCGCGGCCTCCGTGAGGGTTATGGTGGGGTTGGTATCCAGTCGCAGCGCATACGAGGGGGTTCAACTTGGCCCAAAGCGGCAAGGCGCTGCTATAGCCACCTTCCTCAGACCGCTTCGCCCGCGCCGCTGGCTCTGCCCTACAATCAGGACAATTGCCCGTTGCAGGCCCATGACCGTTTAGCCAGCCGACGGCCAGACCGGTTCCTCAGTGCGTGCACGTCAGTCAAGATGAACGCATGAGCCTAGCGCTGCGAGCAGCTTGTTGTGCATTTCCGCCGCACGGACGGTTGCTATGTACGTGAAAAGAGGGTATTTACAGCATAGACACTAACAAAACGTGGCTCGACTCGTGTCTACCACGTGCCTCCGTCTAGATGGGTATTCAGCCTCTGGCATGCACAAAATCAAAACTATCATCTCTCAAACGCCATATCTGTGGTAAGCAACGGTGCCGCGTGTCGCTAAGCCAAGAGAACCCCACCAGTTATGCCGAACAAAGTAAACGCAAGTCGTAATGTCGCTAAACAATCAGTTTTTTGGGGCTCATGACTCGTAGGAGAACCGCCGTCGGGAGGCATCCGTAGACCCTTCCAGAGGCGAGACTGGGGAGAGGGGATCGTCATCCGATTCGGTGCGTCTTCCATCGCGAGCACGGTAGGGCGGCAGTTGGAAAAATGTGTCCGAAGCTTCCAAGAACGCACCGTCTCGGGGTGTCCGTGGTGTGATAGGCGACACGTTGTCAGCCGGTAGTCGATCACTCACCATCGACACTTCTGAGGGAATGATCGGTACAAGCCTTCGCGACTCGTCATGTGCCACGGGTGGTGCGTCTGGTGTACCGGTTGGATCTACGCCGTTGTATATCCGCTCACGTACCACCATGGACTCCTTTTCCGACAGTTGACGGCCGCCTGCTTCCGGAAGCACAGGCATGTCGCCAGGCATCTCGTAAATCTGACGCTCCTTGCCGTCTGCCTCATGCACCAGCAATGAACTCTTCTCTCCTACGTTGGAGCCCATCTCGTGATGTACATGAGATGTACCAGGGAGCTCAGCTTTCGGGAAGACAGTCATACCTTCGGTACTACTTCGTACTGGAGAGGTCGGAGCCTCCTCCAAAACGGGTGGATCCATCTTGGTGACTGCAGCCGCAGCGACTTCGGCCTCGTATTTCGCCTTGATAGCTTCCAATTTGCGTTTGTGCCGACGATGCCAGTACCACCATCCGATTGCGCATAAAGCCAAAGCAACGAAAAAGCCACCTCCCACTGCGATCCCAATAACTGCTGTGGGCGATAAAGGCTTTTTCTTCGGGGGAGTATAGTGTGGAACTGCATAGGTAGGCGACACGATGGGAAGGATCTCTGGTGCTTTTCCAAACGTCCAGTCAACAGCCGACACGGTAAAGTTCTGGCGTTCCCAATCTACAGTCAAGTAGGCCTCCTGCAGAAACGTCCTGCCTAATATCCACTGGCGCGACTCATCACCTCGCCTGATCGGAAAGTACTTCGTCTTCTCTTTGAGTCCTCTATAAGGAGGTGTTGCCTCTAAATCCAAGGCAGCATAAGGCAAAGTGATCTGTAGAGTGGCATCGGTGCTGTATTTTTGACCGAGAGTAAACGTCACGCTGGGGTTCTGTGCGAGGAGACTCCGGTGAAGGGTATCATCTACAAGGTAGAGATCAGTCGCTTCGTCGTACTGCAACCCAAACGCATCTTCAAAAGCTTGGCATATTTCGACTGGCAAGTAGAGTTCTGCAATCGTCGAATCAATGTACATGGTGACGTCGTCCGTCTTCAGGAGGTCAATGTTTGCTTTCGACGTGGTATTTGCCGTGATGCCAACGACACCAACCACCAGGTCGCGCTCATTGTCCGGTGCGAAGATGAAGGTAAGGTCGTTGGGAATGAAGCGGGAGGCATCGTAGCCGCCAAGCGTAAGACTTCCGAGGACTGTCTGATCACCTAAACACACGAGTCAGTGATATGTAGGGAGGAATGTGGGACTGTCTTACGGTACTGTGCGCCTGCAGTGTAGCCAAAAGACAAACTGGGAATGCTCTTCTGCGCGAACAGAGTCGCTATGTAGCTTGGAACTGGCTCGTCGAAGACAGAGAAGTTGGTCGACTTGGAATGCACGCCTATATGCCCGAGCCAGAAGTTGGCTGTAACCAAGGTGCCGATCGTAGTGTTCTGGACAGAGGGCCCCATCTCCCCGGCCCTCCCCAGACCCACCCAATCGAAGCCGTACAATCCATTACCGACCAGTCCGAGATATTTTTCAATCCAGAGTTGATAGAAGCCCTTCTGCTGCCAGGTTTCCGAGTTGCTGCTGTTAAACAAGTAACCGCGACTAAGCTCACAATCCGAATCGAAGACGTTGAGTGCCGTGATCTCTCCAGTCGCGGGGTCCGTGGTGTTGGAAATACAAGCCATGCGATTAATGGCCCATATCTGCTGGCTGGCAGTTGACACATAGACTCGTACGCTCTCCTGGGGCTCGCCTATGGTCAGAGTGAATGTGTTCCATGCGCCATCAATTCCTATCCAGTTTTGGTCCGGCGCAACAGTGACGGGTGCCGGCACCGAGGCGATGCCGGGAAGCAACTTGAAGTTGGGCGTCTCAGTGATGTTTGTCTGCACATAGTCGGCGGCAGCAAGGAAGGGCAGGAGCAAGGCGGCGGCAAGGAAGGCGCATCGGGACGTGTGGAAGGCGCGATGCCCTCGCAAAGGGATCATGTTCCGTGACTAAGCGGCGCGCGGAAGGAGGCACGACTGGGGCCACTCAACCTCGAAGATTGTAATGAGCAGCATCACCGAGGGGCATTGTCTATCCCCGCCAGCGCTACGAGAGAGGGGAGGAAAGAGAAGAAGACGCGGACAGCATGCAAAAGCACTCTCAGTCAGAAGTCTGGAGTCGAGCCAGATTGGCCGGATCCTGGCCTGGCTGCCGAGCGAGCAGGCCAAGGCATATATTGCACCAAATGCTCTAACGAAGTTTGTCACTTGGCTACGGCTCCTTTGGACTTGACGTACCCGCCATTCTCCGCGATGGCACTTTTTGCGGGAACGCCTCAACCGTCACCTTTCTCTGCGAGTCCTCTGTTGTGCGCCTTCATCATGCCGCTTCGATACTGCGCGGCGGACAGGGAGGCTTGTGCCTCAACTCCGTGAGACGGCCATTCTCTTCCCGTCGCTTTCAGCCGGTATTCTTCCGCAGCATCATTAATGAAGGCAGCTGAGTGCCGTGAGGCACCCGACCCCTCGTTTCATCCTTACACCGATTGGCACATGTTCGCGCAATCTGGGGTGGGCCTCTGGGCTTTCTGGAGCTCCCATCTGCCACGGCAAGGCGCTGGGCTTTGGCCACCATGGCATCCACTACCAACGCACGACGCCCTCGCCCGGACTTCCAGACAGCCACGCCGAACGTCAAGCTTGAAAAAGTAGATTCTGGAGCGCTTGAGCGTCGCATTCGCTTAGATTTCCTCTCTTCAGCCTGGCAGATCGGCGCGCTTGCCAGGAACTTACCAAACGATCGTCATGCTCAACAGCACAGAACTACGAGCGTCGAGCCGGCATTCGTTGTCCATAGTGCTGGCGTGGATGCTTTTTATGCATCTCTCATGCATCGCGAACGTGGCGTATCGATGTCTACCAGAGCCTCAACAATGCTTGCATGATGGGCAATCAAACCTTCAGCGCAAGGAACAGGAAGGGATGTCTACAATGGTATAGAGGCGTGTCGCACAAATACAAGCAATCGCCTATGCCGTGATAGGCAGGCCGGACTTTTAGTGGCTCCGCCCAAGCTGCAAGAGAACCGGCAGCAACCTGGTGCAGTAGTTGGGGTTCTGCGCCCATGGACCTGCGTGGCAGCCACATTCAACGTGTTAAAGTGCTGGCCGAGGTTCTCATGTTCTGTGAGATGAGGCCATACTATTGGTGTCCGCCAGCAACTCACGTGCCATCAGCCTCTAATCCCTGTCTAGGATAGGAGGAAGAAGGAATGCAACCAATGTACAAGCAGGTGTCGGACTTCGACCAGGGGCCTAGTCTAGCCACCTCCCGCGCTGATCTTCCGATAAATATGCATGCCTTTGCTCGGGACCACGCCTGTCGGTGCCGTCGGTAGGGCAAAACGCGCTGGACCCGCTCACCCAGATTGCCTCTGCTGCACTCTTGTATGTCCACCACTCTCTCGGGACGAGTTGAGAGCACGACGTTCGCTATCCGTAGAGTGCTGCTCACGCAGACACTCTAAAGCCACCATGTATCTAACGCACTCGCTTCTCACCATAGGCCTCGCTTCATCCGTAGCGGGGGCCGTGTTCCGTCGTGGTAAAGCCAAATCCTATTGCGCCTCGCGGCTCTGTATCGCTGCGTGCTAACCAAGCCATCAAGCCCCATACTCCAACGTCACCATCACAACGAATTTGCCTGTATATGCTTCGACGCTCGCAGTCACCCTCCCAAGTACTCTGCCGCGAAGCATTAGCAGCTTCGTTACAGGGATTTCTAGCGAGTATGGAATCCTTCGGCCAACCGATGCGGCCTCGACTGGACCACAGATTTCTTCTGATCTATCAAACGCCACGTCGTCAGACGCTCTTAATACAATACTGACGCAAGCCCAAAATCTACCGCTAGCAACTTCAGAGACCGGCTTGTCCTTTACCAATGGCACAGCAACACAGCAAACCCGCATCTCTAACGCGACATGTACAATCAACATTCCCAGTGCGAGTGTGGACTACTGGTTCGTCCCAACTTACAGCCACGTGGTAGGGATCATGACAACACAAGCATCAAATTTCAGTAATGTCGATTCGTATACACTTGTTCCTTACACGACGACGTTTGATGCATCTAGTGCATTAGCATCGGATTTTGTGTGTAGTTATAGCACGTCATATTATGCCGCATGGGACTTCACGCTTACGATGTGTGAAGAGTATACTGCAAGACCCAATGCGGCTATTACGTCTGTTGCTTATCGGTCTGCAGCATACTCACCCTTTCCCTCTGGAGGTGTCATTCCTACGTCGGATGCCGGACTGTATGACCTCTACTACCCGGATACCTTTCCCTCGGCCACTGCTACGATCACCTTTGGACCAAACAGCACAATAGTTCAAACTTCCGCGACACCGTTTGTCTATTTTACAGCTTATGAGGTCGAATCAGGTAACAGAACAGACACGGTACAACTACCTTCTGCACTGGTCTATCCTTATTGGTTGAAAGGAATAGAAGAGGAACCTTCGGTAACAGGCCCAATACCAGATGGCTTTCTCGAGCAGATTTCGCAGTCTGCTTGTGATGCTGGACAGCTCCAGGCTGTCGTAACTGTCCTTGTCATTGTCGACCTGTACTATCAAAACTGGCCCGGTATGGCCCCAGCTCTCATCCACGCCGAGTCTTCTGTTCTTGGATTCGACGATCTGCCTATTGTGGTAAATAACTGGGGTACTGGCACCTCGAAGCCCCCTCTTACAGTAGCCGACTGGAATCTCCCGGGCATTGATAGCGAACCGACGCCTATCACCTTCAAGCCAAACAATCGACCTGATTCGGTTCCTAAAACCCAGGTACGTGGCGGTAATAACAACAACAATGCTGTGAACCCTCCTGAGTTCACTCGGGTTACCGTTGGTTCTGTGGGCACAAAAGCTGTCGTGGTTGGTTCGTCTTCGGAGGTTATGGTGGGCTCGCAAACTTTGCGAGCTGGAGGGCCTCCTATCACTATAGGAGATGGGACTATTGTTTCGCTTGATCCATCGGCTACAGCTATCATCGTGGGTAGCAGGACGTCTATGCTACCGCAGGTTGCTCAGTCACGCCCTCCACCAGTGCTGACAATTGGCTCGACGACACTTACACCCAATGCCGCTACTCAGTTCTTTGTCGGCCCAGGGCAAACACTCTCTCCTGGAGGCGTTGCCACTATTGATGGCACCGTTGTCAGTCTAGCCCCCTTGGCTTCCTTCGTAGTTATAGGAGACTTCACCCAGGCTCTGCCAGGATCATTGCCAGCTCCAGGCAGCCCGCCGCAATTTATGCTTGGCAGCTCGATAGTAACGGCGCAAGCAACTCAGGACAGGTCGGATAGTCTCAATCATCAGAACCATCATAGGCCTAACCCGACATTCGTCGTGTCAGGGCAAACGCTCGCCCCTGGTGCCCCCGCCATTACCGTTTCGGGCACTACGCTGTCGCTAGCATCTTCAGGAAGTGTTCTGGTGGTTAACGGGGCGTCCTCGACGATACAGTCTCCAGCCATTCCCAACATAACACCACCCGCCCTCACCGTCGGGAACAATGTGTTCCCTGCTCTTGATAATCCACGAGACACATTCGTTATCGCTGGTCAGACTCTGGTGCCTGGTGGTTCGGCGATTACTGTATTTGGTACTACGCTTTCATTGGGATCTTCAGCGTCTTTTCTTGTGGTGAATGGTGCTACATCCGTCATTCCGAATCCGATTGCACCGACTATCAATCTTGGCAACGATGTTTTAACGCGCCTTCCGCCCACGTCTGGGCCGTCGTTTGTTGTTGGTGATCAATCCCTCATTCCAGGTGGTCCAGCTATCACCGTCTCGGGAACTACGTTGTCGCTCGCGCCTTCTGCTTCGTTTGTCGTCATTGACGGAGTTACTTCCTCATTCGCTACTCCTGGTCCGCAGGTCGGCAGCTCTCCTTCGATCACTGTTGGAAATGATGTCATTAGTGCTCTTCCAGAACCATGGGGGCCTACGTTTGTGGTAGATGGTCAGACACTCATTCCTGGTGGTCTACAAATTACTGTCTCTGGCACCACATTGTCGCTTGCACCGTCAGCATCCCTAATTGTGGTCAACGGCGTTACGTCCACCTTGACTACCCCAGCTCCTCCACTTATCACCGCGCCTCCCTTGACTATCGGACATGCGACATTCAAACCGCTTCCAGGGACTGGTACTGCATATCTCGTCGGATCGATGTTGCTCACTGCAGGTGGCTCTATCGTTGTTTCGGGTACTACGGTTTCCCTTGCGCCCGGAGCTACAGCTCTGGTCGTCAACGGGAAGACCAGCTCCATCTCACCTCAGGCCCAACCCATCATCACCAACCCGCCGTTACTCACCATTGGTGTGCAGACGTACACCGCAGAATCTTGGAGTGGAACGACATTCGTTATCGGAGGGCAGACATTGACGCCAGGTGGCACGATTACGGTCGATGGAACTACGATCAGTCTCGCGTCAGGAGCGACAGAGTTGATTTACGGAAGCTCAGGCCGCACCACAAAAAGCGCCCTGTTCCCCGCTACAACCACTCGGCTTCAAAGCGTCACAAGTAGTGTAGACGCGAGCGCAGGGGCTAGTAGGCCAGACGGACAGGCGACAACGACAAGTCGAAAAGAGGGTACAGCTTCGCACTCGACCTACCGGAGGTTGATGCTGTTTGCATCTATTATAATTTCCTGTTTATGCTTTGTTTGAGATAGCATAGCAAGTTATTTGGTCCTTGGCATGGGCTTGCGGTCTAATAATGAGCATAAAGAGCATTGAAAGGGCGTTCCTGGGATGTTACCAGTAAGGGATATCACGTGTACAACAAACTAATTATCGGTGTTGGATCCATCCGCGGCGCCGGGCCAAGGGACACACCGCAGCGATGCAATTATGGATGAATATTTTCCAGCGAGGGGATCAAAAGTACGATAGAGTGCATCAGCTTAGAACTAGTGCACATCCTTGATTACCGATGCCCATAGGTCAGGATAGTTGGTAGACGATGAGAACTATTGAGCATATTTGAGGATCCAAGAGGTACTTAAAGCTCGAGAGAATCCCGCATGTTGCTGGAGTACGGCACCACAGTGGGGGCGACATTCCTACGTGCACGCCACAATACAACGACGTGCATCGGCACAACGCCTTCCCTACCAACAGTAAAAACAATATACAGCGAGAACGAGCGTTTGGTAATGCAAGCGCCTCATTCCTGATCCTTCACCAAGTGGGTGGGTAGTTCACAGCACCTCGAGGCACGGGCTGCGGCATTTTGACTGTTCATGCGAAAAGATTGTATAACCGGTGGTTCTTTTCATTTTGAGAACAATGGGAAGAAAGCGTCACGACTCAAACGGGAAGCGGTGTTCTTTGATGAGCGCCTCGGAAGTGTCGAAACATCACCATTGTCTTGGCAGGCACAGGCGCGCAATCTCCCCCACTAAAGGATTTGGTTTCATGTCGTCTCGCGAGTAAACACACCCTTCGCGGAATAATTGGCCCCACCACCGAGGCTGCTCCCCCTTCGCACTGCAGGTTCTAGAAGATTAGATCATCAAAGAAAGAGAGTCATTGTAGACCGGTGGCACGAATAATGAAGAGTAGGGAGATTTCCTAGTGCAGCCTTGCTGTCTGGGAGGGACTAGCAACACACAACAATCGGTTTTCGAGAGAATGTTATGGCATAAACAAACCTTGAACTGTAAACATTTCGATGCAGTGTGCAGCGAATGGCATGAACCGAGCAACATTTTGGCGCTTCATCGCATGACGTTTCGTTAAACGCCGCGGTACGATGGCAGACTTCAACCGCTCAAGCTTTTCAGACATGGTTTCACGTTTCCCATGAGGCTCTCGCGTCATTCGATGCTCAAGATATCGTGCAGGCCACTTCCAGGCACATGCATGGAGGCGGCACCTTCAAATCTCTCCCCGACAAGAACTCATCACATATTATGGGGCGTGGGAGCGGACAAAGCCTCGATTCAACGTTCTGCGGCAGCTAAACGAAGCCACGCATCCGCTTCTGGTGCTAGTGCGGCGCGGAATAGATTGACAGGTGCTTGGCATCAATCCACAGACCTGGGTTTCATGTCGTTGGCGCTGTCAGGATTCTGTCAGTGAAGACACTAATCTTGTCATGGCGCGAACGTGCCGTGTAGGCGGAAGGAGTATAAGAGATACAGAGGCCATCGCCGTTGGAAGGGGCATCAAGCTTGACGCTGACACTCATTTTCACACGCTCTTTAGCATTACACTCACTTTCGATCCATTCGTCTATCATTCATTTGTTCTCATTCTATCTTTGAAGATACGCTCAACTTTTTCAATCCAACCAACCAACCAACCAACACAACAACCGCAAACATGTTCACCAAGACTGCTATCCTCCTGGCTGCTGCCAACCTCGCTGCTGCGCACACCACCTTCCAGAGCTTCGTCATTGACGGCAAGGACCAGGGCCAGCACTTCGCTGTCCAGACTCCTTCCAACGGCAACAACCCCATCCTCGATGTCACCTCCACTGCCATGATCTGCAACGGTGGCAAGGCTACCGCTGACCAGGTTGAGGTTGCTGCTGGCTCCAAGATCGGCATGCAATGGCACCACAACGACCCCTCTTCTGGTGAGGGTGACGGTGACGAGCCCATCGCTGCCTCCCACAAGGGACCCGTCATGGTCTACGTCGCTAAGGCCGACACCAACGGTGAGGGCGCTGTCTGGACAAAGATCTACGAGGACGGTCTTACCAACGGCAAGTGGGGTGTTGACAACTTCATTGCCAACAAGGGTCTCGTCGAGATCACCCTCCCCGACCTTGAGGCTGGTGACTACCTCATCCGCCCCGAGATGATCGGTCTCCACGAGGCCAGCGCTGAGGCCAAGGCTCAGTTCTACAACGGCTGCGGTCAGATCAAGGTCACTGGCAGCGGCTCTGCTTCCCTCCCTGCCACCGGTGTCGACATGACCAAGGCTTACAAGGCCACCGACCCCGGTGTCTTGTTCAACATCTACGGTGGTGCCACCGACTACACCGTCCCTGGTCCCAAGGTCTGGGACGGTGCCTCCACTGGCGGCAGCGCTCCTTCCACCCCCTCCGAGCCCGCTGCCTCTGCTGCCCCCTCATCGGCTGCTCCTTCCCCAGCCTCCAGCGCCGCTCCTTCTGCCACTCCCTCTCCCGTTGAGGAGGCCGAGCCCTCGACTCCTTCCGCCACCAAGCCCGCTGCCACCCCTGCTGCTCCTTCGTCCGGCAACGAGTCTGGCTCTGCTCTCCCCGAGACCTTCACCATCGAGCAGTTCATCCAGTGGCTCAAGACCACCACTGGCAGCTCTGCCTCCAAGGCTCGCCGCCACGCCCGCGCCTTCCACTTCTAAGCGCCTTCTTTGATGGTCGCAAGACGATTCCTCTTGCATCAACTGGTGTTCATGGTTGGACCCTTTTTGAGACATATCTTCTTTGATGGGAAACCCACCCATATCTTTCTTCTTAGTAGACCGCGAGATCGGCTATCACTTCTTTTGATGTAAATATAGCATTCACGACGAATGGAATTCGAAAAGTCATTGTAACTTCCCTGCTTGTTTGACATGTGCTACTTGTGACTCAGTGATGCGACTGGAGACTATTCATGAAGTCATTGGCATGGTGAGCTCTATACTGCTTGTCTTTTGCCACTCATTCCAGAACTTACGAGGTTCTTCCAGATTCTTGCACGACAGGTACTGAGCAAAGTGCGAGAAGGATCTAGGCGGCATCGCTAGAGTTTACAGCCCTGCGTTTGCTAGGTCACAGGGTTGCTCTAATGACATCTAGGCCAAGTAGAACCCAAGCAAACTTGTACATAGCTATTTTGCTTCCTCAAGTTAGACGCACATGGCTCTAGAGCGTAAATACTATCTTCGTTTTCGTAAAGATGGTATTTGGGGATGCATGCCCACGCGCGCAAATGTGGCTGCCCCACTAAAATCAATAGCGCAATTCTGTCTAATTTCGCGCCTTCACATCCATCTCAAACAATCCTCTAACAACAGTCAACACACCATCTCAACTCGACCTATTCTCCGATCACGAACAAGCTTTTACAAGCTATCTTGGCAGGAGCAGAGCTAAGCATACCTAAGTCACGAATATCGGCCATCACCTATCACGAACTTCCTATATTGTACTAGCAGCACCACACCAACCCTTGCTAAGTGCACGCCAACTGATAAGCAACAACAAGCTTCTGATGCAGTTAATATATCCTGCATATCTACGCTACATGTTCCTTCCGTTGTTGCACTGGGTCCTCCCGCATTAGTAATTGCGAAATTCTATGTGGATGAAAACCGAAGTTCGGTGCGAGACGAGTTTACACCGTAGAGCAGAAGAGAGCTCGAAAAACTCGAGGTCGCGATTTCTACTATACCGCGAGGTCTTGCAATGTTCTCAGAGATGTTGTGATTTGGTTGCACAGCATACCTACTTCTCTACCACACCTTTTCCATTCGCAGCCGTGGTTTCGAGAGCGTTCGGATGGTTTCCCGGAAAGGCAGGAGGACCTGTCGATGCAAGCACTACGACCGCATAGTCGGAAACTGTCTTGTACAGTTGCTGAACATCTAGGTGACTTGATAGGTGGACTTTGACGCATACACCAGAAGGCTCCTTCTCAGAGGTCTTCTGATACCGACTAATCCAATACACATGCAGAATGTCCTTCCATACCCTTGTACTATCCGGAAATACACCGATCTTGAGATGCAAGAGCGCTTGAACAGACGACTAGAGCTACCAATTAGTGATCTCTATCTCGGCATTTGACCTGATTGATCTTGTGGCCGCGTTCCAATCCACCAAGAAGGGCGCGTCCTGCTGAATAGCTATGCGCCTGACCAGTGAATATCAGGAAGGTATCATCAGGTATTGAGTCTGGACTATCGCGCCATCGTGTACCGAAACCGTACGAAGGTATACTACATGGGAATTTGAACTCGAGTCTGAACAGTATATAGAGGGCGTCAGATGCCGCTGTTAGAATCAGCAACGCAGCAAGTTCCCTCAGTCCATCGCTTTCTCCTAAATATCCTTACTCTCTTCGACTCTCGTCCCCGAGTCTCAAGTTCGTTCATTCTTCAACATGAAGCTTTCCATCGCTGTCATCGCCGCCATCACGGGCGCCGTCCTGGCCCGTCCCTCATCCCTCGCCGAGCGTGTGAAGTCTCGCGCTGAGGGCACCCGTCGTCACAGGACCCAGCCCATGATCTTGGTGGGCACTGCCGCTAAAGAAAACTCCAAATTTGTCGCCGATGTAGACAACACCACCGCCCACGTCGACTATTCGTCCAACTGGTCGGGCGCCGTTCTCGAGCAGCCCTCCTCCGGTTACTTCAAGTCCGCCACCGGACGCTTCACCGTTCCCACGCCTAAGCACGTTGGTTCTGGTGGAACCGAGTCCGCATCAGCCTGGGTCGGTATCGATGGCGATTCATGTGCCAGCGGTCTTCTCCAGGCAGGTATCGACTTCACCGTCAGCAGCTCCGGTGCTGTGTCCTACGATGCTTGGTACGAGTGGTACCCCGATTACGCCTACGACTTCAGCAACTTCGCCGTTAAGGCAGGTAACGTGATCCAAGTCGACATCACCGCTACTTCTACCACCAAGGGTACGGTCAAGCTCACCAACGTGAGCACAGGAAAGAGTGTCAGCCAGACACTTAGCGCACCCAGTGGCTCCGTTCTGTGCCGTCAGAATGCAGAGTGGATTGTTGAGGACTTTGAGTCTGGAGGCAGCTTGGTTGCGTTGAGCAACTTTGGTACTGTTGTTTTCACACAGGCTAGTGCCGCTCTCAGCACTGGTGGAACGGAGGGTTTGAGCAGTGCTACCATCATCGATCTCAAGCAGGGTAGCACCGTTTACACTGATGTTACTATCAACAGTGGATCTCAGCTCACTGTACAGTACATTTGAGTGATGGATAATGGAGGAGAGGATGAGGTGTTCTGAGGTAGGGATGAGGTTGGGGTCACGTGTGCACTATGCATCAGGAAGAAGGACTGGGTTCCCGGCAACGTCCGATAGTTACATGAATGTATCCATTCTAGTTCTGTTTCTGTTGTGTTCCTTCACTTCTTTCAATTTGCGTCATTTTGATCGGCTGTTGCGCCGTGTTGTTCCGGCGTTGTACTCTGAATGTTGAAATGGGAAACTGAAAGGGAAAGTGTTTGGAAGCCAGATGTTGATCGAACAGCAGGGGCAGCAGGTACACTTGAAAGGCTTCTTCCTGTGTTCGAAGTCGCTATGCGTGAAACAGGCGCAGGCTGACCATCTTTAGTGCCTGTTGGTGAGTATATAGTCCTAGGCGTGCAAAAGCCAAATCTAATACCTACAACCATAGAACACTCACGAATAATTCTCTGTCCTATCCCCTAGGTATGAGGACGCTATTTACAGCTTATTTACAGAGCTCAGTATCTGTGAACAGTAAACGATTTTCTTCTGACTTGATGTTTCCAAGAGTCGGGGGCTTTGACGCCGACTGCTGGGGATAACCTGGCGACTATCTGCATCTATCCTCACTATCCACCCCTGCACCAACGCTGATGAGAGTACCTAGATAGCTGAGAGCTATCGACTGAGCCATCAATCAGCCATCTTGGGTAGTTATTGTTCGAGTTATAATGTTTTGAAACCTGTAATCTCGTGTCACCAAAGTGCGAACAACTTTGCCCCATTGCCTTGTTGCCTGTTACTAGTCCTCCATAAATCTATACTAGTACTAGCGTTGGTGACAAATGTCACTAGCCATCTACGCTTCTCATTCATTGATAGTGTTGTTTTGATAAAAAGCATCACGAGTGTCTCACTTCGCAAGTGTCCCGCCATACTGACAGGGGCGTTAAAAATAGCTAGGTTACAGCTGCCCGGGAGTTAATTGGTCGCCCCCACTTGGACCTTGAGAGAGAATAATTAAGATCACAGCCAACCAGAAGTTGATCTTCGAACGGACTGTACTCGAAGTGGCAGAATATCATGATCGTTGCGCGATCCAGTTTTGTCCCTTTGCCTGTCAATAGTCCTCCGTATGCACGATGCCTCGACTATCAGCCAGTGAATGCTTCACGGTGTCGTATGAGATGGAAGGCTGTGCAGGTTTCAACCTTAAGACACAATACTACCTAGGTATATAACTCCTTGTCGCCAATGCTCTTTTCACTATATTGAACTCCTGTTTCCATCACGAACAAAGCTTCTGCTTTCTCCGCATATTATTCTGTACTCTCAGTCTATTGCAAAATAAAATTCTTCGTCAGATAGACCAGCGATTTCACCATGCAATTAATTTGGACCATGATCCTCATCGCGGCTGTTTCGACTGCGGCTGTAGTCGTGCCTTGGGCAGATCAGACGTTTCCGTGTGATTGCCCAACATTTGGGCCGAGCGGCACCTGCACACTCACTCGGAATCCCTTTCTGGCTTCCAATGCTCCCAAACCAGCAGTTTGTGGCACTAAAGGCTTGAACTATGTCTGCCAAGGTGCCTTTGAAAAACCAAATTGCGTGAGTTCATCTCTCGATCATGTCGACAAATTATGATTTTTATCCTTACCAGAACGCATGTGCCCAATCACTGCTCGGAAGCATCCCTAAATCAGGCCGCATGCTGCAATGCGATGGAAGCAAGGTACGCACCCTCCATAGTGTCATGATGATGCCCGCTGACCATGTCCACAGTTCTGTTCAAAAGACAATGGCCTATCATTCTACACCTGTGCGGCAAACGAGAAGCCCTTCATCCCGGCCTACTCAACATCTGTAGAGTTCTCTACCGACAGTACTGCAGCAGTGGTGGTTTCTGGGTCAAACGATTTGAACTGGCTACACACCACTATCTCTTAATGGCTGGATAAGATGTGCTACTCCACTTCTTGCGCGGCCTCTCCCTCGTCTCCAGACAGCCAAGGTCTTATCTACAAGGGTGTAGGATTCGGTCTGGCGAAAGGGACACTCACATTGGGCGTCTCTGAGGCACATTCGACCAGAACTCTCCAGCGGAGCGCGAGACAGCCATCAACCTAGCTTCTCTGGCTATCATTCGTGCCGTGAAATGCGAGACGCAGCATTACAAAGAGAAGTGTATGGCGCATAATAGCGATTGTGATCATCTACAAAGCATTGTGGTGTGCAAGGCACCAAGCGATATGAACATTCAAATGTGGAGCAGAGACATTCGTCGCTCCACACTATGCTGCATGTCCAGTTGAAGTGGGATGACAAGTCTACACCATTTAATAGGCTCGGTGTTGGATACCCCGTTGGGCATGCTTGAAACCCTGACTGAATATGAGCCAGAGATGAAAAAGGCGACGGAGGTCGCAGGCGCAGTTGTCGCGATTTGCAAAGGCATTTCTAGTCTTTTCAATGGCGGCAAGTAAACGGCTGGGATATTGCACGGCGCTAGGAAAGACTAGTAGCATATTGCTGGAAACTAGTTCAGACGTTTGGCAACTATCAATTTAATGCCACTTGCGGTCCTAAACATCATCACTGATCCTCCCTTTGTCAGGCAGAATTATAAGATCAACGTGTAATTAAGGGTGTTCCTTGCTGCGAGTTAATATGTGAGTAGTGGTTGCTCTAGTGCTTTAGTTTGAAAGTTGAAGCAGGACATACAAAGCAATGTTTTAAAACTATAAGTGAACTACTAAAAAGTGCGAATAGACCCAGATGGTGTCTAATATTGTGATCGAAGTAGCCTTAGAAGATGGGTGTCTTAGACAATCTGGAGTACTCATAAATGATGTTTTATTATAATGAATTTCATTTCCTTGCACATACGACCATAGGACACTGAAAATTAGTTCACCCTCGCCATCCGTCAAAACTCACGGTGCCGTGTTGAGGTCAATTAACTGAGGTTCGTCCTCGGTTACCCGTTTCAGGAATCGCGACTCCGTCCGCAGCCCCCACCACTATAGCCCCAAATGACCATTAACAGTCATTCACTATTCCTGTATACGTCTAACAGTACTCGCTGCAATAGCAGCGCACTAGTTTAAGGATAAGTTGCCGCCAGGATCGGGGTTACAACCTTCCTGTCCTCCTTACATTGTCTCCGCTGTAGTGCTACTCCCTCTATAGTCCTAACTTCTTTGTGTGCTTACTATGGCGCCTAAGAAAAAGGGTAAAGATCTTGCGCACTTGCACTCTCTTGTTCAGCTCGAGGAAGAGCTAACTCTACTTACAGAGGAAGACGTAAAAGCTATGTTAATTCCTTTAAGCTACAAGTCACATAAGTACACTATAGATCTCTAGATAGAGTAAGTTAAGGGCTAGCATTAGGTGTAAACCTTTTGCTAACAAGCTAGATTCTTTAAAACCTTTTACCCTAACAAACCTATAAACCCTAAGTTTAGAGAAGCACCTGCTATGTACTATATTAAGATGCACCTGTTTTAGCTTGCTGTAACAAGAACTAGCTAGTTAGGTAAGAACATTATAAACACTACTCTTTAAAACCGCCTGTCTTTACTTAAACGAGCTATTAAGTTATACACTAGTTACTAATATAACTCCGCGCAGAATAAGGAGCTAGAGAACTACATTACGAAAGAGCTCGTACATAAAGAGAAGATTGGAACTAGGGCTTATATTAAGCTAGTAGCTCCTTTGCTTGTTGCTAAGGATTTAATCTAATTTATGTAGGTGTGCAACGAATATTAATTTGCGCATCTACGTGCACGTCTGCAGTTAGCTTTCTCCATCGTCCTCATAACATATTTAGGCAGTCGCCTAGGAGAAATCATCAAATTAGCAGCCTGGAAACACAGTAATAAGGGGCTTCTATATAGTAACATCACTCTTGTACGTTTCTAAAATAAAGAATACGTAGGGTTTCTTCTCTATGTCAAGTTGCGTAACTAAAAAGGACACCGCAACAACAAAAAGCACTTGTAAGCGAGGATCTCTAAGCGCAAAAGACTCAACTCTAAGAAAAAACAGACCTGTAATGCTTCTCTACGAAGAACCTACGCGAGCTCTATGTCCAGTCACACAATTTCTGGCGTTAGCACTAGCAGAC
>Ga0181471_100185_pt1 | contig 18837 bp, 17 predicted proteins | sample InSIn5gowninarea_FD_119083 | JGI IMG/M metagenome (GOLD analysis project Ga0181471, IMG submission 119083) | Clean room microbial communities from NASA Spacecraft Assembly Facility at Jet Propulsion Laboratory, Pasadena, California, USA -... ...
TGAGAAGAGAAGAACATTATGCGGTTCGGAATGCATGAAATGTGTATGAAAGGAAAGCTATTGTAGCGCGAGCGAGCACATTGCATGCAATGATTAGATGAGAATACGTGGTAGAAGTCAAAAGAACCGGGAAGAAAGACAAGAAGGAAACCCCAAAATACAAATTGCGCATGAGCTACCATAGTAGATGCGGTGCGCCAAATCCTAGCTAGCTAGCTAGCTGACCAACACTTGCATTTTAAATACTACCGAAAAGAAAAGTCTTTACTCTCGCCACATTGCATGCAAATGATCAGATGAGACGTGGTACATGTAGAAGTAGAAGTAGAGGAGAAGGAGAAAATTTCTAGATATATATCTACACATTCGCCAACCAAATGCTATTTAAGTGCTGTGATCGCCGTGGCGAACGAAATGCTAGCTGACCTACATACACTTCATCTTGAATGCTACCAAAAAGGTGTCATTACTCTCGTTTCGCCGCATTAACTTCTTCCACATGCGCCGACCTAATCCCCGCCTATCCCACCGTTTCCTCCTCCTCTATCTACCCAACATAAACCCCCAATCAGGCAGTCCCTTCACAACCCCCTCCACCACCTTCTCATCTACCTGTTCGACTCCATTCCCTTTCTGCCTCTCACCAACATCCTGCCTAGATAACCCATCACCAATCACCGACTTCGGCTTCTCACCAACCCACTCCTCCCTTGCTAACCGCTTAATCACCTTCTTCCCTGCGAGCGCTTCGACTTCAGCAGGATGTTGATCATAAAGAACCCTGCCATCCTCATCGTCATCATCGTCGTTGCCATTGTCGGCTTCGTCGAGAAAGGCGAGGATGTTGAGGATGGAGGCGCCTGTGTTGTTGTCTTTTACTTTTTGTTTGGGGATTGGTTTCGTTTTTATTGGTTTAGTGGCTATCGATTTTGGCGATAAGGCGGAGGCTGTTTGGATGGACGCGGGCGTGGGCGCTGTAGGTCGGGGTATTGGTGAGGGAGTCGATGTCGGTTGTTGTTGTTGTTTGGTGGCGACTTGTGTCTCGAAGCGTGCGGGGAGAGGTGTTGATATTGGCCTGCGTTGCGAGAAAAACGTGTCGATATCTTGGGTAGCAGGCTCCCATTGAAGTCGTGAGTCAAGGGATTGGTGCTTTGGGGCGATGGCTTCCTCGAAAGCGCCAAATTCGTCATCGTCATCGTCGTCGTTGATGGCATCTGAGGTCGTGGCTTGCTGCTGTATGATAGAAGATGAGTTTGGCAAGGCTGAAGGACGAGGTAGCGAGAGGGACGGTTTCGCAGTGTGATTGATTTGACTAGCCATAACACTATCGGGAGTGGTCATCGAAGGTAGCTGCTGTGATATTGTGGGTCGACTTTCGAAGATGCTAAAGTCGTCGTATATCATGTCATTGAGAGGAGCAGGAGGAGACGTAATTGACGCAACTATAATGTCTTCAGAGGTCGGAGTGGTTGTTTGGGCATGATCGTCTTCGATTGCTTGTGAGTGCTCAATTTGGAGTTCAGGATGCTGCTCAGATGAAGCATGATGAACGGGCTCATTAGGTTCGGGAGCATGCTCATTTCTCAGCGCAGCATCGTGGCCAGCATCCTCTGCTGTTGTGCTATCTTTATGCTCCGTTTGTTGCACCCTATGCAGGTCACTTTTATTTTCACCATGTTGGGTAAATGGATTCGGTCCAGCATTCGATGATGCGACCGGATGAGCTGTTTCAGGAGCGTCGAAGTCATTGAAGACATCCGCTTCATTTTCAAGTCTTGATTTAGCATCATCAATTGGGATTGTGGTAGCACCTGTATTTTCAAAGGCCGAGAAGTCGTCAGTTGTAAAGCCCACATCCGCTCGATGCTTGGCTGGCAAGGACACACTATCATTTTGGTCATGTTCCATGTAACTGGTGTCCTCGACTGGCGAATCATTTGAAAAAGCCAAAGCAGGAGCAGACTCAAAAGGCTCGAACTCATCAAATTCGTCTTCTTGACCTGCGAACAATGATTCCTTCTCAGGACTCTTCGTATTGAGGACATTTGGAGCAGTGGAGCTGGCAGAGGTTGAAAAGTCATCACGCACCCCGCCGGTGGCGACTGCAGAAGTTGAATTCTGACTGTCTTCTTCACCTCTGATGATAGTATTGTCGACGTCATGTATTTCTCCCTCTGCTGGAGTATGTGTCTCCTTGTGATCCAGCTCGTCCTCTATATTGACAACATTCTCCAGCACCTCCATCGGAGGTGTAGTAGTCGGTCTTGACGGAGGTGGCGTAATCACAAAGTCTTGGAAATCATCCGTCGCGTCCTCGAAAACGCCAAAGTCATCAGTCAAGCGCGCACTGGATTGTTGAGGTGCACCATCGGCACCTTGTTGGAAGTCAGGATATGTCTGATCATCAGCTGGAACATCCTGCTTCTCAAACATATCAAACTCATCGAATATAGCAGGAGGTGTACTTTTCGATACTGAATTGGATCCTGACACCTTATTCGAAACCGCTCGAGATTTCCTGATCGGCGTCCGACGCGGTCTTGGTTGCATGTCAGCAACTTCGGCTGAAGCTTTTGGCGGCCCTACTTGTTCTTGTTCTTCACCTGCGCGCAATGGCTGCAGTGGCGTCATAGCAGCGCTGCTCCAACCAAATGCACCACTCGGTCCTACAATTTTCGGAAGCATGATACTAGATGCCGAAATAGTAGGTTTCTGATCCGACACCCTCTCGTTGTCACTTCCCCAACCAAAGCCACTACGACGTTTCCCATTAGGAACAACATCGAAAACACCGCCACCAAATGCTCTATCTTTGGTAATCCAGGCTTCGACGTATTTGACGGCTTTTTCGTGGATGGCGGAGTCACGCCAGGTGACGCGGGAGTAGTTTTCGAAATTACCTGAGTTGTACTGACGGAGTGAGTAGGGTCGGGTGATGCGGTAGTGTGTTTTGCGAGCTGAGCTTGTGGTGATAATTGTGTCGAAAAGAGGCAGATCCTGAGTTACATCAGGATTTGTAGGGGGAAAGACTTGGCTCAGAAGTGTGAAATCGACCTGGAAATCAACCGATGGTCTCTTGACGGGAATCACATGGCTATCGTCGCGACCCGTTTCCAGTAGTTCAGGAAGTGATGCTGGTATTTTGGCTTCGTTGGCCTCCGATCCGGTGGGCTGCTCATGAGTGTTGCTGTCATCCTCGACTGCACGCCAGTGTGGGCTTTCTGGGAACGTTCTCGGTGTGGTTGAAAGATGAACATTATCAAATTCTATCTCGTCCTTCAAATCGTCCTGTGCTCCATGAACGACAGGTGCTTGTTGTACATCCAGAGATCCCATAGCTATGCCGAGGCCGTCTGTACCAGTCTCTTCCGTACTCCTGAAAGATTTGTCTTCAATCCCCATGTCCTCGTCTACATTCTTGACCGCGCCCACTGCAATTGGGTTCTCCAATCCTGCTGCATCTCCTTCTTCATCTCCTACCTCTGCGCCGGCAACAGCATCTTCGCTCTTGCCAATGTCATCCACCGTCGCTGGCCTCAACCATCGATTGCCCTTCCCATTCGCAATCCTTCCCGGACTTGCAATTGGTCTAGGTGATTGGAGTCCAGCCCAAGCCCCGGAACCTACAACACCAGTTATCGTCCCCTCATCAAAACTACTCGATCCCGGTATGGAGGGTGTGCCGCTCTCGCCCCATGCTGCATCATCTTTGAAAGAATTGAAGTAGTCCGAATCGAGGGTAGGTGAGGTCTTTGCGAAACTTGGTGGGATCGGGGAGAGATGGGCTATAGAGGAGGATGTGTTGTTGTCGTTGGCCCATGGCGATGAGGCCCATTCGTTCATGTTCGTTGTGGCATTGCGCTTGTGGTGTTTCTAAATGTTGTTGTGTTGATGGTTGACGTAAGTATGCACGTATGGTAGTCAAAATGATTATTAATTCAATAGCGGACACCTGTGTCTTTCTCAACTCACTAACAGCACGGCAATGCTTCAAGCATACAATGACTACTTGACCGGAGACGGACAGGCTATTAACGTCGTGTTGTATCCTGCTGCAGGAGGCAACGAGGCCGAGCTTTCTACAGTATCACTTTGAGGAAGAAGAAAGGAATAAAAAGGAGCGAGAGAAGGATTATGGCTGCATGGGAAGGGTTGTGAGTGTTACCCTCCGCGTATACATGGTATCAGATTGAAATCCTTCTCCCCATCTCCCTCGACTTCTGATATATCATCTCTTTATTGGGTGAAGTTGTACGGTGTCCACTCAGACGTGCCACTTCTCATTATATACCCTTCCTTTACCGGACCAACGTCGACAATTTCCCAATCCTCCTCCCCATCCTCTTCATCCACCACTTCCGCACCACCAGAAACAATTCTCTCGATCTCATCAATCTCCTTAGGCACGCTCGCAGTCAGATTCTCACTTCCATGCTTCGTAACAAGCAGACAATCCTCAATTCTTACACCACCAACCTTCCAATACTTCTCCAAAATATCAGCATCAATAAACTCATTCCACTTCTCCTGCTTGAGAGCTGGCTCGAGCAAAAATCGATTGAAGTAGATGCCTGGCTCGACTGTGACTACCGAGTTGGCGGGAAGACCTTGTGGTTGCGCACTATCGTCGAGGACGAGGTTGCTGATGTCGGCTGTAGCGTTGGGGAGCTGCTTAGGACCTGTCACAGGCGTGCTCACACGTCGAGTTGGGCCGCCAACGTCATGTGTTTCGAGGCCGATGTAATGTCCCAATCCATGCATGAGGAAGAGATAGCTCACCCGCTGCTTGTGGATTTCTGCTTGGTCTCCTTTGAGTATTCCCAATTTCAACAGTCCACTGACTAGGACATCATGTGCTGTATCGTTGCAATCGTCCCAGGAGATCCCTTCCTTTAGCATACCAATACAAGTCTTTTGCATCTCCAATACAATCTCGTAGATGTTCCTGGTCTCCCGGTCAAATCGCCCAGAAACTGGAAAAGTGCGTGTGATGTCGCTGGCATAACAAGCGTACTCGCAACTCGCATCCAACAAGATATTGCCATGATGATCGATGGGTTGGTTATTTGCCATATAATGCAGCGTTGACCCTCTTGTGCCCGCAGCAACAATAGGACCGTAGGCTTGCTCATCCCCGCCATGCGAAATACAGGTTGAAATGAACAGAGCCTTAAGTTGACGTTCGTTCTTGGCATGTCGTGCTTGTTTCATCACTGCTAGATGTGCAAGCCCGGAGATGCGATTCGCTTCACGTAATGCTGCAATCTCCCAGTCTGTCTTCGTGATCCGCACAAATTCGAATGCGGCTTTCAGAGGTGAGGCGGATGGCTGCTTTATGCCTTGTATAGTCACGGCATCAAGCGTCAAGACTGAGAACTTGTACTTGGCTCCCACCACTTCCGCCGCACCGAGACGCTGATTTAGCGTCCTTAACACATCTAAGCTCGGCTCAACAGCCTCTACCTCGTCCACATCATACTTCTCCGTCGCTTCTTCCACCGTCATGGCAGGTCCATTATACACCATCGTGCGTTGATCTGGCGGAGCTGGGATGTACAATGTACTTCTGCCCGTGCCAATATTATACACATAAGCGCAGTCAGGCTCATTGCAGCCTGTGACATAAAAGAAGTTGCGCGATTGGCGAAAAAGTACTTCAAGGTCGGAGTCTGGGTAGACAGCTGATTTTGTACCTTCGAGGTAGATGAGGGAAGAGGTGAGAAGAGAGTTGGGCAGGATGGATGAAGGATTTGAGTGAAGGTGCGAGATGATGCGTTTGATGTGTTCTCTTGCAGGGTATTTTTGGTTGAGAATGGAAGAGGATGATGACATGATTATGGATTAATGCCGAGCACGAGGTCTGCAGTGTCACTATCTTGAGCTCTAGGCTTTTATGCAAACTCGTTGTTCCAGATCTCAACAACAATGCTAACGACGACGACAGCAATGTAGATGGTAGATTCGAAGGAAGCAGGCCGAAGAAGTGGCAGGTAGTACGACGACGATAGTGCTCGGAGTGCTCGGGCTTGCGTGCTGAATCAGGAAGGTGCACCACCGACCCTTCTTCGGACTTCATATGACTTTGACAAAAACCACCAAGAACACTAAAGGCGTATAGACAAAGATTAAGGTGTCACTTGAGTCAAGTGAGGATGAAGCTGCAAATGATACAACCGAATGGATTCCAAGATAATAGAAATCTATCCTAATAATACATTAAACATATTCCAAACCACCCAATCCCCATAATCAAGAAAGCAATCTGTTCCCCTCCCATTCATCCCTTCATCTCCCCACTCTCATGCGTCATCCAAGCGTTTATTCTAGATCCCATCCATAATCTAAAAAGGCAGACCAATGCTAGGCAATGGCAGAGCAACACTGATGGTAATAGGCAATCCACTCGCAACAACAGTAGCAGATTGTCCCAGACCAGCACCAAGCGTAAGGCTACCAACGGAGACAGTCAAAGTCTCTTGAAGACCAAGTGACAAGCTCTGAGAGACGCCGACAGGGAGCGAAGGCGTTGGAAGAGCACCAGTTGGAAGAGCAGTAACGCCGGGAACAGAAACAGGGATAAGACCAGTTCCAGTTGGTAGGGGCACGTGAGGAGTTGAGATGGGAAGACCTCCAGTTGGAAGGCCTTTGGTTGGAAGGACGTTGGTGGGAAGGCCGTTGGTGGGAAGAGGGAGACCGCTCACAGGGAGGGAAGCTGGAAGACTGCTCAATGGAAGACCAGTAGTTGGTAGAGGCAAGCTCAAGTGAGGGATCGTGATGGACAGACCAGTGGGAAGGCCGTTGGTTGGAAGGACGTTGGTTGGAAGGACGTTGGTGGGAAGGCCGTTGGTGGGAAGAGGGAGACCGCTCACAGGGAGGGAAGCTGGAAGACCGCTCAATGGAAGACCAGTAGTTGGTAGAGGCAAGCTCAAGTGAGGGATCGTGATGGAAAGACCAGTGGTGGGAAGTGGAAGGTTGCTCAATGGAAGACCAGAAACAGGCACCGAGATGGGCAAACCAGTAGTTGGTAGAGGCAAGCTCAGGTGAGGGATCGTGATGGACAGACCAGTGGTGGGATGTGGAAGGTTGCTCAATGGAAGACCAGAAACAGGCACTGAGATGGGCAGACCAGTAGTTGGTAGAGGCAAGCTCAAGTGAGGGATCGTGATGGACAGACCAGTGGTGGGAAGTGGAAGGTTGCTCAATGGAAGACCAGAAACAGGCACCGAGATGGACAGACCACCAGACTGACTAGGACCAGCCTTGGTGGGCTTCGCGGGTTTGCCAGCCTTGGCGGAAGTGGATTTGCTAGCACTGGCGGACTTTGTGGCCTTGCCAGGCTTACCAGGACTGCCAGCCTTAACACTAGTTGACATAGTGGTGGGCTTCGCCTTGCCTGGCTTGCCAGCCTTGGCAGTAGTGGAGGAAGCTGAACCACCAATTGGGAGACCTCCAAGACCAGGAAGACCAGTCGGGACAACGACTGGAAGGGAGAGGGAGGCACTGGCGACGATGGTAGGGTCGATGATGGTGACTCCAGACTCGTGAGGGATGGAGACTGGGATGGAAACGGTGATACCTGGACCTTTTGTGGTCGCGGAACCCTTTGCCTTGGTTGGTGCAGCAGCCTTAGAGGTGGTACCTTTGCCTGAGGCAACAGGAGCTGCACCGCCCTTGCACTTCAACTTGTAGCCTAGGACGAGTCAGTCACGGACATAACTTTTCTCAGTGTCAAAAGACTTACAGCCTTCGTTGGAGTACTCGAGACCAATGCTGGTGGCTTGAAAGTTCTGACTCTTGATGGGAGCATTGTAGAAGTTACACAACTTCAAGGATGCGTCGAACGAAAACGAGACACAAGTGTCGACGGTCTTGCAAGCAGCAACACACTGGTTAACATTCTCTCCAACGGAGGTGGACAAGATCTGAAGCTTGGGGCCTAAAAGGATACCCTCCGCTCCACAGACCAGCTGCTTAGGAGGAGGGTTGATTGCAGTAACAGTGCCTAGGAAGGACTGTGTGAGTCTCTGATCCTGATACTTGGAAGAAGCAACCACTCACATTTCTGAACTGAAGCTGGAGCACCAAATGCAATACCAGTGAAGGCGAGGATTTGGGCGGCGATAAGAGCGTTGAAGTACATCTTGATGGAGGCGTGAAGTTAAATCGACTGTAAAATTTATTCGAGCTGAACCGGCAGCTTTGTTGTTATTGTCGTGAATGAGTGATTAGAAGAAGATGAGCTAAGAAGCAGAGATAGTGGAAGAGGTGAGTCTGAGAGTAGTAGAGTTGCTTGATGCTGAAGAAGAGAGTATAACGATGATTCTTCTCTGGACTTTATATGCCATTGCCTGCTGTCCAGAGTGGCGTGGAGTACTCGCCTCCGTCATTGAACAAGCAGGGATTTGTGCAGCGACACGACAATGAAACCACATACGATAGCTTCCGTGATGACAGAAGGGTCTCAACTGGACCTGTTCATTCCATATTCAACCACTTCAGGTTTCAGGCTGGTCGAGACCACATCCAAACATCACTGGGGGATGTGACGGGAGAGAGCTAGACTCTTTTCATTCGTACCAACAGTGATTTATGTTGTGTGATAGTGATGGCAAGGATATAGAGTGTGGTGGAAACTGTTGTAAAGGCTGCTGGTGCGTTTTACCAGGTAGCCAGAGAGCTTTATACTCTTCACATCACGAACGGCACTTACCGTTGAATAGCTCAACGAGACAACCCTAGTCTTACATTACCTCTCTGAATGAACCTTCGACGGAGACAACATTGCAGCTAGCCCAAACTAATCCAGTGACTCTATGAGTGACTGGTCTCTAAGAAATGGTGATAGTAGCATAGCAACCAAACACATTTTCCTATCACATTGCAGTGAGCACAACATTACAAGCAGTAGCGCGCGGCCACATCACATTGAACAACGGTATGCGTGCGGACGATTCTCTTCCGGGACTCACCACAGTCTAAGGCTCTAGCAGGGATGTGTCTAAGCATTAAGCATAAACAATCCGAACTGAACTCTTTACGACTCGTGATAAGGCACGCCTTTCAGCATGGTTCAAGATCATGTTGCCTTTCCTGTCTCTTGCCTTCGTTGTCATCACGGGCCTAGAGTTCAAATTGCCTTGCCACTGGCGTTGCTTAAGCTTAATTTGTGATTGTGCTCATAGGAATAAAGTTACGAGTCGTGTGTGATAATGTGATTGTGGAATCACCGAATGTGGAGAAAGGGGTCGAGGAGCGTCTCAGGGACAATAACATGATATTGGCTATTGACAGTCGTAGTCTTGAGTTACTGCTTACACATGGTTGTCGAGCTTGGGGATGGTGTCATACCTCTTTCGCTATTTGTCTAAATGAGTTAGCAATTGAGAGACTACTAATTCACACCAAGAAACCCGATTCGCAATTGCACGAAAGTAATCAATAATGTATGTCGGCCGCGCTACCAGCTGTAAACTGCGTAGATGCATCTTGCAGTACACAGCAAAGTGTAAGCGAAGTCTCAACTCACCCATCACTTCATAGAGGGCCCTTGCGAGCTCACCCCCATGCGATCTGAAGAGTCGTGAATATCAGCGCATCTTCGGCACAAACACCAGTATTGAATGACTTGGTATTGTAATTTGACATCCGCGCTAGTTTGAACATATGGTTGGTGGAATCTGGATGAGAATGAGGCAACATGAACGAGGATACACAAGGACATCATAAATCATTGATTTTGTACACTTTTTGATGTATGTGGTCTATCCAGATTGACGAATTAGTAGGATATGCCCTGAACACATCATATCTAATCCTTCTCCTGTAAAGTTTGTCAGATTATCGAATCAGCATACACAATCAAGCACAGAACATACGTAGATCCAGCTGAAAGCAGCCTGCTTCCATGAGACAACCTCGTCCTTCTTGAACCATAGGTCAATCTCCTTCTTTGCGTTATCAACAGAGTCGGATCCGTGGCAGACGTTGCGGCCGACATCCTATGAATTAATCAACGTCTGTATTCTTCACCTTGTTCCTATTCTCTTGATTTACTCACGATGGCGAAGTCACCACGGATGGTACCGGGAGCAGAGGCGAGGGGGTTGGTGGCTCCGAGGATTGAACGACCAGTCTTGACGGCATCACGGCCTTCCCAGATCATGGCGCAAACTGGGCCAGATCCCATGTAGGTGATCAAACCCTTGAAGAAAGGCTTATCCTTGAGGTCGGCGTAGTGAGTCTCGAGGTGGTCTTGGGAAGGAGTGACCATCTTGATGGCTGCGAGCTTGTAGCTGTGGAGGACATGGATGTCAGTCTTGAGGGTGATGTATACGTGATGACCACAAGTGGTGAGGAAATCTGGCTAACCCGCGGTTCTCGAAACGAGTGATGATGGGACCGATGAGTCCACGCTGGAGTCGTCGAGTTAGTACTTGAGGTCAGAGTGGCCGTTTCGTAGCCGAATCTTCTGCTTCAGACTGGCGAAGACTTGCCTGGACACCTGTAGGAGTATTAGCTTCTGCAGCAAAGGCCGATAATGCTCTACTTAACATCTGGCTTAATGGCAACTTTTTGAAGGATTGCAGTTAGTCAAACACATTCCAAGCCATGTATATAATAGGGACTAATCACTGAAGGTCTGTTCGGTAGTCATTTTGCTGTTCGGGAGGTCTTTGTATCTGCAGGATATATCTGTCAGCGACGACTCGGAGGATTATAGCGGTCTAACAAGAGTTGACTGACGAGGAGTGAAGATGATGTATTTGTTGTTGGTGTAGAATTGGAAGCAGCAAAAAAGAAGACAACTTGAAACCAATGCAGTTCTGAACCCTGACCCCCGCCAAAAGCACATGCCTGACAGAAAGGGGCTGAGCTGGCTTTGCGCTTCGACCAGATGGGCCTAGCAAAGTGTTCGAGAGGCCGTCGCAAGGTGTCAGCAATAGGACATGGGCGCGGTCCCCGTCTCCTTAGGCGCTGCTTTACCTATTCGAGACTGTGACTCTTTCTTCTTCAACAGTCTCGCGTGAGTTGGGTGTTGTTGGGTGTTGTTGGTGTGATTCCATACCCGTCCTCTCTGCTTCTGATTTCTGATAAGCTTGAGACTGTGTTCCGGTGTGTCCGACGTGATCAGTGAAAGAAGAAGTTCCTTCTCCACAGGCTTACGATGCTTGCTCAGTCTTTACATATAAACATACAACGGCCAATGTCATTCATAACCTGTGCCATGCGAGGCCTGAACCTCTCAGGTAGCTCGAGATATTTTGGCATACCACCAGGTCGTGGAAGGTTCCTCCAGCACTTCAGCTCGGCTTCTTGTCTTCATCAAGGCGGTCACAAAAGCTACTTTCAGGCTGGCGGAAACCAGCTTCGTGGCCCGCCCACACTACCTCCACCGATATACCAATCTCAAGCTCCTCCAAGAAGCAAGCTGGCCGCCCTTCTGTTTGCCAATATCGTAGTATCCGGCCTCACCGTATACTGGGTACTTACTAGGAGGCCTTCACAAGAAGAAGGTGCCTCGTATCTCGATGTACAGACGAAGTACCACAATGCCAATGCTTCCGGTCTTCGATTGTTGGAGCACATGGCCTGCTATGGCTTGCTCGGAGGCTCGGAATCGGTATTTTTCGATGTTTTTCGCGATCCTGGGATATGGAGAGAGCGGCCACTGAAACTCCAGGATGGTACGCAAGTTGATGACACGAATTCCGTCTTGGTCAAGGTCTTTGATGTCAAAGGTAGGTGGCATACTACGTTGATTCTAGTCGACACAAACGAGCAATCGAGCCGTCGCGGTCGTACGCAATGGATGGATAATACCACTCCAATACAGAAATGGGCGCTACAGCTTGAGCTCGATCAACGCAAGCAAGCCATCGAAGAGGGTGATCCGAGTGGTAATAGTCGTGGCATGACTGTGTGGTATATGACGAACGATACCTGTGGAATAGGTGGTTGTGGACCTATACCTTCCATGGGACAAGACGCCTAACAGCCGCATCCCAGCCGAGCGGATCAAGCTATGATGCACTGTTCTCCCATGAGAGCCGACGAATTTCGGCAACTTTTTGAAGTACTCCGACAGATGACGACACAAAGAAGGGAAACTCCGCAGGGACAAGACGTGAAAACCGTCGACTTGAGAGTAACGCCCGGACCCAATGGGAGTAAGGTGTTACATGTTGTTCAGCCAGACGGCATACTACGGGAGGTGGCTAGATTCTCGGGTGACCTGCGGCATAGACCAGAATCCGAAGAGACTATTTCTTTGGTGGAGGTATCTGAGGATGGCATGACACGAAGAAAAGTTCCAGGTGCTCATTTCACCCTCCACGTCCTGGAAACATTGAACGAGAATGTGAAGGTCATGTCTCTCAAGCTTCCAAGCGGTGAGATTATCAAGATTGGAGAAGCCAAAGGAAATGTCGCTGTTGATCGTGAAATTCATCAAGGACAACGATTTGACGAGGTAATGCCGGACGGGAGGTGTTGCGAAATAGCAAGGGTCGGGAGGGAAGAGTATGAAAAGTATGGCATCGCAGCAGGAAGTCTGCCGGCAGGGGATATCGATAATTAGAACAGGCCAGAGGGATTCCAAATTTGATTTCGTTGTAACATTACTTTGTTAATCACTGCATGGTGATGATGATGGTATTGATATTGATCCGCGCTCGAATTTGATCTCGTTGTAGCATCACTATAAGAATCACTGCACAAGCACAAGCAAGTCTTGTGATGACCAGAAGACAGGCTTGGCACAAAAACGGAGCGAAGTCCGCAGAACTCATAACGACATCAACATCAAGCACCGCAAGTTCGATTCTACACAGTAGCAACAAGCACTGGCTCTCACGTTCAAGACTTCAGTCGCCTTCCAAACCACTCCACACACCGCCTTAAACCACTCCGCAACTTACCAACTTCCTCCCACGAAATTACAATGAAGTCTGACAATTACCTTACTCTTTGCCTCGAGCAGGCCTCCAAGTCGCCCATGCACTACCGTCACGGCTGCATCATTGTCCGCGGCGGCAAAGTCATCGGCCAAGGCTACAACGACCACCGTCCCGGCTTCAACGGAGGCGCTCTTAAGACGGGTCGCATCGCCTCCAGCGCCCTCGACAGTACGGCCGTGCTCGCACTGAAGTTGAAGCTCAAGAAGAAGCGCAATCAGCCGGAGCTGCAGCAGCATCCCACGACGTCATCCACATTCACGCCCTACGAATCCATGGGCGGCGGGGGCCATCTGGTCAACACACCCCTAAGCATGCACTCCGAAATGGCAGCGATACACTCTGCCCTGACCACTTGCACTAAGCTGTCGTCCAGTGCGCTGTCTTGCGAAAAACCGTGCTTCAAACTATCGGGTAACTCTAAACGTAAAGCCCGACTACGGAAAGAGGCGCTCGAGAAATATGTCGAGCGTGTCTGCGCCACCTCGACCGCCACTGGCAAGCCGCAGGTTCAAGAGTGCGGTTTTGAAGCCGCTGCATCTCAATCAGGTGGATCGATACGGAAGCAACGACAAAGACAACAAGTACGAGTATGTGTACAAGGATGCAGGAGCGCTGCACAAGAACAAGGGTGGGGCGTTTCAGGCGGGTCAGAGTGGTGTGAAACACCGAATGAACGGGAAGAAGAAGATGAAAGATGGAGAAAAGAAGAAAGGGAATGGTCATCATCACATACAGGATCAGAAAGATGGACAACAACAACAGCCACAGCAATTTGTGTCTAAACATGGAGGAAGTCATAAACCTGCCACAGATAAGAGCACTTATACTCACAGCAAGAATACGTTGACTGGAGTTATGTCTCAAGCATCTTCCACCACCACAAGCGAGGATATTGATGAAGACAATAACACTCACGCCAAGAAGCCCTCGCACAATCACGTAAGTCAATACCAAACCGTCCCCATGATCTTCAAAGCTGACACCCCCAGTCCACACGCTCCAACCAAAGTAAGACATCAAACACGCAGCCAACGCTCACACCAATAGCTCAGATCCACCGCGATTCCGTCTCCGTCAAAGACCGGCAAAAGCATCCCCGCCTTAACGGAGCTGATCTCTACGTTACGCGACTAGGATGGTGCAAAGGCAAAGACAAGGACCGAGTCTCAACTACCACTCCTGCTAAACGAACGCCCGAGAGCGACTCTGAGCTAGAACGTGCTGCAACGGACGATGTCCTCGATCTCAAACTCGATCTCGAACTCAGTAGTACATCATCATCTTCAAGCTCCTCAAGCTCATCGTCGCAATCCGGCTCAACCACGCCATCTTCACCAACCTCATCAACGTCCACCACATCTTCATTACCCTTTCGCGAACTCTCCCTCCACGACGAACTGCTCAACCCTCATCCACGCCCGTCCAGCTCCCCAAACTCAAGCAGTTGCGCATTCGAAGACCACAGCGCAATCCACGCCTCTCGTCCTTGCTACAGATGCGTAGCATACATGCATTCCGTCGGAATCAGACGAGCATTCTGGACCAACGACCAAGGCGAGTGGGAAGGCGGGAAAGTGAGAGATTTGATTGATGCAATGGATGGATCTATGAGTTGTGGTGCAAGCGGTGGACCGATGGATAATGGCCTTTTTGTGACTAAGCATGAAGTGTTGATGTTGAGGAGGTTGATGGAGATTGGGTGAAGCGTGATTTGTATGTTGATGATATGAAAGGACTTGGAAGTTGGATGGATGTTATGGTAGAGGGAGATGTTGTAGTACTGAATTAAGTCACTGACACAATCCACCAGGCCTATCGATGAATACCTCAGCACGTATAACACTAGCCATCGTTTTTCTCATGATCGGAACTCGATCAATTCAGCAACACCAACCGCATACCGCCTCGCAATGCAGTGTGGACGGCGCGGGGGGGAGAAGGAGGGGGGGGGGCGGTGATGCCCTTCTGCTCACATCACCAATTTAACAAAACAAAACAACCAACGGACAAAAGCTAGAATAAGTTCTAGCGCAAACTTCACCAATCCCAATCGACGACAGCGTTGACTACAAAAACAAGTGGTAGCATTAGCACAAGCCAAGATCATTGATCTGTTTGCTACGCGCTGCATTTCAGAGTGTGATTCTTTCATATTGAAGAATAATATGATTCCGACATCCATTTACAATTGCGAGACATTACCCACCACCGCCACTAAGTCCTCATTCATCATCGTCATCACTTCTATTCCTCATAACACCAGTCGCATGTTCCGTCAGCACCTTCGCACCCAAAACATCTCTCCGATCCTCAATCTCATCATATTCCTCCTCTCCCTCCCTCTCATCTTCGTTCCTGTCATCTTCATCAACTTCTATAACAGCATCACTACCTCTTCTCCCATTAGCATCACCATCACCACCACCAGCCCTCAGCGCCTCAACACCCCGCCTACTCCTCCTAAAATCCACAACACCACTCGCAATATCTCTCCATCTCGATCTAACCGCCTCACCTCCATCACCCACGCCACGACTATCAGGTCTCGCAACCGGCGTCCTCAGCCTCCGACCAACCTCGGCCGTATCTTCCTGATCCATACCATGCCCCCCCGTTTCCAGATCCTGCGCGTGCTCTTCCGCATCATCAGCGTCTTCATCATCTTCTTCGCCTCCATTCTCAGCGCGGATTTCGTCCTCTTCGCTCTTGCGGCGTCGCTCGAAGTCTTGGGCGTGCGCGCCCCGTAGGATACGCCCGAATCGTTCGCGAATGGAGAGGGTGTCGGGGGAGTCGTTTGAGTTTGAGTTTGGGTCGCCTTGACGACGGCGAAGGGATACGATGGCGGGCGATCTGGCGGCTTCGATGTCCGTGCTGGTTGACATGCCGGCGCTTGCAGGTGTTTGAGCAGATTGTCGACCAGTTGTGCGAGAGGACAATGGGGGTGTGTTTGGTGTAGCGCCAGGGATAGTGTTAGCTTCTGTTTGGGCTTGCTGTTCCTCGTCTTCGGCCGGATGTTCTTCTCCGCCAGCGTCTTCAGAATCCTTGCTCTTGATCTTGTAGGGAAGTGGGACATCACGACTGGCACGGAAGCGGCCAACATTGGTATTATGTTCATTCTCCACACGGAAAATAACCCATATACCACGACGGGTGACCTCGGCAAATGACACTATGAATGATATAATAGCGCTGTGCTGGAGGTTGTGGTAATAAATGGCGTAAAAGATCCAGCTGAAACGTAGGATAGGGTCGAGGATCATGGCGGTGTAGTACACGTAGGGATTCTTATACGTGAGAACGGGTCGCAAATAGGGATAAGGAGCGTTGGGATCGAGCAAGGACCAGTCCATGAGAAGATCCCAGATCGATGTATAGATTGAATTGACGATTGAGACGGCAATGAAAAAGCCACGCAAGCCTTCGGTTTTGTGGATACGGTACATACTGAGAGACATGGCCGCAAGTATGGTAGCCGTGTACTTGCCGCCATTGACAAGATGAGGAAAGACATTTCTCGTATCGTAGTAACGTCTTAGACACTGCAATAGTCGCCAGACACCTGGCAAACAGGTGAAGAATCCTTGAAGTCTTGAACTATTAGAGTTGCATTGAGGTGGGTTGTTCCAGAAATGTGCGTAGAGACAGAAGAAGACTTCGATATTCCCCATGGCGTAAGTTTGACTGCAGAACATGTCGCCTGAAAAGAAATCCCTGAATTCAACTGGATACGCTCCAGCGAAAAGTAGGCGCCACTATCATGTGTTAGTATCTGTACATTTGCTCGTTACTTCTTCGGACGTACCAAGCTGTAAGCTAGCCACTTCCGCGAATGATGGTAGAATATTGGTACAGGTGCGAAAATGATAAGGGTCGTCAACCCCATTAATATCACTGGATAATAGATATACATCGTGTCACCACCTATTCGCGAGAAATTGAGCCATAGAGTAATGCCTAGTAGGAAGAGAAATAGACAAGGTAGCTCTGCCAGTTGTTGCCAGCTCAAAGTGGTCCGTGGATCGTATTCGAAGCAGAATCGAAAATTGACACGGGCGTGCTCAAATATTGCGCAATCGAAGCAGAAGAAGAGAAAGAGGTAGAGTAAGAGAAAGTATCCCGCGTACAACTGACATATGTTAGTAGTTGTCTAGTATGTATCTGCATCATTCCAATCCGTACCTGCAACAAATAGCTTGTATACAAAGTCACCATAGGATCGGTATCGAAGAGTAGCTCTGCACCATACACCAGTCCTTCAATACCGAATACTAGTCCAGCTGCTGCGAAGACACCGTTTCGAAACACCGAACCAGTATAATGACCGATCCTGGAGTTCTTCTTACGCAACTTGTTGACAGCAATCTTGTGGTTACCTTTTTCGAAATATCTTGCATAAAGATCTTCCACAGCAGTGATATGACCATCAAGCACTGAGCTCTTCACAAAATGGGCATTATTGACTCTTTCATACATATACCTCATAGTTGGCCGAGCATGGACCGCCTTGTCATATTTCTTATTGATCTTGCGAAAGGCAGTACGATTTAGTAGTGCATAAGCTTTGAGCAGTTCCAGACCACGATAATATTCCTGTAAGGCTGCCTTTAGCTTGCGTTTCGCTGTGAGATATGGCACTTCAGGCTTTTCTGGCCTACGTGTATAATCTTTGTTGTGGTCGATGGCCGAGCTGGGCGGCGTTGCTAGATTGTTGTTGTGTTGTGGATGTGGACGAAATTGAATTTGCTTCGCTGCTTTTATGGGATGATATAACATATCAAGGGCGTTCGGGAGATCTTTGAGATGCTCCGGATTTGCCATGATATGTCCACTTGAATGGTTGAACTCATCAACGCCTTCCAAAGCATCATGTCCTTTTGATGCGCGCGCTTCTTTACGTCTCTGTGCTTGCACAATCTCCTCAAGCCGATGGTCTCTCATAATATGCAGTTGCGCGCGAAGTGTATCGAGCCTTTTTGTAGCTTCCTCCTCTTTCGAGTCATAAAAAGTCTCTATCTTGTTTAGCTCTTTATCCAGGAAGTCAAAGAATTCAGCTTGCTTTATGTCAATCGCCTTTAGAGCCTCAAGAGGCATGTCATCATCTGATTGTGCTGCTGTATGTGACGCTGGCTTTGGCGAGAAGATTCGCCTTAGCAATGGTCGTTCGTGTGGTGTCCCGGCATAGGTAGCAGACTTTGACCGGCGAGGCGTTCCAGTGAAGGATACATGACGAAAAGGCCGTCTTGTCTTACCAGCTTCAAATGCACTTCCATCAGCAGGGTTTATGGCTGGAGCTGATCTTCGACTTGGTCGTAGGCGTGGCATGCTTGTAGTGATATCCCCATGTTCATTTCTTCTAATCGTACCAGTGCCTTGTGCATCAGGATCCATAGCTGGTCCTGGCAACCGCAGGGAAGCTCCTCCTGATCTCAATGGAGAAGGAGGAGTGCCAACAATACTGCCATATCTCATCCATTTTGAGTCATTCTGACCTCCATCGCCATTCTGTCTACTTATAGGCACTGGTTGTGGTTTTGTCTGCGCCGGTTGTGGTAGATTCAGAGTCGGCGCGTTGTTCTCCCTGTATGGCTGTGCATGAGGTAGATCGCCATTCTCGTCCGCCTCTTCATCGTCTTCATCGCTAGATCCTGGTCTTTGTGTATGCGACCATTTGGATGTCCAGAAGCTCCCATAGCCATTTGCTGCACCGAGAAAGGGTGTCTTGGCTGAGTCGTTGGTGCCTCTTCGTGTAGGGGAAGTTGGATGTAGACGGCCAGATTGGGGGGTTCGTTGTGCGGCTTTTACGGCGCGGGTAACTGCCTTCACTTTTTTCTTTCCTTGCTGTACAGAGAAGGTTGTCAGCCATCCGGGTAGTGTGAAGAAG
>Ga0181471_100186_pt1 | contig 18833 bp, 20 predicted proteins | sample InSIn5gowninarea_FD_119083 | JGI IMG/M metagenome (GOLD analysis project Ga0181471, IMG submission 119083) | Clean room microbial communities from NASA Spacecraft Assembly Facility at Jet Propulsion Laboratory, Pasadena, California, USA -... ...
CTCTTTCAATCGATCCTTATTATTTTCTAACCTCCACAGCCTTTCATGTCTGTTGATTATGACAGACTAGGAGATATTATATACGAGAAGATAACGAAAAGAAAGAAGCAGCAAGATAGAATGTAAAATGGACTCTTAGGAAAATAGAAGTAAACAACTTTCCTAATGATAGACTGGAGGTAGTTATTCGAGCCATGATCATAGATTTAGAAAATAGAAAATACAAAGTCATACAAAGATCAGATACTGATGACTTCTGCCTAAAGATTGAAGGTCTTCTAAAGGTTCTATTTGGTCTCTTGCAATAAGGAATGGGAATGTGGTATATTTTGAAGCGCTTAATCAAAATGGATCCGTCTCTCCGGTTTGTTTATGTCCACAAATCTCCCTTAGATCATCATCTTGACTAGAGGTACATGTTACTGCTGTAACGGTATTGACTTATCCCCCTAGAAGATTCATTCTAAGGCACATTAATAAGTTAAGATACCATGCAATATTTTGGAGTAAGAATGCTAGGAGTTAGTATTATCAACGCATTATTAATGATATACATATTTGGTTCACATATTTCGCTTACCCCTATCTATACTGATGCTACGAACATGACTTTTGCAGTTAATAATGACTTCCTAATTCAAAATACATCTTCTTTTATAGATGAAAGCGCAATTATGCATGTCTATGGTGAAGTAAAAAATATATCGAATAAAACCACAACAAATGTAATAGTAAAGGGATCATTTTTTGATGTTGATGGAACGTTACTTAACCACTTTCAAAGAACTTGTGAGTTGCCGACAGTTAATTCTGGTGGAATATGCCCATTTGAAATTTTATATATTGATGCAAAAACAACCAATAGGGTAAAGGACTTTAAATTATCGGCTACAGGTATTATTACTGACGAGAGTAAACCAACTACATTGAAAATTTATTCTGATAATTCTAGACTTGATATTTTGGGTTTTTATTACATCAACGGCAGAATTTCAAATGAGGGTTCATTAACAGCGACCAACTCAAGTGTAGTTGCCTCACTATATGATAAAGATGGCAAGGTAATTGCAATTGGTAGAGCGTTGGCTGAACCAGTAAATATCCCTTCCGGCAATCAAGCTAGTTTTGGTATGGCAGTAACCGAGAAATCACAAACATACAAGACTAAAAACTACTCTCTAGTAGCATATTCCGATCAGGGTGTGTCTTCTCCCCTATCTGTCATGTCCAAATAGGTTCAGACGGTTATGGTGTTTATAGTGGCTACTCAAGTTGACAAGTATGTGGCTTATAGGAATAGAAAGTATTAGGCAGGCAGAGACTGTCGAAAAATTTGCAGTCTTGACTAAGTTTGATTGACAGACCTAGATGATCACGATAAAATTTATCCCCTGAGGTGCAAAGAAGTAATTACTGGCTTTTACCACAAATCCTCTCTTATTTGAGGGCCTTTAATCTATGTTCATTCTGAACGTATATCAAAAATGACTCAAGTCATCCTAGCGTACAGGAGTTAGGCCCCTAATGCCTTCGATATTTTTTTACTTGTATTGCCAACCTACAAAATAACTTTCTCGAAGGCGGATCTGTAGGTAGGCGAAATAACTTCTAGTAATCAACGACCGTAGCATTTGTAAGAAGCTTCGATGTTATCTCAGGGGTTGCGATAGTGGCTCCATTAATTATGTCTAGGGTATTATATCCTGCAATTTCTAGGCAGACCTTGCAAACAACTACTTTCCCGCCTCCCTCTATAAAATCAGTTACATTTTGTACCAGATTGTTAAGACCTAAATGATGATGCGGATTTTCGACTCCTAGCTGAACTCCTTCTATACTAAGTAGTAAAGTAACATTATGACCTATGCTCCTCATGGAGCTGGCGTCTGTTAAAGCTATTGAAGCCCTCCAAGGATCAGCGCTACTTAGATGATAAACTAAAGGATTAGCGTTAACAGCAGTAGAAGATATTGTAGTAGTATTAGTAGTCATATTGGTTTGTGCAAACGATGATGTGAGTCCAAATAATAATGTGACAATTACAAAGACCTCAACTGCTACTCCCGTTACAATAACCATTCTTTTTGACCTATGTACTCTATTTCTGGATTGTCGTTCTAACACAATAGGTATTAAGTTTTGCATAGTAATTTATCTTTTGGCGGGAATATTTGTGCTCTATACTCATGATCATTATAGTCGCCTGATGTAAACCCTACATTACTTGCATGCATATGTAATTTGAAACCTATCCGGATGGTTGAAAATAGGGATAATGAAAATAAAACATCGATTGAAAGAGTAAAAAATCCTTAATAAGATTTTCAAGAGGACTTTGACGGGACCCTATAGCGTTGAGTAGGACGGGATAAGTTAGGATTAGTAATGGGTAGGAATAGTAATATAGTACGCTTAAAATAGCATTTTATGAGAATGAAACATCGAGAATATATATTTCTGGGCATACTCTCTACTTCTTGTCTGCTTTTTCTTTTCGGCAACAGCATAATTCCAACCACTAGTGCTCAAGGTAGTAACAGTAACAGTACTTTTGATCTAAAACTCGACAACAAATCCTATCCCATCACCTACAATATGAGTGGAGGCAAAATTGACAAGATGACAGCAATGAAAGAAAATTCGACTCTGGTTATAGACCTTGTTACAAATGACAACGGAAATTTAACACTTGAACTTCCAAGAAATATCATGGATTCGAAAAATCCACAAAATGAAGACGAAGACTACGTAATTTTTGCCGACGGTCTGCAGATAGCAGCGGATCAGATTACTACCAACAATCAGGTACGGACTCTATCTATTGATTTTGACAATGGGGTGGAACAGATAGAGATTGCAGGAACACGAATAGTGCCTGAGTTTGGACCTTTATCTGTAATCTTACTTGCCGTCAGCGTAATAGGAGTTCTTGCAGTCACATCCAAGTTTGGTAAATTCCGGGGGTTAAGAAATTCCTGAGAAGGAATATTCTGACCTATTTTTATGAATTATGATAATTTTTGTTGCCATTGAAATTCTTGTTCGGCATACACAAAACTATTATCTTAATTGCTTCATGCCGTAATTGTTGAAAATATCGTGTTGCTTTAAATTTTGCATAATGATTTACTCCAGTCAGTAATGGGTAAATTCAACTTTTTCGACTAGAACTGTTGTATCCTAAATAAGAGACATCACACCAGGATGCTTTTGTCTTATAACAAACTTCTATCTTCCGCTGCTCATAACAGTTGCTAAGGTTGCAATATACTCATGGAGGACCACCAAACATAGTGGATCACGGGATGTATCCGTTATATTGGTATCCGGCATCTCTATTTAGTTTACGCTAACCACCATAGCTCTACAGTGATCTATAATAATTCTATTAGAAATTATTTAATATATATGAGTTTAACGACATCTATGATGAGTAACCATTTTAGAAAACCGTTTTTAGCGATATTTATCGCAGCGACCCTAATTGCGGGGCTAGGGATGCTGATTGTTCCTAAAATAGCCTTTGCACAGCAAGTAACAATCAACGGAGCAGGTGCTACTTTTCCGTTTCCACTTATAGATACATGGAGAGTAGAATACCAAACTGTCAAACCTGAAGTAAATATCAATTATCAATCGATAGGTAGTGGAGGAGGAATAAAGCAATTTACAGAAAAGACTGTAGACTTTGGTGGTACAGATGCACCTTTGACAACCGAAGAGGCTCAAAAGGCTCCTGGCGCAGTTCATATTCCTGAAACTATAGGTTCAGTAGTTGCTGCCTATAACTTGCCAGTAGAGGGTCTGAAACTTACAGGTCCGATTCTTGCAGATATATACTTGGGAAAAATTACAAAGTGGAATGACCCTAAGATTCAATCAATAAACTCGGGTATGTCTCTTCCAGCAGAAGATATTGTCGTTGTTCAGAGATCTGATGGCTCTGGAACTACATTTGTTTGGACAGATTACCTCTCCAACGTAAGTTCGACATTTGAGCAACAAATCGGAAAAGGTAAATCAGTCCAATGGCCAGTAGGTGTAGGCGCTCCAGGAAATGAAGGTGTTGCTAATTCAATTAATACTACTCCAAACGCTATTGGATATGTAGAATTAGCATATGCTACAACTACAGGAATGAAACATGCAGCCATCCAGAATCAAGCGGGAAATTTTATCCCGGCGTCTATTAATTCTACGGAAGCCGCTGTAGCCGCTTATGCCCCATCACTTCCAACAGGAGATCAACCGTGGACAAATGTAACCCTAGTTAACGCACCCGGTGCAGATTCATATCCTATAGCAAGTTTCTCGTATCTCCTGCTATACAAAGAATTGACAACCAATCCTTCACTCAAAGATCAGAACAAGGCACAAAACCTAGTTGACTTCATAAATTGGGCAATTACCGACGGTCAGCAATTTGCACCAGACTTAGCGTATGTGCCCTTGCCTGACCCAGTAGTACAACTTACCCAAGAGACGTTAAGAGGACTAACATTCAATGGTGCTCCATTGCAAGTTAGTTAGAGAGCGAAAAAGTAACTAAGTGAGAATCTCTACTTAGCAAAATAAACCTCCTTCCATTTTTGTAATTTACATTATTAATAGAAAGACTACGGAATCCTCTTCGTATTTTCGTATTGTATATTCGTTTTAGAAATATCAAGCTGCAAGTTGCACTAAACCAAAATTGTTCTCGATTACTTAATCACTATCCCCATCTAGGTTGCTGGGGCTTTTGGCATTGAAATAGGGAATACGGTAAATAGTATTTACTTTTCTCCCTTAGATGAAACTCAAATTTTGCATAAATGTGTCTACAATTTCTTTACAATATCGATTTTAGCATCGTTTTCAAAAACATACCAATATTTTGAATCTTATTTGCAGATGATAGAGCCAAACAGAACCTGATTTACTGTCCCTTAGTCCATTGATCTCAATTTATGAACCTTGGGTTGTTTACAACATTCAGAGAGCAGTCCAAAATACTCTATTTTAGAGAAAAACCGTACAATGGCTATTTCAAATGCAAGACCTACCGGTTTTAAAGAAAGGCATTCATATAGACTATATTCTACTATAGGTGCTCCAAGGATATCTTTAGTTCCTTTTCAAAGACTTTTTTTGTCTCACTTCTATTCAGACCTATGGGTAATGATACTCAAAAAATTGCCTGGGTATTCTAATCATCATGAATATTTAAGAGACACCCTGGGATCTAAAAACATCGAATGCTTTTCTTGTAAGAAGAATAATCTATTTGCTTGTATAAGATGTAGCTATTGTTGGAGCTGCCACTGGAAGAAAGAAAAAGAAGAGTTGGAGAGGAATCCACATATCATGTTAATAGCTATTTGATGTGCAAAATAAGAATACTATATTCATCTACATAGAAACACTTCACCTATTATGTTAATTTTAGTCAAACAAATATGCAAAACCACCATTACCAAAAGTAGAGAAATGAAAATGAAGGATGCCGTATTGATGGGAATTGATAAAAGCCAATACCAAAAGAAGCGGCTAAGAACTTTGGTATTATCGACCAATGTTAACGACTATGATACAGGCGAACCAATAGTCGATAGTAGTATTAGCAAGACACTAAACAGTAGCCGTAATAAGATCGTTGAAAATCCAATAATTGCAAAACTCCAAGGTCTAAGACTAGGAAGAAAATACTATTTTCCATCGATATCTAAAAATAATATCGTTTCACGTCAAGAAGCTCGCTCACAATCTTAGTCGGAAGGTGTGGAACAACGTGGACAAAGTCTATTTTGTTTTCCTAGGTTGACGGTAGTTTATTAAAAGGAGAGTAAAGACAACTGTTCCACCTTTCTCGGCGTGTGCTTCTAAATTTAATAATCACTACTTCTTCTCTTCTTCCACAGGTTTAGTCTTGTCTTCTACTAATTTATATTTGGAGAGTTGTTTGTAGGCTAGAAATACTATTAATGCAATAATAAGGAAGTCGATTATGTTAGATATCAAATCTCCGTATTTGAACTCTGTAGTAGAACCAGCTAGGTTAGTAACTTTAATGGACATAGCTTCTAAACTTCCTGCTGGGAGGAAAAATCCAATGATCGGGTCTACTATGTCGTTTACAAAAGCAGTTACCAAACTGGACGCTGCTTGACCAATTACAAAAGCGATAGCAAGACCTATTATTCCGAATGTCTTTAGAAAATCGAAGAACTCTTGTGCTAATGTCCTCCTTACCTCAGGTGGTAGGTCCGCTTTGCTCAATCTATAGACTAGTACAATAGTCAAATAATCTTATTATGGGGAGCCCCTGATTATACTGGTATATCTGAAAGGGGTAATGTTCAGCTGATCCATTGATCTTGAACATCTTTGATACCTAGTTTTGCAGAAAGCTAAGAAATCCAACAGCGATACCAGCTTTGAGATTTCATTTCGTAAACATAGTATTACCATATCTTCGTTAGTTAACAGTTGATAAGAGAACCATGCAGACCCAATCCTATTGGCCTTCTAGTCTTCTGCTTACTATTTGTAATGTGAAAAGCATCGCGGGGTGGTTGGTCACTCTCTCCCCGCTATCAATGCTACGTTGTTTTTGAAACGAAATGTCTTTTATCCCAGTAAATTGTATTCTTGTGAAAACAATAATCGCAGCTAAATCTTTGTTCTATTCCACTACACATCGGACAGGGTTCAACTAATATTATTTCTAATTCTTGTCTTGGAGGATATGCAATAATCGCAGCATAACATTTAGCGCAATGGACAAGATAACCCGTCATATCCGCTATTGTTTGATGTACATTAATCTGTGAAACCTCATTTTGTACGGAAGTTACTGATGGCACAATAGGTTTAATACTATTCATTTAGCAACCATTCTATCCTCGGGATATATCTTTAAACCAGTTATGAGCCATTCACATAGAACATCCACCAGTAACCTATCATTGATTCTTATATCACTACTTTTGTTGGTGTGTTTTGTAGATAACAAAAAAAGCTCTATTGTTATCCCTTTGATGACTGAATGTCAACCCTCTTGCTGCCGACTAACGTTCTTTCTTTTTCTGTCCGATCAAGATAATACTTCATCATACTAATGAAATTTCTAAATATGGTTTTTTGATTTATAATCTTGTGATGAATGCACACGACATGTTCTGGCCTGAGTCTGAGTTTTATAGAAAGTGCTTTTTGATTCATTTTGTGGTAAGATACCTCCTAGCCAAATTACTCAGTTGTTGTCTGCTAACCTGTGTAATTTGGAACATTGCTCTGATCCATATTTGGTTCATTAGCTCAGATTTTTGGTTGTTCCAACATTGAAACAATTATACCATCTTTTTTTAAGACTTGAAGGATCTGTTATATTGGTCTTAGACATTGAAAATGGTTTTATTTTGATTTAACATCCTTTATATTATAAAGCGATCCCTAAAGTAGTAAACATGATAGTATCATATCGCTCCTAATTTAACAATGCACATCCAAAAATTTTAATAGTGTTTGATGGATCCATTGCTAATTATAGACTTAAATACTACACAATAGGGTACTTGTCATTGAATAGTAGAACAAGTTCTATATCGCGTTTAATATTCAGTACAATAATAGCACTTTTCTTGTTTATAATCGCATGATATTGGAAAGGTGCTCCGTCTATTGGGAATAGTTATAGCATCGTTGGCGCTTGTTGCAATGATTGTAAGTGCAAATGGTTATTTATTAGGTTCATCATTCGCACAAGGTGAACAAAAGATCACTGCGAAAATGATAGATAAAGAAGAAGAAGCAGCTGGAGTTCATTCGCCCGATTTCGGATTTAAGGAAAAAATTGATAGTGTGAACGGTGCTGGTCAAAGATCTGAAATGACTAACCCTGCGATAGAAGCTGGAATGATAAAAAATCAAACTGAAACTACTATCATGCTTAATACTACTCAATTCCAGCAAATTGACAAGTCACAATTCAAAAAGGCACCTGAATTTGCTCAAATTAGTGGTTACATAAATACACCTAATAATAATAGTCCAATTACACTTTCATCTCTTAAAGGAAAAGTAGTTTTAGTATACATTTGGACATACACATGCATTAATTCAATTCGTCCTATGCCGTACATTGACGATTGGAATCAAAAGTATTCTAATAAGGGTTTAGTCACAGTTGGTGTTCATTCACCTGAATTTGGATTTGAAAAAAACCATGCCAATGTGAAGGATGCTGTCAAAAGATTTGGAATAACCTATCCTGTAATAATAGACAGTGACCATGGAACTTGGAATGCATATGCAAATAATTATTGGCCCAGATTTTACTTGATTGATACTCAAGGATATATTAGATATGATCACATAGGCGAAGGTGATTATGATCAAATAGAAAAATCAATTCAGTCGCTAGTGGCTGAACGCGCTTTTCTCATGGGTGCAAAAGAAATAAGCTTAAATAAAAAGCCAACAACACTAATCAACCCAGCGAGTTTGTATTATATAGATTTAAGACAGAGCACAACCCCAGAAATATACACAGGGTATAATACAGCAAGAACTCCACTTGGAAATCCTGAAGGCTTTAAACCGGATCAGATAGTTTCATACTCAATACCATCTAATACAAATTTCAAGCCTAGCATTGTATACCTTCAAGGCAAGTGGAAAAACAATCCTGACAGTGTGGAACTTCAAAGTGACACAGGCAGAATTGCATTTATCTATTATGCAAAGTCTGTAAATATAATAGCAGGAGGAAAGGGTGGAGGTATTGTAACTAACGACAATGGTGACAAATTGGGTGCAGGTGGATATAGGCAAGCAGCTGGAAATTCAACAGCCGATATATCAGATAATTCGTTAGGACAGGATTTATCATCTGATGGTAGTTTCAGAATTGACGGACAAAGGCTGTATAATTTAGCCATACATGACAACTACGCTGCTCATTATATTCTGATTGATATTAAAGGAAAAGGATTTCAATTCTATACCTTTACTTTCGGGTAGATGGAGAGACGATACGACAATATGAATGATTTGTTGGATGTAGCATCAAACTATTGAAAGTCAGGTTGCTTCCTTAATTTTTTAAGGAACCTTGTGGTTACTTAAATAATGACTAGTTTAGCAAAACAGCCTTCACTTTTTCCTATATTATTGGTTAATTTTGTAGGTACTCTTGGCTTTAGTATTGTTTTGCCTTTTCTAGTTTTTTTAGTAATGAAATTTGGAGGTGATGCTATAGTTTATGGACTACTCGCTGCTACTTATCCTGCTTTCCAACTTATTGGAGCTCCATTATTAGGAAGATGGTCGGATAATTTTGGACGGAAAAAAGTTCTTCTATTGAGTAATATAGGAACATCAGTTGGTTGGATTCTATTTCTTTTTGCGTTATTTTTGTCCAGTGAAAGATCTTTTAGCATAGATTCCGTATATTTTGGAACAATTGTCATTATTGTTCCATTGCTTGTCTTATTTCTGGCCAGAGCTATTGACGGCCTTACTGGTGGGAATATTTCTGTTGCCAATGCCTATCTTGCTGACCTATCATCAGATAAAACTAGGAGTAAAAACTTTGGAAAAATGGCGATATCTTCCAACCTTGGATTTATTCTAGGTCCTGCCCTAGCTGGAATTTTAGGGGGAACTATCTATGGAGAAATATTACCAGTTCTAGCAGCATTGATTCTATCTTTGGTCACGTTAATTGTAATAGGCGTTCTACTGAGAGAATCCAAACCCACGTCAGAAGAAATATTAGTTCCCGAAGAAGGAACCATCAGAAAAGTTTTTTCGCAGGAATGCAGAGAGCCCTATTCCAAGATAAGCATTGGAAAAACCAGATTCCGAGATGTTTTCAACCTAAAACATATTTCTTTTTTACTTGTATTATATTTTTTAATATTCCTTGGATTTAATATTTATTATGCTGTCTTTCCGACTCATGCAGCAAATGATCTAAAGTGGTCAATTACACAGTTGGGAATATTTTATGCAGTATTAAGTGGAATAATGGTTCTTGTGCAAGGTCCTGTCTTACGTAAAGCATTAAAAAAATTCTCAGAGGAAAAATTAGTCATCATTGGAAGCTTAATTTTAGCTACAAATTTTATTTTATTTGTGTCAAATAATATTGTCGCAGTGGGGGGTGCTCTAATATTATTTGCGGTGGGTAATGGTCTTATGTGGCCGTCTTTCATGTCTATATTGTCAAAACGCGCTGGATCAAGGCTTCAAGGAGCAGTACAGGGTGTTGCAGGTAGTTTTGGAGGATTGGCGAGTATCGTTGGGCTTACTTTGGGTGGATTTTTGTATAATTCAATTGGTGTAACTTCTTTTCTAGTCAGCGCCGGAGTAATATTGGTTGTTTTTGTCATGTCTTTTCGACTATTAAAAAAGGGAGAAGCTTGATTTGGTAGTTTTGTAAGATCTAATATTCATATATTATAAGGTCGTAAAATATTATAGCAACGGAGGATAGACGTATGATAGGTCTAGCTCAAAGGGGGGATAATAACTAAGTGTGTGAAATCTGTGAAAAGGAAGAGCAAAGAATAAAACGATTAAGCTTTAACGGTCATCATCGTAAGCCCCAGACATTAACCCAGCAGTCTCGATAGCAGGATTTGAATTTCAGCATCCATTTGTCAGTAGTATATTTGGGCTGGGATATCTCATTATACTAAAAGTGGTTATAATTGCATAAGATTATGAAGAGATAGTACTATCCATCCAGCTTAGCTGACTTGGAGATACTTGTCTTAACCAATTTCATTATATCATCAAAAGAAGCATTTTTCATAAGAAAGGCATTAGTTTTACTCTCCTGGTTCCAGCCTGAACTATTAAACGCAGAACCTCCGATCATAACGGGAAGATTATTGTTGTACTTTAGGTGAATTTGTTGAACCAGCCTTTCTGCTGATTTGACATTTTCTGCAAGGGTTATAGACATAAAGACAATATCGGGTTCCATATCACGCATATAGTCTATAATATGCTCCGAGGGAATAGAAGTCGAAATATTGTATACCTTAAATCCCTTGCTTAAAAGAAGCGATTCTATTATATTACAAGCCAAACCATGTAGCTCCCCCTCAGGAGTGCAAATTAAAGTTTTATATCGAGATGGTATACCATTCTGTCTAATTCTTGTGGATATTCTTTCATTTATTGCCTTAATCAAACTAATTGCGGTATTGGTGCTAGCATGTTCAGTTGCAACATCTAATTTTCCTTCCTCCCACAAGTCTCCAATTCTGTACATTACAGGTTTAAACAGATTATCATAAAATTCAGTCAAGCCAAATAATTTTGAATACTTCTCATAAAGACTAATGAGACCTTCAACATTGCAATCGGTTAGAAGTACAAACATTTCATTTTGAATTTTTGAAACTAGTATTTTCTTTTCCTCGTGAAGAGTACTAAATGCCGAAATAAATGTTAGAATCTTTGAATCATTTCTAAATTCTTCTGGTATATCCTCAATTGTTACTTGAGATGCATTCCCTAGATATTTTACGGTCTGTTGTCGAGACGTATTCCTTCTGGGATCCCACACGCTTTGTACCAAATATGCATAGTCTATGCCCTTTACTTTTTTATTTCTGATATATACCATGTTTAATCAGGGATACAATGTTGTTATTAGCTAATTCAGCAATCTCAAGGTGTTTCACAATGAAATTCATGGTTTTGCTATTGCATTATTTCTGACTTTTACAAATACCGCAATTTCAACCATCCTACCGGAAATAAAGCCTGCCAATGCGCCATATAATAAGTGAAACACAAGTGATCCTCCTATAATAACAGGATACAATCCTTGAAAGTGACTAACTATGTTGTATATATATTGGTTGGGCGCTGAGAACGTAAAGGAGTCAAGACGTGGCTGTATTCCCAATGTAGCAAGTGGTACAAACAGTACTGCCCATAAGACCATACCGACAATCATTCCTTTGACACCGCCTTCTTTTGAATTATAAGGTGCAATCTTTGACCAAAAAAGTGAAACTTGTCCAAATATATTACCTGCAGTCATTCCTGTTACCACGTGTAGTAAAAAACCAACATACTGAGCTGATACAGGATCACTAAATCCTAACGATATCCCAATGACAGCAAAAAATGTTCCAGCAGGCGTACCAGATATAACGTCAACTATAACTAGCAGACCAGAGATGGCCCATGCGCTGATAAAGCCTGCAAGGGAACAGTACAGTATAAATAATTTTTGATCTTTTTGACTCTGCATAATTCTAAATTATCACTCTAGTATAAAAACACGTGCCTAGGGATACGTATAGTGCCTAACCATGTCAGAATGATAAAGGCCATGTATACTTATTTGGTGTTGAATGTATATTATGTAGCAATAATTGAGGATAAAATAATAATGCTACCAAAATTTCGTAATATAAATACTTGGAATAGTTTATCCGGCTTCGATTGTATTTATAATACTTGTAGCGTTCACAAGTATTTTATCTCTATTGGATGTCATTTGCAATAGATAGAAGTATATTATCCTGATCAAGGTAAACTTCAACAAGATCTCCTTGTCACACTTGTATTTCTGAAGCTATACTACTTCTTTCATTGTTATTCTCATTCTCTCTACTGAAGGAAATTAGTCCCTTTATCTTTCTCTCCAATATAAGAAAAGTCTTGTGGAAGAACTACCAACATATTCGCAGCTTGTTGAATATTAGTTGATTATTCTTTCTCATCTAAAGTAGCTGTTCTATAGAAATGACTTTCAGACAACTGTAGTTGCAAAGCAAACTTAAGTTCTCGTGTTGTTCCATGCTTGCATATTCAAATTAATGCATATTTAAATAATGCTAACATATATTAGTTAGTGCTAACTTACTATTGCAGAGAAAATCCGACTGTATTATTTGAATCAGTTGCAAGTTATAAATAAATGGTAAAAAAATAAAGAGGGGGGCTATAATTATCTTAATTCCAACATTAATTCTGGTTTTAATTTCTTTTTCTCTATTTGTTGTTTTGCTAAAAGCGCCGTCACTAAGGCTAATGCTCCACCTATGATACTTGCCATTCCTAGTATCGCTATTCCGTCAAACATACCGGCAGCTGTTACGCCTAAGGTCCCTGTAGCCAGTCCCCACGGAATTTTATTATTTATTTTCATAGCTTCAATTGCTTAACGGTAATATATAAACTAGTGGTAATCGTGCGCCATAGTGCTAACAGTGGTATCTGAATTTCATCGTATCTACTCATTATTCTAGTGCCCAATAACATAACATGACGTATAACCCTTTAATATAATATGACGCAGGTTTCCACCGATATGACAAAAGTTGAATATCCAATAGAAATTAGTGCACCAAACGAAAAGGTGTATGAATACTACACCAATCCAGACAATATACAGGAAGCATGGCCTCAAGATATAGTTAAGGAATCAGAGAATGTTTCAGGTTCAAAAGGTGAAGAAGGCTCTGAAATGAAAGTAAAGGGGGAGTATATGGGTAGAAAAGAAGAAATGAAGCTTCAGGTCGTAGATAAGGAACCGAATAGAAAACTAGTAACGAGACAGACCGATGGACCATTCAAGAAATGGGAAAGTATTCAAGAATTTCAGGGAAATGGGAATAGGACACACATAAGACATACAATAGAATATGAACTTCCAACCAGTGGAAAGATCGCAAATACACTTTCAGGGAATCAAGCAGACAATAAGATTAAACAAGGACTAGAACAGGCTGCTCAGACTGTAAAACAAAAGTTAGAGTCTGGTCAAGTCTAATGGGAACGAGTGATTTAGAATAATGTCGTCATCAAATAATCGCCAAGTAGGTCACTTTGAAATTCCAGCAGATAATGTCGACAGCTTGAAGAGCTTCTATGGTTCACTATTTGGCTGGCAATTTGAGAAAGGGGAGACACAAGGTTACTATATGATTAAGAATGCAGGAATCAGTGGAGCATTAACTCAAAAGGAGAATCCACAACAAGTATCGACACAATTTGTTAATGTCGAATCAATAGAAGACTATATCAGCAAAGCAAAGCAACTAGGAGCCAGGGTTATAAAAAATAAACAGGAAATATCGGAAGGATATTATGCAGTATTAGAAGACCCACAAAAAAATACCTTTGGAGTATGGCAGGAAAAATAATAATTTATGACCTTCCTTCATTTTTATTTATTATTGATATTAGACGCTGTCTTTTCCAACTAATTCAACTACAATCAGCATAATAACTCTATGACGCTAAAACACGACGTAATATGAAATGGAAGAATCTTTCCTGCATAAAAATATGATACTATGAAAATAGGATATCCTTGTATTAACAATAGCATTTCTCGTAATTCTCCTTCTACGTTTAGACTAGTATCCTATTCTGAACATAAACTAGCTCAAACTATTGAGGGTAACTTGATTCATTTGAATCGAATTTTAAAATATAATGTAAAAAACAATTTATTATTCTTTAGAATTAGCTCAGACTTTATACCTTTTGCGTCTCATCCAATTTGCGAATTGAATTGGTGTAAGCATTTTCAAACAGAATTTGTACAAATAGGTGATTTCATTAAAAAACACAATATCCGTATTTCTATGCATCCTGACCAATTTGTTATTCTTAATTCCCCAAATAGTAAGATAGTAGAGAATAGTATTAATGAATTAAAATATCATTGTAGGGTTTTAGATGAAATGGGTCTCGATGCGACAGCCAAGGTGCAAATACACGTCGGAGGCGTTTATGGAAACAAGGTGGAAGCAATAAATAGGTTTACTAGAATATTTAACGACTCTAGCAGATTAATTGATAATGGAATTAGAAAAAGACTAGTTATAGAAAATGATGACCGTCTTTATAGCCTGAAGGATTGCCTTAGCATCAACCAAGAGACAAGTATCCCGATCGTTTTTGATAACTTTCACCATGAGCTGTTGAATAATGAAGAACCTATTCAAATTGCTCTTGAAAAAGCTATGTCTACATGGAAAATGAGTCGAGATGGTTTTCCAATCGTTGATTATAGCAGCCAGAATTCAGTAAAAGGAAAAGAGAATAAGGTAAGAAAAGGCAAACATGCAGAAAGAATTGACCTAACATTATTTAAGAAATTTCTGGAAGAGACACAAAATCTAGATTTTGATATTATGCTTGAGCTAAAAGATAAAGAAAAAAGTGCTTTGAAAGCTTTAGAAATTAAGACAAACAAATATTGTTACTGCGCCTGTTGATTCTGAATACTAATTATTTCCCCCATGACAAAAAAATATGTCTGAAGGACCAGAAGTGAAACGCACTGCAGATAAAATAGCCGAAGCAATCTTAGGAAAATCAATTATGGAAATTCGATCCAAAACTATTAAGGATGATGTAAAACAAAAAATAATAGGATCTAAAGTCTTATCCGTAGATACTTATGGCAAGAACATTCTTATCAGTTTTTCATGTAACGTATATCTACGCAACCATATGATGATGTGGGGGAAATGGCGAATTTATGAAAAGGCTGAGTATGATAGCGGTAAAGTAAAGCCACCTCCACGCATTACTTGGAAACGGAAGTTGCAAAAAAGCAATTCGAATAGCATCGAATACAATTTCAGCAAGTCTGATGTGAGTACAATCAGAAATGTCCAAGATGATCCTAGAACTAGGCTTATCTTGATTACAGATACTCATGCTGCCGTTCAATTTAATGGACCTATACTTCAGTTCACAGAGGATAATCCATTGCAACATGAGTCTATTGCAAGACTAGGTCCAGACGCTTTAAAATCAAAATTCGACATAGAAAAGGCAAGACGGAGGCTGAAAGAAAGAGGGAGAATGAAATTAGCAGATCTTTTACTAGATCAGACCTTCATTGCTGGCACTGGTAATAAATACAAATCAGAAATACTGTTTTTACTGAAGCTTTGGCCGTTTGGACCTGCAAATAGTCTCTCTTCAGCTGAAGAAGAGAAATTATTAAATGAAATCCCACAGGTGTTACAAGAAGGTTATCTTAACGAAGGACGTACGCGACCGCAACAACAAGGAGAACCTAGTAAATGGGATTTCAGACATTGGGTTTTTAGAAGAGCTGGCAGACCGTGTTGGGTATGTGGTGCAAGGATAGTTATAGATAAGCAGTCAAGCTCACGTGTGACATTCTGGTGTCCACGATGTCAGCAGACTTCTGCGTGAATTCCATTGGCAAGCTTAAGAAGAAATAATAGTGTCGCAAGAAAAATTCACTCTTTATATTTTCTTATTCGAGTGAATTTACTTAAAGAACTAATGCTTCTATATTTCATGAAGACAATCTCCATATTATTAGCGATTCATAGGATGCCAAGGTCGGAGCAGATCAAGACTTATTGGTCTGTGTAATGATATCATTTTTATATTCAAATGTCTCTTCATCACGTGCAAATCCCTGTAGTTTGTGGTAATATGTGAGATTATACTCTAAAATGGTTGCAGGCCGATCGCACTTTTCAGTTGATAAGAAATTCTGTAGATGGGGAAGATGGGAAAGAAGAACCAGACCAGGATACGGAACGACTTTCAGAGAACGGTTCAGCTGATAGTGATGAAGAAGAGGGAGATGAACGATTGGACCAAAATCCTTCAAATTGAAATCTTTTTTCTTTCTGATATATAGGAAAGAAAAATTTTCAATGAACATAAACCGAGTAACATCAGAAGCTTTCTGATGGCGGGCACTTCCTGTAGTGCAGATTCATATTCATATCCCATCGATACTTAACATTGTCACGAGGTATAAAAAATGTGTAGGTATGAAAAACCATGCCTAACCTTTTATAAATTTTAATCAAGCTTATTAATGATTTATGGATTTTTATACAATTAATTATACACCTATGCCACATGTAGTCTTAACTGGAAAAAATATAACCCTTGATTCTTTTCATAATACTTTTGAAAAAGGAATAGTAAGATACAATAATTCGAAGGAGAATAAGAAATCGAACAGAATAATTCGTTTAGATCATAATCTGATAAGTGTATCTAAAGATACAGTATTGGTTAAAGCAACAGTTATTGAGGATGTACAACACGAGCAAAAATGCCAGACCTTCTATGTATTGATAAGTAAGAAAGGAGAACAGCAAGTTACAATTAGATTGGATCCTCTAACAGATCCCTCGGCAAAGACAGATGGAGTAAAAATGGCCTTGACATTAGTTACTCGCTCAATATTGCAATACGCAGGTACTGATCTTAGAGTTACAAAGACAAACATTTCTGAGTTCCTACAAGATCAAAAATTGTGGCAAAATGAGGTGTAGGATAGAATGGCCATAGCTCCTGACAATAATAGGAATTTGATCTTCGGAGACTTATTTTAGATCACAACAATTTTTCCCCTCATTTCTGGGTGAATAGAACAATAATATTCAAACACTCCATCCTTATCCACTATGAATGTGATGGCTTGACTTTGGAAATATCCTAAATCTTTACTATGGACATTGAATTCATCAATGTTAAAATTATGTTTTGAATGTGTAACATAATCTTCGTTTATGAAATGGATTGACTCTAGTCCTCCTTTTGATACAAATAGTGTCGGCCCACCGTTGCTGTCGATGGCATTATTATTGTTACCGCTACCAATATTAGCCCTCGGCAAACCAAAACTCTTTCTTGCTCCACCTGGAGATTGAGATACAAAAGTGTAACCAGCCCGTGGATGATATGATGCCTTAATAAAGTTATTTTTTGGAGCCCCAAAGAAAGGTGTATTACTATTCACAGGAATCATGGATTGTATTGCGAGATAGCCAGACGATAACACTAAAAGCGATATTATTCCAATTATCAGTATTGACTTTTTTGAGAACACAAACTCCGTATTGATTTTTTTCTGGTCCTGTGCACGATAGTATTTATTTTTATTTTTATTCGCCAATAGAAAATATTTACATAAATATTATAAATGCAGCTGCTATATAGATAATGATTAACTATATTCAGGAACTCAGTTAATCTAGGCCTATTAATTATAGAGCCTTACATCTTCTAATCAACATATCTAAAGCAAGATGGAAATTAACAAAGTTAATCATTGCTATATAGGAGGTCCTTACTATATTAGATTAGGTTCATGTATTTTATGCAGAATAATGATGGAGACTTTGTATTGAGCATTCTATTAGGGGCAGTTTTCATCATTTCATTCATATGGCTTGCAACAGGAATAAGAGAGTATAGATCGATAAGTCCTTGGAGCAAAAGATATGATGAATATAAAAAGGAGAACAAAGAGATGGATAGAAAACTCTCCGACTCTGGATCAGTAAAGTAGTTTTATCTTTGTAAAACTAGAGAAAAACAGTCTATCTCATATCAATTTTATTTACATTATTTTTGTTCAGTATTATCTATTACGCACAACCTCTACTATATTTTTTTGTCTTTCTGCTTCATCTGTATCCCTTTTCTGCGCAAGTACGTAATGTTGTAAGTGGTCTTGATAGTTATTATTATTATAATTATTGTGCTTGGATTTCCTTCTAGGAAATACCATTTCATAGGGTTCCAAAATGGTCGTGCAAAACTCTATTCCCTTTGGGGTGGGTCGATATACAAAAATTCTTCTTTTACCAAATGGCAACTCGTGTTTACGTATAAATCCGTTTGATTCTAGTTCGTCAAGGATTGATTTGTGTTTATTTAAATTCAGTCCGCAAAAGCTCAAAAGCGTAGTCTGGTTCAGCTCGTTATGCTCTACTAGCTTCAGTATGATATCCTTTACAATATAAATTCTGTCACGATATGATGATTGCGAACCAGACTTGCTGAAATTGTATTCG
>Ga0181471_100188_pt1 | contig 18773 bp, 20 predicted proteins | sample InSIn5gowninarea_FD_119083 | JGI IMG/M metagenome (GOLD analysis project Ga0181471, IMG submission 119083) | Clean room microbial communities from NASA Spacecraft Assembly Facility at Jet Propulsion Laboratory, Pasadena, California, USA -... ...
CGGAAGCATTCGAACTTGACCTTTCGGTGAAGAATATTTCGGACAGCCAGCTGGCGATGATCTTTACTGTATGCAATCCTGTGAACGCACCGGAATCACAAATTGCCCTTGCCCTAAATCTGCTTTGTGGCTTTAGTGTACAGGAAATTGCTGACGCCTTCCTTACAAATAAGGAAGTCGTTTATAAGCGGATTAACCGTGCCAAGGAAAAGCTCAAGGAAGCCGAAATAGATATCGTGCAGCCAAGCGAAAAAGAAATCAGTGAACGGTTAGATGCAGTATTGATGACACTTTACCTTACGTTTTCCGAAGGGTATTATTCAGCCTCGCAAAACAGGATTCTGCGAAAAGATTTTTGTGATGAGGCGATGCGACTGGCTTACTTGCTTATTGAAAATCAAGCTACGAGCGTGCCTGCCGTGAAGGCATTATATGCGTTGATGTGTTTTCATGCATCCCGGTTTGATGCCAGGGAAAATGAACGTGGCGAAGCGGTACTTTACGATGATCAGGACGATTCACGCTGGGACCAGGAGTTGATAAAAAAAGGAACTTATTTTTTGAACATGTCTTCTGCAGGGGATCAAGTAACTCGGTTTCACCTTGAGGCGGGTATCGCTTATTGGCACACCCAAAAGCAAGATACACCGGAGAAGTGGGCACGTATCGTTGATTTTTACAATCACTTGCTGGTGCTGGAATATTCACCCATTGCGGCCTTGAACCGTACCTATGCGCTATCGAAGCGCGATGGAAAACAGGTCGCGATCAAGGAAGCTGAAAAACTAAAGCTGACGGAGAGCCCATACTATCATACCCTTCTCGGCGATCTGTACTCAGGGTTAGACAACAACAGGGCATTACAGCATTTCGAAACAGCATTGACGTTGATTCATTCACCTGCAACTCAAGAAACAATCCGGAAGAATATGGAACGGCTTAAATAATACTTATAAAAGCTTACCTGGCTGCTCCGTCATATCCCATTTGGAATGGTTCGCATGTCTAGTCGCCGAATTCCCAGATCGTTATAAATGAGGTAGAATTGTATCCAACTGTCCGTTTTTATCAATTAAGGAATATTAAAGACGTTGGCTGACAGAATGCAAGTGACGTGGTTGATCTTTTTTTACAAGTATACCGTGTTGGGCTATCAGTTCATCAATTTCAGTTACCGTTTCATCCACTATCAAAAAATCACTGCCGTTTAAGTGTTCGATCAATGAGATTATTGTCCCAAAACCAAGGGTAATGGGTTTATATAAAACCATATTTTTAACGTCAACTTCAATCTTCCTTGAATTGCGCATCAATGTTAAGCGAATGGATGAATTTTTCATAAACTAAGATGAATATTCTTCAAAAATTTTATTCATGACTTTTGTCAGGATATTTAATGATTTAATCTGTCACTGATAATTCGACTTTGTACACCGTCTGTTTGCTATCTGTGACAAACTTGGTTGAATGCGAATTGAACAAAAATGACTTTTGAGAAGCTTCTGCATTTCAATTAAGGCTCCACTTCTCACAACCTTTTTAAGATGCTATCTTAAAGTAAACTACCGGTAAGTAATCAGACGCGTTATGATTAAGATCATAACAACTGCGTCACCATTCAACTATTCGTTCGGCGTTTTATTGATTGTCAAGTCGTTCAGTTGTTAAATCCTTCCATATGATTTCAGTCATACCATTCAACTTAACGTGACACTAATTTTGATTAAAACAATAGGAGCACAAACATGAATAATACACTTGAAGGAAATGCACAGACTGTTGGACAGCTTGCTATTTCACACCCCGGGGCTTTGACAGTATTTACTAAATACAATATTGATTACTGCTGTGGGGGCCATCGTAGCATTGAAGATGCGTGCACAAGAATAGGATTGGACCCTGAGAAAATTAAAGCCGAGATACTGCAGAGATCCTCTGGTGATACCTCCATGGCTATCCGCCCGGAAAATTGGAATTCATCCTTGCTGGTTGACTATATCGTCCAAAACCATCATAGCTACGTGAAGAACGCGATTCCGGAAATTCAGGCATTTCTCGACAAAGTTTGTGATGCGCACGGCAACGACTGCCCTGAGCTGCCGCTAATCCGGGAAAATTTCTTGGATCTGTCAGAGGAGCTAACAAGCCATATGGAAAAGGAAGAACGTGTACTCTTTCCAGCAATCAAAAGATTGGAATCTCAAAATGATGTCGACCATCCACTCGCGTCAACCCTTCAAGTTCCAATTGGAGCGATGGAACACGAGCACGTGGTTGCGGGTGATCTGGTGAAACACATCCGCGCTTCTTCAAACAACTATACCCCTCCTGATTTTGCATGTCCCACTTTCAGGATTACTTATAAAAAACTTCAGGAGTTTGATAACGATTTGATGAGGCATATCCACTTGGAAAATAATATCCTGTTCGAGCGGATGAAGAACAAAAGTTAGAGCGACGCATGTCGGAGAATAAAGCCTCTAATAACGGACTAAGTGTTTTGCCCTATGATAATGGGAACTACAAGCAAGCGCCGTTCGAAGATATAAGCAACGTGGTCTTTGAAAATCTCGAAAGCAGTCTCAGAGACCTCGACCTCTCCTGCGTTTTTGAGCCTGACGATGATACCGACCTGCGGGCGGAAGCCGCTTGTGCGGGCGGAGCATGTGCAATAACCTGACCTGACAAAAATCATACTTTCTTATCGAGATGCATGCTAACTTTCTCCGAAAAAAGAGAAAAGTGTTTCCGGCAAAGGCTTTAGAAAAGTATCATGCAAAGCTGGTAAGCTTGCGCAAGGATCAGGTATTATTCCATGAAGGTGACAAGGCTCTTGACTACTTTCAGGTTGAGGAGGGTTCCGTAAAAATGTTTATCGCTAGCATCGATGGTCAGGAATTTATCCAGGGAATTTTCACGGCGGGAGAAAGCTTTGGAGAACCTGCGCTGATTGGAAATTTTCCATATCCCGGAAGTGTCGTCGCTATCGAGCAAGCTAAAGTCTGGAAATTGCCGGGAGATTATTTCTTTCAAATGTTAAAAGAAAATTTTGACCTCCATTTAAAAATGGATCAGGTCCTTTGCCAAAGATTGAGATATAAATCCATGGTGCTCTCGGAAATATCTTCGTATGAGCCTGAGCACCGGCTTGTCGCATTATTAAAATATTACAAAACGAAAAATACAAAGCCAGGTATTCCCAGTAAAATTATTATTCCTTACACAAGACAACAGCTTGCAGATATGAGCGGCTTACGCGTTGAAACTGTTATCCGTACCGTGAAGAAAATGGAGAAGGAAGGGAAGATTGCGCTTGAGGGCCACAAGATAAAGTTCTAACAGGCCTGAGCGTCTTGTAACCTAAGAAGAATTTTTTTGGCCCGCCTTTGAACTTCTCGCAGGTAGAAAAGTTTCGACCAATGTAACCTCTCGCTATCGGTCCGGGCAACGTCAGCTTGCCTTGGCACCAGCAGAAGAAATGTTTCGAATCTCTGACTCCAGCTCATCGAGTTGAGTATTAAACTTGTCCTTGCTTGATATTTTATCAGAGATCGAACGATAATATTCGATCCCTGTCAATAGTTGTTTGGCAAAATCGATCGTGTCTCTCGTTTTCTTCGCATTCTCCGCGACTGGTTCTGATAATTGTTCTCTCAGATAGTCAACGTTTAACTTTAGCTCTTTGTATTGCTGCAAACAAGCTAGCTGATCACGAAAACATTGGACGAGCCAGAAGAATATTCAGAGGGAGTCGAAATGTGACGAAAATCAGTTTACGATTTGACGGACATCATTCTCCCGTGAGTCTGATTGTGGAATATTTAAAAAAAAAATATGAAAAGGATTCTTGTTCCATGCGACTTCTCACCACCTGCAGAGGAGGCGTTCAGGTTTGCGGCAAACATTGCTCTGCAAAATAATAATAGCGAGATACATGTGCTGTACGTGATAGACGGATCTATCATAAATAATTCCGAGACAGCCACATCGCATTCACATTCATTGGAAGGGTTGGCAGTAAAAAAATTGGAACACCAATGGAACGAAAAGTTTTCGGAGATGAGAAAGACCTGTGCTCCGGATCTTCGTTTTGTGACTTTAAAAATCGAGATTGGACCACTTATTCCGACGATTCAAAATTATATTGTGAACAACCAGATCAGTCTGGTGGTTATGGGCACCCATGGCGCAAGTGGACTTAAAGAGTTGTTTTTCGGATCGAAGACTGAAAAGATTGTCCGGTATTCGAAAGTTCCAGTGATTGCTGTTCCCATTGGATCTTCGATCGATACAATATCAAATATTGTTTTCCCTGTTGCACCTAGTCTTTGTACAGAAGTTCTCGTACGGGAAATAAAAGGAATTCAGAACTTTTTCAGAGCAAAACTCCATATTCTTTGGGTCAATACACCTCACCTGTTTAAGTCTGACGCTGAGAGCGCTGAAGAACTTCAGGATTTCGCAGACCTTCATCAACTTACCAACTATACGCTGAATACCCGGAATGAATATATTGAAACGGATGGCATTCTACAGTTCGCAAAGGAGCTGCCTCGAAGTCTCATTACGATGCCAACCCACGGCCGGCAGGGAATCAGGCACTGGCTAAATGGAAGCATTACAGAAAATGTCGTCAACCATGTCCATTGTCCAGTGTGGACTTATTCGCTAAACAATAATTGATGCACATTCTTCGAATCATTTTTTCATCGATCGTAATTGTACACGCACTGATTCATCTCATTGGATCTGGCAAAGAATGGCAGATTCCCGGCCCAGGGAATTTCAGTCTAAGAGAAATAATTGTATCGGCAAGTATAAAAAAGATAACTTTTGAAGGTTTCTTATGGTGGATATGTTTTGCCGCTCTTGTTTTTACAAGTACTGTCCATCTATTGAATAAAGACTGGTGGTGGCTGGTGGCTTTAGGTGCTATTTTGTTATCACAGACACTCATCATACTATCTTGGAATGATGCCAAATGGGGAACCGTTGTTAATGTTATTATCTTGGCATCAATTTTAGTATCCTTTCACCAATGGAAATTTGATCGCATGGTGAAAGGCGAAGTGCATGATCTACTAATCTCTTCTCCTGAACAGAATATCGGTGTTGTGACACTTGAATCAACTAATGGCTTACCCGCCATAGTTCAAAAGTGGTTGAAAAGGGCAAATGTAATTGGCAAGGAAAGAGCAAACACAGTGCATTTAAAACAGGAGGGACGAATGCGAGCTAAACCTGGTTCTAAATGGATGGCCTTTAAAGCGGAACAATACTTTACAAGTCCAACTCCAGGTTTTGTGTGGAAAGCATCTATTGATGCAGGAAATTTTATAACAATTGCAGGAAGAGATAAATATACAAATGGGCATGGCAACATGCTGATCAAAGCGATGAGCATGATCACGATAGCCGACAGCCAAGGAGAAAAAATTGATCAGGGAACGATGATCAGGTATCTCGCAGAAATAAGTTGGTTCCCGAGCGCTGCTCTAAACGATTATATAACGTAGGAACCAGTTGGTGAGATGAGTGCCAGGGCAACGCTGCATGATGGAGACTTAACCGCCTCAGGGATATTTTCTTTTAATATTGAGGGCGATGTCATTGGGTTTGAAGCAAAGCGATATGGGGATTTTGACGGTAAATATTCTTTGGAGACGTGGTCAGTTCGCAACACCGGATACAAAGAATTTAATGACATAAGAATACCAAATAAAAGTGAGGTCACATGGAAACTAGACACAGGCGATTTCACATGGCTCGAGGTTGAAGTGACTCATATTAACTACAATATTGGTAAATGAAGTCTTAATAATTCGGGAAACTAATCGCAACGAACGCGGGAACTATATCCTATAAAACTGCCGTTGAATATGACCGCCGCACACTAAAATAATAACGAATGAATGCCATTAAAAAAGATATTGAAAACCGCCGCGATGTTGAGTTGTTAGTAAATGAATTTTACGATAAGGTTAAAGTTGACGATTTGCTGGGGCCTGTTTTCAAAAACTTGAATTGGCCCCATCATTTACCGATCATGTATAATTTTTGGAGCTCCTTGTTGCTGGGAGATCAGACTTACGCAGGAAACCCATTGCAAAAACATCTGCCACTCGCCATCAACGCCAACCATTTTGAACAATGGCTAAAGCTGTTTGCACAAACGCTTGACGAAAATTTCAGCGGCGAAAAAACTACTGAAGCTAAACTGCGTGCCCAAAGTATTGCTCACATCTTTCAATTCAGGATGGGAATCATAAAGTCGAATTGAGCGAAGATGAAAAAGAAATTTTCTCTGCTTCATGGATGTATGAAATCATTAGGCGCCAGTCAATAATTGCCTTTCCAAATCATAAGGGGAATCGTTTGAGATCCATTTTTCGAGCCGATCCTGTCTGCGCCGATGGAGAAAATCGACGTAAGAAAAAGTATTATAATAGCATGCTTTTCTTTGGCAACCAACAATCCATTTTACATCCTGATAAAAATCAGTTTCCCTTCTAAGCATTGTCATGTTCCGGGCATCATCGACCTTCTACTTTTAAGGGGAAAATTTGGTGATAAACTAAGAATATGGAACTCGAAAAATTCAGCTACGACAACAAGATTGTCAAAGCTTTCATGATTGCTACGGTAATTTTCGGATTGGTGGGCATGCTGGTCGGACTGACAGCGGCGATCCAACTTGTCTATCCGATTTTCAACTTTGATACGCAATACACAACCTTCGGGCGGATTCGCCCGCTGCACACCAACGCAATTATTTTTGCCTTTGTTGGTAATGCGATGTTTGCGGGAATCTATTACTCCATGCAGCGGCTCCTGAAGACACGTATGTTCAGCGACAAGCTGAGTTGGATTCATTTCTGGGGTTGGCAACTCATTATCGTAGCAGCAGCGATCACATTGCCATTGGGAATGACTACATCGAAAGAATATGCTGAACTTGAGTGGCCTATTGATATTGCTATCACTATCATCTGGGTTGCGTTCGGCTGGAATATGATCGGCACAATAATCAAACGCCGTGAACGTCATATGTATGTTGCGATCTGGTTCTATATAGCAACTTTCGTAACGGTTGCGGTATTGCACGTCGTGAATTCTTTTGAAATGCCAGTAACGATGTTCAAAAGTTATTCCTGGTATGCAGGAGTTCAAGATGCATTGGTGCAATGGTGGTATGGTCACAATGCTGTCGCATTTTTTCTCACGACGCCATTCCTGGGGTTGATGTACTACTTTTTACCCAAAGCGGCCAACAGGCCGGTTTACTCATACAGACTTTCGATCATTCACTTTTGGTCATTGATATTTATCTACATTTGGGCTGGCCCGCACCATCTTTTATACACATCACTTCCTGACTGGGCGCAATCCCTCGGTGTAGTTTTCTCCATTATGCTTATAGCACCATCATGGGGTGGAATGCTTAACGGACTGATGACGCTTAGAGGTGCCTGGGATCGCGTCCGCGAAGAACCGGTGTTGAAGTTTATGGTAGTGGCTGTAACCGCTTACGGTATGGCTACACTGGAAGGACCTCTTCTGTCATTAAAAAATGTTAATGCCATTGCTCACTTCACAGATTGGATCGTAGCACACGTGCATGTGGGAGGATTGGGATGGAATGGCTTTCTCATCTTCGCGATCTTGTATTGGGCTGTACCCCGCATGTGGAATACGGTACTATATTCAACAAAGCTCGCCAACACCCACTTCTGGTTAGGAACATTGGGAATCATCTTTTATGCCTTGCCGATGTATGTATCTGGTGTCGTGCAAAGTCTGATGTGGAAAGAGTTCAACCCGGAAGGCTTTCTGGTATACAAGAACTTTTTAGAGACCACCGTTCAAATTCTTCCGCTTCATGGACTGCGTGCCATCGGGGGCGCATTTTACCTTACCGGCGCCATCATCATGACATACAATCTTGTGAAGACTGCTTATGCAGGAAAGTTTATTGCTAATGAAGAAGCGGAAGCTGCGCCGTTAGCGCCAGCGTACGTTGCAGCCAGAAACGCTGGCTGGCACCACCGTGTGTTAGAACACAAACCGGTATTGTTCACTGTACTCACCCTTGTTGCAATTCTCATCGGCGGTGCTATTGAAATGGTACCCACGTTCCTGATAAAATCGAATGTACCCACCATATCCAGCGTAAAGCCTTATACACCGCTTGAGCTACACGGCAGAGATATCTACATCCGGAAGGTTGCGTGAATTGTCATACGCAGATGGTAAGACCTTTCCGATCTGAAACTGAGCGGTACGGCGAATATTCAAAAGCCGGAGAATTTGTTTATGACCATCCATTTTTGTGGGGTTCGAAACGCACTGGTCCCGATCTCCACAGGCTAAGTGGCAAATACTCCAACAGTTGGCACTATAACCACATGCTAGCTCCAGATGCGGTATCAACAGGTTCGATCATGCCTGCCTATCCCTGGTTGTTTGAGCAAAGCATCGATAAAGGCGATACACCCGGAAAGATCAACGCCCTCAGGAAAGTTGGAGTACCCTATATGGACGGATACGAGTATGAAGCTAATGAAGATCTTGAAAAACAGGCTGCTGAAATTTCTGGTACACTTAAGGTCGATGGAATTGAAGTGTCGGATGATGCTGAGATCATTGCACTGATTGCATACCTCCAACGGCTTGGAAAAGATATAAAAGCAGAAAAAATTGCTGGAAAAGAATAGGCTTCAGGTTCGAGCATAACAAAACTGAATAATTACCACTATGTATAAAAATGTCCTTCAAAGCATTGATAACATCGCCATCTGGCCAGTTATCTCTTTCGTAATCTTCTTTGTGTTTTTTGTTTGCCTTCTCTGGTGGGTATTTACGACTGACAAAAAGTTAATAAAGAAAATGGAAATGTTGCCCATAGAAGATTCGGAACTGAAAAAGGAAAGTCTAACTCTTAAACAGTAAGGCCATGAGAAAAACGATATTAATTATTTTAACAATGTTCTGTATGCCGGGTGCATTTGCTCAGGACGCCGGACAAAAACTCTTCTGGGATGATCCCATTAGCCATCCGATGCTCCCACTGTATCTGGTGATCGCTTTTATTTTGATAGTCATACTCTTGGTGCTTGTTGTTGCACTTTATCTTATCAGAATCCTCAATATGCTTACGGCCGAGGCGGAAAAGCAAAACGCAACCAGGCTTGGAGTCGCCTATCAGCCTAAACCAACATTGTGGCAGAAATTTCTTCAATGGGTTAATGCATCAGTTCCCATTTCTGAAGAAAAAAATATTGAGCTGGACCACAATTATGATGGCATTAAGGAATTGGATAACCACTTGCCTCCGTGGTGGAAGTGGCTTTTCTATGGAACGATCGGATGGGCCGCTGTTTATATTGTTGTTTTTCATTTCTCAGACACACTTCCGCTTTCACTTGAAGAGTATCAAAACGAGATAACGATGGCGGAGGAGCAAGCACGCAAACTTCGTGCGACTCAGCCTCAGGCTGTTATTGATGAAGGCAACTTACAGTTTACATATGACGCTGCGATCATTGAAAAGGGTAAGACTGTTTTTATGAACAATAGCTGCGGATCCTGCCACCGTAATGACGGAGGGGGAAATACCATCGGCCCAAACCTTACCGATGAATATTGGCTGCACGGTGGCGACGTAAAAAATGTATTTCAAACCATTAAAAATGGTGCAGTAGAAAAAGGGATGCCGGCCTGGGGCAAATCGATGAGTGCGGAAGATGTTCGAAATGTTACTTTTTTCGTAATGAGTCTTCAGGGTACAAAACCGGCAAATGCCAAAGCAGCTCAGGGAGAATTGTTTAAGGCGGTAACTGAAAAATCGGATAGCACTAAGATTCAGGCTTCGCTTTGATATAACGCCGGGAATAATGGAAACAGGGATTAACATAAACGTTAGAAAGGAGAGACTCGAGAAAAATGGTATCGAGGAGCAATTTCGCGATAGCATTGCAACGGTTGACGAGAAAGGAAAACGTCTTTGGATTTATCCCAAAAAGCCGTCCGGTAAATTCCATAATTGGCGCATATTGGTAACGGTCGTTCTATTGTCGATTCTCTTTGGCGGACCATTTATAAAGATCAACGGACAGCCATTCATGCTGTTCAATATTTTCGAACGGAAATTCATAATCTTCGGACAAGCTTTCTGGCCCCAGGATTTTGTGCTGTTAGCCGTCACGTTGATAACATTCTTTGTGTTTGTCATTCTTTTTACCGTTGTGTTCGGACGTGTATGGTGCGGATGGCTTTGCCCTCAGACGTTGTTCATGGAAATGGTCTTCAGAAAAATCGAATACTGGATCGAGGGTGACGCCACCGCCCAGCGGAGGCTTGCTAAGGAAAAATGGAATTTGAAGAAGGTGTATAAGAAAACGCTGAAGCATATCATTTTTATACTTATTTCCGTGCTGATTGCCCATACATTGCTGGCATATATTATTGGAATCGAAGAAACGTTGGCCATCGTTACACACTCACCATTTGAAAATCTCGCTGGTTTTATTGGGCTCGTTTCGTTCACCGGAATATTTTATGGCCTGTTCGCCAAATTCCGTGAACAAGCATGTATCGCCGTTTGCCCATACGGCAGGTTGCAGGGCGTTCTTTTGGGAAAAGAGTCGATAGTTGTCGCTTACGATTGGCTGCGCGGCGAACCTCGCGGTTACCTGAGGAAAAAAGAAGCTGCACAATTAAATCTTGGAGACTGTGTGGACTGTAAATTATGTGTTCATGTTTGCCCTACCGGGATAGACATACGCAATGGTACGCAGTTGGAATGTGTGAACTGCACCGCTTGCATGGACGCTTGTGATGATGTAATGATAAAGATCGGTAAACCCAAAGGCCTGATTCGATACGCTTCAATTAATTCAATTACAAAAGGAGTAGTCAAACTGATTAACCCGCGTGTAATCGGTTACTCTTTGGTTCTGATAGCGTTGCTAGGTATTCTGAGTTTTGCAGTGATCACCAGGTCAGATGTGGAGACGACTGTGTTAAAGGTGTCTGGCACTTTATACCAACGCGAACCTGGCATGATCACAAATTTGTACAATGTGGAATTCGTCAACAAAACATTTGATGATCTTAAACTTGATATCAGAGTCGAATCTCCTGCCGGTGCCGTACTTCATAGCGTGGATGGAAAAGCCATCGTTGTCCCTGCTGAAGGACTTCTCAAAAGCGTCTACTTTATTAAGATTCCCGAAAAAGATGTTGTGCATGCCCGTACGGTCGTAATGCTTGGGATCTATCAGCAAGGAAAGCGGATTGAAACGGTAAAAGTAAAATTCATCGGGCCGGTAAGTAAAGCCTCTGATGCAAAAAGAAATTAAATATTGGGAATTATGAATTGGGGTAAATGGATCATTGTTGCTTTTGTTCTCTTCGCGGCATTTATCGCGACGCTGGTCACTGTTTGTGTCCGCCAAGATATTAGCCTCGTATCGAAAGACTATTATAAGGAAGAGCTGGCATATCAGGATCAGATCGTTCGCATACAGAATGCTTCTTTGCTCGCAAAAAGACCGACCATAAAAATTATAAACAAAAATATATTGCAGATCAATTTTGATCAGTTCAGCGAAATTGAAAAAGGCGAACTGCGTTTATTCCGTCCTTCCAACGCCGCAATGGATAAAAAGTTCCACTTTGACGCTTCCAATACAACGACGAAAATATTTTCCATAGAGACCATGGACAAGGGGATGTATCGTGCGCGAATGGTATGGACGATGGGTAAAAAAGAATTTTTTGTTGAAGAAGTGATCTTTATCTGATATGTGGGTAACTGCTTTGATTATGGGATTGGCTGGAAGCCTGCATTGCGTGGGGATGTGTAGTCCATTGGTTATGGCAGTAACAAATAACAGTTCCAGGGTATCAGCAAACAGGGTCGTATACAACGCCGGCAGAATTCTTACCTACAGTATCCTGGGAATGATAGCAGCCTCCGTTGGCTTCGTTATTCCAATATTTAAATTTCAAAACCTGGTTTCAATGGCCTTGGGAATCGCATTATTCTTAATTGGCCTTGGAACACTAAAGACCCATATTCCTTTACTATCAAACTTTATAGGGCGACAAACGACCAAGCTAAAAATTATCTATTCAAAATTCCTGCAGCGCAAAAGTCTGGTCTCAGTCTTATTTTTGGGTACACTGAATGGGTTGCTTCCTTGCGGTCTGATATACATTGCCCTGACATATTGCCTCACGTTGCAATCTCCAATGCAAGGCTTTGTGTTCATGAGCTTGTTTGGAGCGGGAACATTACCCGTTATGCTGGGGCTCACGAGTCTGGTTCAGCAGCTCGTGAAAAGGTTTAATTTTAGTTTGAAACAGCTTACCAGCGGAATGATGATTTTAGCGGGCATTCTTCTGATCGCAAGAGTATTCATCGTTCACCTTCCGCACAATAATACCCTGCAGAGTGGAGTGATCGATATTATCATGTGTCAGTGATAATGTTATTCATCGCCGGTTCTAATGCTATATGATTTTCGTTGCGTGAGTAAATAGCGTTAAAGAATGCCAGCACGCTACCGCGCAACATTCCATCGAACAACTTTTTCCAGTTTAGCAGGCTGTAAAATTTTTATTTTACTACCTTCAGTTTCAATAAGACCTTCGTCCTTGAAATCCGAAAGGACGCGGATAACGGACTCCGCTGCAGTACCCACCATCTTTGCCAGATCGTCTCGTGAAATTGCGATAACCGATTTTGAATCTTTTAGCGTGTCGGCTTTTAACAACGCCTCCGCTGTCCGTTGCCGAACCGAATTGTAGGCAAGATTGAGAAGTTGGGCTTCACGGTCAGCGACCTTTTTGCATAAGAGACTAATGAAGCTTTTCGATACATCCGGATGGTTTTGTATCATCATCATAAAATCGTGGCGAGGCATACTAATGAGTTCAGTATCCTGCATGGTTACCGCCGACTCCTTGTAGTTGCTATTTTCAAGAATAGGTTCAAAGCCAAAAAAATCATTAGCCTGATATAAATGCATAATGAGTTCCTTTCCGTCCGGATTGGATTTGAAAGTTTTGACGCTACCCGATTTAATTAGATAAACGTGCAACGGCATATCGCCCTCCGCAAAAACCTCCGTCTTTTTTTTTAGTGACTTTACTTTTCGGTCCTTTCCGAGGTCTTTAAGATTCAGGACTTGTTGTGCATCTTTAATAAAGTTATCCAAGCCTTCAGGACTCGCTTCGTACTGTTTTTGCTGCATAGCACTTTTCCGCAGCCGTGCCTCAATTGCATTTAACAAATCAGTGTCATCAAAAGGTTTGGTGAGATAATCATCGGCGCCAAGATTCATTCCCTTTCGGATGTCGGTCTTTTCAGTTTTGGCGGTAAGAAAAATAAAAGGAATACCTGCGGTCTGTTCGTTCTTGTTTAAAATGTGAAGAACTCCATAACCATCGAGCTCCGGCATCATAATATCACATATTACAAGATCAGGTTTTTCCTTCTGCGCAAGTTCAACACCGATCTTGCCATTTTCCGCACTTATTACATTATAGTTCGCCAGTGAAAGTATTTCCATTGTGTTTTCTCTCACTTCCAAATTATCTTCGATTAAAAGAATTTTTTTCATACGAGTCGAGGTAAAGTTTTTTATTGAATAGGTATCCAAACTGTGAAGTTACTTCCTTTGCCATATTCACTCTTAAAAGTAATTGATCCACTAACCAGTTCCGCATAGCGTTTTACGATGTTAAGACCCAGCCCCGTCCCTTGAACATTCCCGGCATTGCTGGCGCGGAAAAATCGATCAAACAGATGCTTTTGATCGTCCTCAGGGATGCCGATGCCTTCATCGCGAATGGAGAAGGCGACGCCATCGGATACAGCATTACACTCGACATAAATAGGGTTATTTGCTCCCGAGTATTTGCTGGCATTCGTTAAAAGATTGAATAATATATTTCTTAAAATACGGACATCAGAATAAATCTGCTCGACGGCGCCGTCACAACTCACTTTTAGCTCTTGTCCTGCCTTCAGTGTCGGCGTTATCTCTTCGCTGATTTCCGATAAGAATTCGGGCAAATGAATTTCTTCCTTCATCACTTCGATCTTTCCCTCTTCCAGTTTACCGAGCGATAAGAAGTCGTTTAAAATAGATGTTAAATGATTTACTGAAGATTTAATGCGCAGAACGTGCTTTTTTATTTTATCGATTTCTTTTCGGTCTGTGTATTGGCCTATTAATGATGCAGAGCTCATTACTGAGCTGAGGGGCGTCCTGAATTCGTGCGATGCAATAGAAACAAATTTTGATTTCAGGTCATTCAGTTCACGCTCCCGCCCGAGCGCTTTACGCGCTTCTTCCTCTGCTTTTTTTCTAACATGAACCTCCTTTTCAAGCGCCGTGATCGTCGAATTCAGGTCTTCAGTTCTGGATTGCACTTTCTTTTCAAGTTCCGAAGCATAAACCAGCAACTGCTCTTCGCTTCGCTTTAGGGCTTCTTCAGCTTTCTTTCTTTCGGTGATGTCACTAATGAAAGCCATCACAAGAATGTCACCTTCGATATTTGTATAACTTAGACTGACAGAAACCGGGAATTGTGAACCGTCCTTTCTTTTTGCAATAAGATCCCGTCCCATTCCCATAGGCCGGGGTTCCGGATGTTGGGAGAAGGTTTTACGATATTCCACATGTCTTGCTCTTACGTGCTGTGGCAAGAGGTCTTCAACCACCATTCCTATAAGGCCTTCTGTCGTGTAACCGAACATTTTCTCGCTAACGGGATTTGCGAGCAGTATTTTTCCTTGCTGATCAACCATGAGAATAGCCTCAACCGAGCTTTGAAAGATCTGTCTAAACGATTCGTTTGAAATAAAAGACATTCCAATTCAAATTTAAGAACAGCAATATACTAAGGACTGACAAAAATCAGTGCTATTGTTGATTCAAGTCCTGATTTTACGAGCCAAAGCGGTATAAGTTTGCTCTATAAATCTGTGTATGAGATCAATATTGTGTGTAGTTGACTTAAGTGAATCGTCAGCAAAAGTTTTGGAAGTAGCAGGCAGAATCGCGTATGCTAACAAGATACATTTAACGATTTTATTTCCTTACAGGCTCATCAGCTATGCCTACAAGGAGGATATTGCAAAATTGAAAGCAAGGTTAGAACAAGAAGCGCGGGAAAAATTTTCAGCGATACAAAAACAGGTTGAAATCTTGAACCATACTTTTTTTGAATTCCAGCCGGAAATCGGATTCGTAATCGACCGGATCAATTCATATGTGAAGCAAAATAAAGTTGATATGATCGTTATCAGTCAAGGTCAGGCAAACTCCATTAATGAAGTTAATGCTACGTCGCTTCAAAATTTGATTGCCAATTCGAAAACCCCATTCACGATCGTTCCATCGGAAATCAATGCTGAAATATCTTCGAGTTAGTTGATTTTTAGATAGGGGAAGACCAAAATTCCTCGTTCAAAAAAATTAGCTGTAGGCTAGTGGCCGGACATCCGCCTTTGCTTCAAGCTCAGGCTTGGTTCCTATCGCGTTACTACCATCTCGATTTCTGAATGCTCCCGTTCATATAACTCTCCAGGCGCTGCCTTTAATGATGTTGGGAACAATGTTGTGTTCATTTGGATTCGCTTGTTGAAAACTTGTACACAATGTTTAAATACAGGTTTCTTCCCGGGCGTGGGATTCCACCCCAATCAAGATGCTCCCGATAGCGCTTGTCGAAAATATTCTCAATAGCTCCCCCCAGCTGCCAACTCGGAGTCAGTGTATAACCTGCTCTTAATGCGAGTATTGAATATGAAGGTGTCGGTTGTTCGCCAAAGGAGGAACTTACCCGGTGTTGTGCGGCTGACCATTCCCATTCGCCTTGGAGGGTGAATTTTTGTATTTTATACAAAAGCGTAGTGACAGATTTTAACGGGGGAATGAGTGGCATTGCGTCTGATGCAGTAGTTCCATGGGTATATTTAATGGTTGTAATCCATTGCAATGAACGCGCAGGACTGGCCAAAAGCATTAATTCAGCGCCCGCGAGCCTCGCCGATTCAATATTTGTATTTTGTTTTACACCCCTGGCACCAATGGTCATGACACTCAGGTCAGGCTTCAATTCACCTATGATATAATTGCGGATGATCTGATAAAATGGAGTTATTTGTAATTCGATTCTCGAACCAAAATAGCTCATGGTCAACTCAGCATTCCACGAACTTTCATTTCTCAACTTCGGATTGCCCAGATAATCGTATCCATCAAATCGATTAAACAGGTAGAATCCATATTTCTCGTTCAGCGTCGGCGTTCGTTCGCCGTAGCCAGTTTGAATTTCAAGTTGCAAATTGCCGCTGATGTTTCTCCGGTAATTCGCACTGAAGGTTTTGTTTAAATGATAAGATGTTTCTCTAACATCTGAATTGAATACTTCCCACTGCTGGCTCCCGATTCCGTCAGTGATATGATCGGCAATAAGGTCTCCGCGCAACGTTAACCACAGCTTGTTTTTTGGGTTGATCCGAAACTCCTGACTCACGAACAAACCTGCATCTTGTCGTATAGCGTCGGGAGCCGTTTGCATATACATAGGAGCACCATTTTCCGGATACATCGTCATTTCTCCTATCAGCGCATTTCTGAAGTATTCAGCTTTCATGATTGTTTTGTGCTCATGAAAAATATGGACATCACCTTCCACATAAAGTCCACTGGTCTGACTTTTTCCGGGCATGTCCATATGGATGACAACATCTTCCCGATGTGTGTCGTCCATGCTGTGAAAAATTTCGTTATGATAAATTTTCGCTGTTAAATGGTGGAAGACCAGCCATGGCGCTATCCTGTTGTAAGTAACGGAAAAAATTCCCGCCCGTGCATGGCCGACATCCATTGGCAGTGCGGGGAAGCCGATATTCCATCCCTGGTCAAAAACCGCATCTGCCTGCAACGTATCGTGTTTTGCCACTGCCCATTTTCCAGAAACAGCCATATTTATCTTTTCATATTGCGAGTGTGGCACCTCTTTCCCGCCCCCAGCCGTATAGTTACCGGTTTTTCGATAAGTTAGGTTCGCTCTGTAAGCGCTTTTAGATTTACCTATATTCATGATCGAAAAATAGTTGAAGGCGTTCGCGGCCGTTTGAATATCGAGCCCAGCCTGTCCGCTGATGCCGGGAACTCCGACGTTTGGCTGTGAAAGTTTCATGTTCAGCGAACCACCAATCGTGCTTCCAAACTGCGATCCTTGTGGACCCATTGTCGCCTGCAGGCTGGACAAATTTATCGGCTCAACATAAATTGTAACGGGATCCATTTTGTCCGTACAGGCTCCGAATATTTTCATTCCGTCAATGGTAACGTTGAGTTGTCCATTGCTCAATCCGCGGAATACCGGTTCCTGACCGTAGGCACCTCTTCTAATCAAAGCGATGCCCTTCATTCTGGACAGAATGCTTTCCGTTGTAGCAGAGGTATAAGATCGGTAAAAGTTTTGGAGCGTATCACCTTCAGTCTTTATGCCCGTTACAACAATCTCAGATAGTACTTGAGTCTTAATGCTATCCTGCTTCTGTCCTTCGGATATGAGAGCGCAAAGGGTCAGAAAGCAGAAGATAAATATTGCCCTCATCGTAGGTCTGTTTAGTTTACAACTACATCAAAATATTTTGTTCCTAGCGTCGTTGCGCCACTTACAAGCTCGAGATTTAGTCGCCATTCTCCTGTCATCGTGAAGTTTACTTTACCTTGATAATGGCCTCCGGACAATTGAGTAGGATTTTCATTATTTGGAGATCCGTGGTCCATAGAAGGCATTTCCGGTGTAAAGCTTATGGCGAGGTCTTCAGCCGGAACAAATTCGTCGTCTGTAAATGTGTAAGCAATAACCTCGAATACATTGACTCCGACTTCTAATTTTTCAAGAAACCGGTATGACAAATAGTAGCGCTGTCCTGATGGAGATAAGAATGAAGTTACCCTTGACGGGTTCGTGTTTTTGACGTCGATTTCAAACTGTGCCTTTCCTGATAATCCGTTAACATGGTTATGAACACTGATGTCGAGTGTCCAGGCGCCCATATCGCCAGACGGCATGGTGAACATAATTGCGCCCGGAAATAGCTCATTCACAGCTGCAGATTCTGGTTCTTCCACCGGACATGAGTGAGACATTGTCTGCATGTTCATAACAGGTTTAACATGAATATGCGAGTCGGTAATACGTTCTCCACTTACAGAATCGTACAGGGCAAAGAAGATCGAATTGTAGCCGGCAAAAAGATCGTCACTCGCCCAAACTTCTACTTTTGCAGCGGCGCCTAACGCATGGCCTTCTGTGATTTTTACAAGACCAGCTGTTGGTTCAATCTTGAGATCATCGTCAGAGCAGGAAAAAATAAATAATGAAAACAAGGCGATAAAAAAAGGCAATATGATATTGATGAAATGTACTTTCATGAATCAGTTGGTTAGAAATTGATTTAAGTTTTTTTTGAGTGTTTGAGTATTTGAGTGTTTATGTGTTTATGTGTTTATGTGTTTATGTGTTTATGTTGATGCACGATGCAAGCGCTGTGGTCAATTTAAGTTCGCACGAATTCAAACACTTAAACACTTAAACACGTACTTGAAGGGGGGTGAAAAATTTCCACGATATAACTGGCAACAAAAACCGGCGATGGCAAAGGATTTTGAAAATATTCGCCTGCAGAAAGCGATGACTTCGCCGCTACGGATTCCTCGAATATGCCGATCGGA